>Ga0307507_10010402_pt1 | contig 12029 bp, 17 predicted proteins | sample 7_EM_MG_FD_207223 | JGI IMG/M metagenome (GOLD analysis project Ga0307507, IMG submission 207223) | Populus trichocarpa ectomycorrhiza microbial communities from riparian zone in the Pacific Northwest, United States - 7_EM | ecosystem: Host-associated > Plants > Roots > Unclassified | place... | reverse complement strand
CCAGGTTTCGGGGAAGATGGTGGAGGTCTGTGGAACCATCTCGAGGGATGGGCGGCCAATTATGGAGGTTACTTCACAATTCTTATATAGGGGCACTTACACCGACTATGAAAATACATTCCAACGAAAGATCGAGACGCCAATGCAAGTGCATATGGCCTCGAGCAGAGATGTTGCTGTCCTTCGCTCAAAGGAGTGGTTCCACCTCGATGATCCTGATACCGAACTTTTAGGGAAGACGCTTACATTTCGCTTGTCGAGCTTTATCCGGTTTAAGGATGAGAAGATCTTCAGCTCTGTTGAAACTCTCGGACAAGTGTTGGTTGAGCTACCTACAAAGGAAGTTATACAAGTTGCATCTGTCCAGTACATTGCCGGTCAGAGTCACGGAAACCCGGTAATTGACTATCTCCAACGCCACGGCACCAGTATCGAGCAGCCTGTCAACTTCGACAACGCTATCCCTCTTAACGCGAAAACTGAACTTCTCATCAGAGCCCCGGCTAGCAACGAAGGATATGCCCGTGTATCGGGCGACTACAATCCAATCCACGTTTCGCGAACCTTCTCTAGCTATGCTAACCTTGCCGGAACTATCACTCATGGAATGTTCTCATCCGCGGCAGTGAGATCTCTTGTTGAAACTTGGGCTGCGGAGAACAACATTGCCAGGGTTAGATCCTTTTCGTGCAGCTTTGTCGGTATGGTATTACCGAATGACGATATTGAGACCAAGTTGCATCATGCTGGTATGGTCAGCGGTAGAAAGATTATTAAGGTTGAGGCTACCAATAAGGAGACCCAAGAGAAGGTTCTTGTGGGAGAGGCGGAAGTCGAGCAACCAGTATCTGCCTATATATTTACCGGCCAAGGAAGTCAGGAGCAAGGTATGGGGATGAGTCTGTACGACTCCTCGCCTGTAGCTAGGGAGGTTTGGGACAGGGCTGATAGACATTTTATGGACAATTATGGTGAGTCATTCTCCTTGTTGTTCTCCTTCACCACACTAATCGTATTACAGGTTTCGCAATTACAAACATTGTGAGAAACAATCCCAAGGAATTGACTGTTCATTTTGGCGGACCGCGTGGAAAGGCTATCAGGCAGAACTACATGTCAATGACTTTTGAGAGTGTCGGCGCGGATGGATCAACAAAATCGGAGAAGATCTTCAAAGATGTCACAGAGACAACCACCTCATACACCTACCGCTCCCCAACCGGTCTTTTATCTGCAACCCAATTCACCCAGCCCGCGCTCACTCTTATGGAGAAGGCTTCCTTTGAGGACATGAGATCTCGTGGCTTAATCCAGCGCGATTCCGTTTTCGCCGGACATTCGTTGGGTGAATACTCTGCTCTTGCAGCTTTGGCCGAGGTCATGCCAATTGAGTCTTTGGTCTCTGTCGTCTTCTACCGTGGTTTGACTATGCAAGTCGCCGTCGAACGCGATACCGAGGGCAGAAGCAACTACTCTATGATTGCTGTCAATCCTAGCCGTATTTCTAAGACCTTTAATGAGCAAGCTCTTCAGTACGTTGTTGATAACATCGCGGAAGAAACCAAATGGTTGCTGGAAGTTGTCAATTATAACGTTATTAACCAGCAATATGTCTGCGCCGGCGACGTAAGTTCTTATCATTCATTTGCTTCCACATATATTGACATGTCATTAGTTACGCGCCCTCGACTGCCTCACCAACGTGCTCAATTTCCTCAAGGTGCAGAAAATCGACATTCAAGCCCTCATGGCGAAGATGTCCCTTGAAGACGTCAAGGAGAAGCTCGTCGAGATTATCCAGGAATGTGCTAAACAAACTGAAGCTAAGCCGAAGCCAGTCGAACTCCAACGCGGTCTTGCCACAATTCCTCTTAGGGGCATTGACGTCCCGTTCCACTCTACATTCTTGCGTAGTGGAGTCAAACCCTTCAGATCATTCCTTATGAAGAAGATAGTGAAGTCGTCGATTGATCCCAGCAAGCTTGTTGGAAAATATATCCCTAACGTGACGGCGAAACCCTTCCAACTCACCAAGGAGTACTTTGAGGACGTCTACAAGTTGACTAACAGTCCGCGTATTGGTCAGGTTTTGGCTAATTGGGACAAGTACGAAGATCCTGTCGCCTCGGTTGGAACTACAGCTTAGCTTTTCTTCCTTCTCTTGTTTTCATGTTGCTCTGTGTTTCTGTTTTTAGGTTTGGGCAATGGTTTAGGGGGGCTTACGGTTTTCGTTTTTATTTCATGTAGATTCTGCAAGTGTGGCGAGCTGTATATAGCATTTTGAATCAATTATATTGCAAATTCTAAAGTTAATTTTACACTTAAATTAATGTGCGGGTATAATGTCGATACCTATCCTCGGAGCGCTACGGACAATCTCAAGCATATAAAAAATTCCAAGCCCCGATCCATCCGAATAGACGACCGTAATCTCCACTCACCCTACCGACCCTCTTCTCCGAGAAATTGAATGCCCTATCTTTGAAACCTAATGTATAACACAGCACATCGATGAAATTATACAAGGGAGCTAATATCATACATAATACTGGCCGCCTACAACACTAGTCCTATCTTACACTTTCCAATGGCACGACAACCGTAAATTACACTAGGAAGATAAGATACTGGAAGACCGCATCTCCCCCCTTGAGTTCTGATACTAGGCGTCCGTCCTGTCTTCCATCGTATATGTTTACGTCAAGTTGTAGTAATCAACCCCCTCGCAAAGTATTCACCAGGCTAGGCATTCTTGGCAAGATATGAGCATTGCACTAAGATCTAAGATCCTAATCTGAAGCTTTATGACGGTCGGTAAACGGCGCCTGGTAAGTTTACCGTACTTTACTGTACGTTACGGTATCGTATCGTATAGTAGTAACCTACGGTACCTTACCGTTCGAACCCTACGTATAACCGAGTGATATTATATGAAGATCGCGCTTGTGCTGCTGTCAATGACTAAGATGTGGCGGTAACTTGGGGGCTAATAATAATATGTATGATAGGGTGAGAGAACATAATTCAATCGTGTAAGGTACGGTAACGTAGCATATTATTCGAACACAAGTTATCTGGGACCTTATGGTATTGTACCGGGCAAATGAATGAACCCTCTTTTTTTTTTCATAGAAAACTTTAAGTTAACGAGAAATAGGTTCTCTGAATGTATCATACTAGCCCATGGGAAGCCCCGGTGCCATCGTCCTCGGTTAAGGTCTTGGAGGGTTTTTGGGTATGGTGGATCTCTATACTTGTATGATATGAGCCGGAGTACCGTACTTTGCCAATGGTATAAAAACATAAAAATTAAAAAAAATAGTCCATCTTCAAATGTGAAAGGATTTTCAACTACGAGTCTAATATTATGATAAAAATTAAGTGATAGAGTATGATAAGCGGAATGGAATGGAATTTATTTTTGATAAAATTCTAGATTTAGGGTGGCTGCTGACATAATAAATCCATTTTAGCGGGGATAAAAATGTGTCTTTCACGAAAACCTATCATATCTCTGCTAACTTGATTTTTACAGGTAATCTTTCCCGAGATGGAGTGCCAATCTAGGACTATACACAAACAATAGGAGTATCTATTTTACACGCGGAACCTCCGTCCCACAGCCAATCTACCGCCCGTTTTCGACACTGTTCCCCTGCATGCCCCGTGCCTTCATGGCTTCCCCACTTCACCGAAATGATCATTTTAGCTCTATTGAAAAGACAAGTATCGGAGAGGAAGTGGCACCCATCGGACATCCCAAGTCTCGATATGTCGAAGAGTGTATTACAAGGTTTGGAAACTGGCAAAGGGGGCGGGATGATTTTTGCCAACCCGGTGGCGGAGAGGGGTGTCTCGTGATGCCATTAAGCACTCTGGACTTCATGGACTTCAAGAAAGCACTGAACATCGATGAGGACGAAAAGTAGTACTCCTTTCCTCAGTTTTACAATGTATTTACTAAACACAAACAGGTTTCCGAAGTATTCCTACGATGCATCATCTTCAATCCTTGCCATTGAAAGAATGCCCAGTCCTATCCATGAGAAGGTTGTCACTACTGTCGCAGATGGGTTTTCCTCTGTGCGCAAGGGTCTTCCTACAAACCTCCGTAGAAAAATTCATATCGTTACCAACCAAGCTTTTACCGAGTTTGATGGAAAGTACGACGGCACCGAAAAGACCCCAGACACGGCCGTGCAGATCACCAATAGTGAGGGGATCGTTAATGTAAAGTTCGTTCTCGAAGTTGGCCTGTTGGAGAGTTATGATATGTTGGTTCAGGACGCACACATATGGTTAGAGGGAAATCATAATGTTACACATGTTATGATTGTGAAAATGGAAGAAAATCCCCCTTATCAAGGCCCCGTGAGGCATTTCACGGACGATCAGTTTGAAAAGCTTGAGTTCCCGGAAAGAAAAAATATTAACGTTAAAACCTTTGCTTTAGACGGAGTTTATGGGCCTGCTAGCTATATGGGATTCTGCTGGGTTGGGCAGATTAGTGGCTTTTTAGAGATATGGGAACGTGATGAAGTTTCTAACGTTGCTAAAATTACACCTGCCGGGCGGATTGTAAGTTACTACCCCTCCAGGTAAGTAAAGCGGTTTTAGCTAATAAAGGCAGAATCTTCTAGATCTACTAAATACGGAATGTGCTCCTTTCTCCCTTCATGACTTTATGGAAGTATCGGTCAAGGACGATCATAAGGTTTCGATAGACTGGGACGATTACCTGAGTAATCTGGGACTCTATATCCAAGAGTTAGCTGCCCATAGATGTCGTCGAATGCTCAAAGACCGTGCTGCAAGAGTCGACACCCGCGATGCTGACTACGAACCCTGAATTTCTTTGTTTTTGTCCCCCTCCTCTATGCAAAGTTGAAGACCGAGTATCTGGTTCATGATGCTTGAGAGGAGCGCGCGCAGCAGGGGTGCGGAGGTGAAAAAAAGAAAAAAAGAAAAGAGAAAAAAAAAAAGGGAGGGTTGTTAAGGCGTAAGACTCTGAGGGGGTCTCATTGTTAATTAGAATAATAGAGATAAATTCTTGTCTCACTATTAGAGGTACAGGATTCTACTGGCCTAGGCTAGTCAGTAAGCAAGTGATGTGTCAATATTTCAATACCCCTCATCTTTCCTTTGCCTCCCTCACATCGCCTGACAGACAAGAAGGTCGAATAATAGACCTATAAATCTAATTTCCCCTAGACAGTGCTGTACTAGTGATCACTGGTGATAGGCCACCTATCGTAGCAACTAGCCCCAGAGAACAGCAAAAATACGGTCGGATACCCCACCAAGTGCTAGCACTGAGGAAATACAAAGGTCTTCCAAAGGGACTCCTAGAATTGGGTAATAGGGAAGGCTCTTTATCCACATTCTATTTATGCGTCACATAATATACTAGCAGATAGATAGATAGAGAAATATACATGTTACTATTATACTTGCACTCCATAAAGTATATACTTACCACCGGGTAGTTCACTCCCCCGAGGCTTCTGCCAGGGGGTTGGGAGGTTCAGTCAGGCTCTTTACCTCTAGCGATAAAACTTGCGACCTCGGGGATCGTAGGTCTATCCTCTAGGTTTGTGGGGTGGATAGAATCCCCAAAGAGTATAGATAATCAGGGAAGTGAAGCATGGGTGTTCGGGGGGAATGCGTACTTGTATCTTGGAGATAAAGCGAAGAGTGTAGGGGTTGGTGTAATAAGTAGTTCTAAGTTAGTAGGTATAGGCAATCCGATGGGTAGGGGGAATGTGGAAGGTCATGATCTACGAGATGTCGGAATGCCCCACCCACGCTATTGAAATTGGGTGTCAAGCAGATTATACTTCTAACATGTCAGTTGGGGATCAAACGGGTTTCAACTCTGCAGTGCCAGCAATCCATTCCCGATGAAATTTCTAGGAGCTATTGCTTGCATTCTTAGACCTTAAGGTCAGGTTAAGGGCCACATTTAGCTCATTCCTTCCATAGCATCGGAGGGTTATCCCGTTAGCGATACGGTGCTTTCGCTGCTGAATTGATGTGTTGGTATAATATGGATACCTATCCTCAGAGCGCTACGGACAATCTCAAGCATATAAAAAAATTCCGAGCCCCGATCCGTCTAAATAGTCAACCATAATCTCCACTCACCACCCTACCGGCCCTCTTCCCCGAGAACTCGTAGGCCCTATTTTATTTTTTAAAAAAAACCCTGGTGAATAACACAGCACATCGATAATATTATGCAAGAGAGCTAATACCATACAAAATACTGGCCGCCTACAACACTAGTCCTATCTTACACTTTCCAATGGCACGACAGCGTTCTCTCACCCTAGTCATTGACAACAACACAAGCGCGATCTTCATACAACATCACTCGGTTATCCGTAGGGTTCGAACGGTAACGTACGGTAACGTACGGTAAGTTACCATACGATATGATACGGTAAACTTACCAGGCGCCATTTACCAACCGTCATAAAGCTTCGGATCAGGATCTTAGATCTTAGTGCGATGCTCATATCTCGCCAAGAATGCCTAGCCTGGCAGATACTTTGCTGGGAGGGTTGATTACTTGAACTTGAAGTAAACATATTATGGAAGACAGGATCACCTAACATTTGAACTTCAGAGGGGAGTGCCGTTTTCCGGTATCTTACCTTTCTAGTGTAATTTACCGTAATTTGCGGTATGGTATCAATCGTGTAAGGTACCTTACCATATTATTCGAACACGAGTTATCTGAGACCTAATGGTACCGGGCGAGTGAATGAACCCTCTGTGTTTTATAGAAAACTTTAAGTTAGCGAGAAATTGATTCTCTGAATGTATCATACTAGCCCGTGGGAAGCTTTGGTGGCATCGTGCTGGGTTAAGGTCTTGACGGGTTTTTCAGTATGGGGGATCTCTGTACTATACTTGTATGATATGAGCCGGAGTACCGTACTTTGCCAATAGTCCATCTTCAACAGCGAAAGGATTATAAACTACCAGTCTAATATCATAAAAATTAAGTGATAGAGTAAGCGGGGTGGGATGGAATTTATTTTTGTTAAAATTCTAAATTTAGGGTGGCTGCTGACATAATAAATCCATTTTAGCGGGGACAAAAATGTGTCTTTCCACCTTGACAGTATACACAAACACCAGCAGTATCTATTTTACATGCGGAACCTCCATCCCACGGCCAATCTACCGCCCGTTTTCGACACTGTTCCCCTGCATACCGCAAGCCTTCATGGCTTCTCCGCTTCACCGAAACGATCATTTTAGCTCTATTGAAAAGACTAGTATCGGAGAGGAAGTGGCACCCATCGGACATCCCAACTCTCGATATGTTGAAGAATGTATTAAAAGGTTTAAAAACTGGCAAAGAGGAGAATATGATTTTTGCCAGCCCGATGACAGAGAAGAATGCCTCATGATGCCATTAAGTACTCTGGACTTCATGGACCTAAAGAAAGCACTAAACATCGATGAGGACGAAAAGTAGTACTCCTTTCCTCAGTTTTGCAATGTATTTACTAAACACAAACAGGTTTCCGAAATATTCCTACGATGCATCGTCTTCTATCCTGGCCATCGAAAGAATGCCAAGTGCGGTGCACGAAAAAGTGGTATCCACTGTTACCGATGGTTTTTTATCTGTCCGGAGGAGCCTTCCTACCGACCTCCGCAGGAGAATTGACATTGTAACGAAGCAAAACTTTAGAGAGTTTGAAGGAGAATACGACGGAAGTGAGAAGACCCCCGACACTGCTGTACAAATAACGGATACTACGGGGATGGTAAACATAAAATTTGTCTTGGAGGTCGGCTTCTCTGAAACGTATGATATGCTAGTTCAAGACGCGCGAACCTGGATACAAGGAAACTATAACGTTGTTCTTGTAATGATTGTTAAGTTGGAAGAAAATCCACCTTATCGATGCCCGATAAGAAACATGACAGATGAAGAGTTTGAACAACTTGAGTTCGATGAGAGAAAAAATATCAATATTCAATCGTTTACTCTGGAAGGCGACTACGGCCCTGCAATGTATAAGGGCTTCTTATGGGTAGGCGAAATTAGTGGCTATTGCGAGCTTTGGGAGCGTGATAAGGTATCGGGTTTGGCGAAACTGACTCCTGTGGGCCGCATGGTAAGCTACTACTCTGAGTCCTTAAGGTGAGTAAAGTGGTTTAAGCTAACTAGGATAGAACCTCCTTGATCTTGCGAATACAAGATCTATCCCGTTCTCGCTTGGAGACTTCATGGAGGTTTCGGGCGATGACAATCATGAAATTTGTATAGAATGGGTTGACTATTTTAGCAATTTGGGAAGATACATTCGGGAGTTAGCCGTCGACAGGTGCCACCAAACGCTCAAGGATCGTGCTGGAAGAGAGAATATCCGCGATGGCGACTACGAACCTTGAAGTTCTTAGTTTTTGTTCTGCTTCATGCTTGCAAAGTTGGGGAGCCGGGTGTCTGGTCAAGGTTACCTGAGGGATGTGACGCACAGTGCCGAGCGGAAGAAAAAAAAGTAGAGGTTGTTAAGCAGTGAGAGCAGCTCTTATTGTTAATTAAAATAATAGAAATAAATGCTTGCCTCACTATTACAGGTACAGGATTCTACTGGTGTAGGCTAGTCAGTAAGCGAGTAATGCCTTCGCTGCAAAATATCATTTCAAGCACGATCGCAATACCCAGCCCTTCTACTCTGGGTGTTTTCTGTAATCTATCATGCCTATCATACAAATCGTATTCCCGGCGACAAATCAAAAACCCGGTAACAAACAATAATAAACCTAGCAAAGCCCTCACAATCTCATGAGATAATCCAATGAATGGTTTATGGGTCGGGTAATCCCGCGGGAAACAAGCTTCGTGGAGGCTCGGCGGCAAATTAGTATGATGGCCCACCCGTTATCGCGAGTCAAATAGCCGAGAGATCGAACGAAGACGCGGCAAAGTAATCGAGGAACGTGTAGCACAAGAATAATTTCCCGAAAGAAAGAGGGAGCAAAATAAAAAGTAGAATATGTGATTCGACAGTCCGCGCAAGATACGATTGCTCAAAATAAAACAAGGAGTGAAAAAAACAAGTAAGTCGTAAGTGAGGCACTGAAATGAAGTGATAAAGGACGAAAGAGGTAGAGAAGAAATAAATGGAAGAAAAAAATGGAAGGAAGAAAATGGCCCGTATGCTAAATAGACACCCATAATGCCAGTCGTTCATTGCTGTTAGTTTTCTTTCTGCGCTGCCTCTGCCCCTCTCCATGTTCAAACAACTCCCTGCTGAAAACAATAGCAAACGCGCTAACCACCACCCTCACCTTCTCCCGTCCTCGGCCGAAAGACGGAACTTTGTGTCCTAGCCCGACTGGATAGATGCCGTGTGGCAGCAAACGCCGCAGCCATGGCGGCACTCCTAGTAAACGGGCGCTTGGGAGGTGCGTAGTCCTCATCCTGAACGTCATCGTCCACCTCGATAATTCCAACACCCAGAGCGGCATCTCCATCGCCACTCGCCCCGGGCCCCCCTAAACTCGTAGAACTAATTGCCCCAACAACGCTCTCCACGGTCCCCCGTCGTGGCCGGCCGACGGCGCCGTCATCGCGATCACCATCCCCATCCCTCGTGAAGGCGGGGGCAGGGGTCGGGGAATGGCATGACGGTGGTGAAGGAAGCGGCAATCCGCTAGCTTTCGCTAATTCCCGTGACTTGTGGAACTCGTCGAGGCTAGCGTTTATGCTTGTTGAGCAGGATTCGCAGGCGAGGTAGCCGCATTTCTCGAGTATGCAGCGGTAGGAGCGCGACATTGTTTTCGAGCAATGGTGACAGTGGAGGGTTGGGTGGGTGGGTTGGCAGACGAAGAAGTGGCCGCCTTGAGTGCGGCAGTCGTACATTTTTTTGTTTTTGCGCAGATGAGCGAGTGATAAATGGAGGGAGGATATCGAGAGAAAAGGAGGAGGTGGTGGTGGTAATGGAGGTGGGAAGGAGAGGATGGAAAGAAGAGATGCGAGGGGAATTCAAACTTACAAGCGATGTTGGTTGTTGTTAGGGAAGGTGTATCCAGGGAGGCCAATCTCTCGCTCTCCTACGGTATCATACCGTATTTCACAACCCTTTTCTCCTCTCTGCCTTTCGCTTCCCCCCACTTCCCCAACGACACTGCCCTCCCCGCCGCGCTCTCGTCTAATTAGGTAATGCTCAGCGATAACTCGGCGGGAAAAACGATACTCCGGATTTTCGATGGCGGGTGTGGCTGTTTGCAGGGGTACAAGCATGAATAAACCAAACTGGTCAGAGCGCAACCAGGCGTGGTGAAGGGGTTTCCCTTCAAGCCACATTTTCTCCCTTCTCGCTTCTTGTTCGGGATGTTAATTTAATTTTCTTCCTCCCTTACTTTAACATGCTTGGGTTGAGCTGTCTGCCCGAGCATACGGTACTTATGGGCTGTACCTCCGTGGGCACACAACACACCCCCTGGAAGGGGGACCGACCAGCTGGCTTATACCGTACTCGTACTTTTCTGGGATAGTCGAATGATATTAGTGGCAATGGGGTGTACTGTACTCGCGAGGTCTTTGCATTTTTTAAAAAAAAAGACTGCTATTGCATACCAGCTAAATTCGAGAAAAAGTACTAAATTTTTGGCGGTATGCAATAGCAGTCTTTTTTAAAAACGCTTCGACATCGCGAGTAAACGGTAGGGTGCAGGTGAGGTGCTGGATAACACGATCTCATGATACGCCCGTATCTTGCAGTGCAGGATGTATCAAAATTTTCCATGAACCTTTGCCCGCTGCTCTACAGCCGCCGGTGTGGCAACCGCCTCTTCTACGGCAGCGATTTGTTAGAGTATCATCATATCTGGCGGCGAATCGTTTGGAAAAAAATAAAAATACAATAGTGATATGATACGATCTGGGACTACTTTTTCAGCGGTTCTATCATTACCGTAAAAAACTCGAATCCTTGGACAATGTGCCAGGACGTGGGAGTTGCCTCTTGCAGTGGGCTCCGGAATTGTTTTCTCCTTTATTCGCCTCCGAGGAGAGGTTTTTCGGTGTGTTTTTTTGTCTCTTTTCTGGAGGAGGAAATTTTTGGACTACCGGTATTGATTTTTCCTGGTGGAGAGCGGTGAGCACCATGCCGAGGCTAGTGTTCCCCCCTTACTTTGGCAAATATCGCTATCTTTTCGCCTAGCTAAGAGCGAATATAGTATTGATCCGTCTGTACTCAAATTTCACTCACTTTGAGTTTAATTTATATTTGTAAAAACCACCGGAGACTGCTCGAGAATGAGCTTGTAGGGCAGTGATAAGCAAGGCGATTACCCTGATTGGCTCGAGTACCACCTCTTTAATGAATAGGCTCACTTATGAACAGGTAACTTAGCCAGTAAATGAAGATGAAGCTAAACCATCGTTTATACGCTTTAGAGTTAAGAAGTGGAACAAAGCTAGCTGTACAGTACTCGCAATGCCGTGACCCTTTTAAAAAGGGCTGTTATTGCATACAACTGTGGCCAATTTTTGGCTGTGTGCAATAGCGGTCCGTTTTAAAGACGTCAAGACATTGCGAGTACGAGCAGCGCTTGAAAATATGTTATGGATAGGGATCATTCAAGTACTGGTTAAGTCAACTTCTTGGGGGGCTTCTGTCATTGCGATTAGAGACAAAATAACCCGAAAAGAGGTATGATAATGTGTCCCGTGCGGGGTTTGGCTTGGGTGCCCTATTCTGAACACTCTACTTGTAGATCTCATTAACTGGGTTGGTGACTGTATTAACCTACGTTACTAAGCTTTTTGCAGTTTAGTAAGCGAGTTCCCATGCGCAAGAGGTTTGACCAAATTTTTAAGAGAAAACCTTTCAAATACCATGGAAAACAGGGGGGGTACCTTTACAATACTATTCTTGGCCGAGACATACCATCCAAAAGGTTTCACATTGCAACAAAAACAAACCATTCCCAGAGTGTCAGCAGCTTCTTTAATTTTTAAATAACCCAAATAATTTTTGAAAAAATTGAAAAAATTA
>Ga0307507_10010401_pt1 | contig 12030 bp, 13 predicted proteins | sample 7_EM_MG_FD_207223 | JGI IMG/M metagenome (GOLD analysis project Ga0307507, IMG submission 207223) | Populus trichocarpa ectomycorrhiza microbial communities from riparian zone in the Pacific Northwest, United States - 7_EM | ecosystem: Host-associated > Plants > Roots > Unclassified | place... | reverse complement strand
CCATGAAATAGAGTATAAAAAGTGCTCTAGAGTAGACACCCCAATGCAGGGAATATAAAATTGCATTAACTATCATGGGCTTATGAAGGAATATAGGATTTTACATGATGAAAGCTAGAGTTTTAAAATCAAAACTTGTGATGAAATATTAGTTCTATAAAGGAGAAACATCATAGACACATTGTGTCATGTCCTATGATGCACTACACAAAAAGAAATCACTAAGTGTACGGTTTACATCCATAGAGAAGTCATGTACAGCAATTCCCACGCACACATCAAAAGTGATGCATTGTCAGCCACAACCATGAGAAAACTCAAATATAGAAAGAAACCTGTTCTGGTTGCATCTCACACAATGGGATGTCTTCAAAAAACATATGATACAATACTTCAGAGAGATCTATCATACAGTAGATATGCTCACAATGCATATAGTAACAATGCATAAATGTCACAATGCATGAGATTTTCCAGGGACTGACTTGGTACATGGGGATTTATGCATGAAATATCGTATTGAATAATGCATAATGGATTTTGTGATTATGCACTACCAAATCTACAGATTCGCTGTGTATTTACTTGTTCACCTCATGGTACCTGATTTTTTGGGGGCCAAAATCTACCCTGATATTCCTATGTGCCATGAATACACCCCTTGAACATAATTTCCAAACTTGCCAACACTTTTCCATGCCAGCCACCCAAGAGAAGAAACAGAAACCTCAAGGTGGGCACAGGCCATATGCACTTTGTGTCCCTCATGCCCCAAAAAACTATGACACCCCTCGAACCTCAGCCATCTGTAAACCTAGCACAGTTTGAGAACACCTCACACTCCATGACTGGCTCAGTGTTGTGCAGTATTTTGACACCCATCAACCCATTTTGCAAGAAGAACTCATTAAATACTTTGCACCTCTCTCCCATGGATGTAGATACCATGTAAATACATAGTACCTCCTGGCTTTCACCTCACTACATACTTAATGATTTTGCTAGCATGACACTTTTTAGCAGAGGTCACAATAGTCATGATTTGTGACACATTTCATCTTGCATATGATGTCACAATGCATAGAACAAGTAGGGGACTGGCGTTATGCATTGTGAGCATATCTACTGTACTCTGATGAAGAGATAAGGATTTTCTATTGAAAATCTACTGAGAGAATCATGAGCCTGAGGTTGATGGCAACACGGATCAGTGCATCAGCATACCAATCAAAACTAGGATGCAATATATTAAAATAGTAACCGAACTATAGAGAAGACAAACACAAGAGATCAAAGAGAGATAAAAATAGCTACACCGGCTATTACCGCATGTGCATCAATACTGATGTGTTCCACGAATACACTACAAAACCTGTAGTGTCCCTTCAGAGAGACTACAAAATATTATGATACCCTAGTAAAATGACTCAGTTATTCAGCTTTCATGTTTGTACCTCAAAGAAACACATGTAAAACACATAGATAAGGATTTTTGTATTTAAGGAGTGTGCAGCTGGGTCAAATACGCAAGGAATCGTCCTGTGTTGACCAGTTAGCTGCACTCCAAGTAGAGACTTAGGAGGTGGGCAATTGTATACAATAAGGAGATTACTTTGTGGTCAGATAGCACAGTGTGAATGAAGCCAGCACACTTGGGAGTCAACTTGCTTGAAGACATTTGAATTAAGAGTTTGGAACAGACTTAGAATTTGAAAGTCCAGAGCCCCAGAAAAATCAGAACTTTGTTCTACCTAATTATCCTATACCACACCCTCCATGTTAAATCGTTTTCAAAGTCTTAGGACTACGATTTGCGATTAAATACATTAAAACTCATATTTAAAACAATACTATTGAGACTTTTGAGAACACAAGTAATATTTTTCAATATCAAAGGCCCAGAACTCTTTACTGAGATTGTGATAGTGTGTGTGTGTGTTAGGTGTTTTAGGGTTTTTCCCCAGGCACTTGATCCTTGTTTCGCATTTTGCGCACTTTCATGTTCATCCCTGTGCAACATGTCTCAATGGTGAGGAAGACAGACAGATGCGACCAGTGTCCAGATGCTGTTTGATCAGGTCCACCGCACATCTTTATATTTTCATGGAGAAGGGTATGATCTCGATTTTATTGTCTTTTCTGCATTTTTAATGTGTATTTCAGCGACTATGTCATGGGGAAGGTCATCTGCATGCAGAATCAGTTCAAAGATTTTTTTATATTCGGTTTTCAGTTTCTTTTCTCATGAGTCCAGTTGTTCTTGTGCTATCAAATTTTCTAGATGATTACAGATTGCACCAGCTACATCAAAACTTTTGACCTCCTCTGGCTCAAATTTCATATTTTTTAGCCTGTCATGACACACCATCATCAACTCGGCAAGCACCAGCTTTTTATCTGCTTTTGTCAATTTAATTTGTTCTCGAAGTCAAGGTTTAGGAGGGGGGGGGAGGGACGATAGGAGGTGGATTTAACAAGTCATATGAACTTAATTTGTCTATACACATTCAAGTGGCATGATCTGTAACAATTGAATTTAATTCTAACCAGGGCAGTCCAAGTATAACAGGCAGGCACAGTCCAGGGGTAATGATAGCTTTCACAATGTGAGAAGTCCATGCAGAGTCTAAGGATGAGAGGGACAGTTTAAGGTAATAATACAATTTGGTTTTCTTCTTTTCAGTGCTGAAGGCAATGTCAACTGGTTCAGGTTTATGCAATCAATATTTCTTTAAGCCAAGACGTTCCATGAGATCTGGTCAGATGAGGACAAGATGCACACCATTGTCTAAGAGGGTGCACATGTTTTCACTGGAAAATCATCCGTCAGACTGTGAATTTGGCAGTTCCAGATCAAATGCTTGCCACAAAGTGGCGGGCTACTCACCTCACAGCATGAAACATCCCAGTCTTCATCAGAGTTAGATCTGTATTCACTGGGGGAGTCCAGAAGAACAGCTGCAGTAGCAGAGACATTGTCATCCAAAAAAGCCTCTATAGTTGTGGAAGAGGTGGTGACAACTGGCTTTGATGAAGTAGACTTAGCAGGTTTGGCAACAGCTTTAGTCTTCTTGGTGGTTAAGATATCCATAATGGTAAGTGTCTTGTATCCTTTGCCAGTAAACCATCAGGGCAGTTTTAAGACCTGTGGTCAACATAAAAGCGACGGCACTTAGTGCACCCTTCATGTTCATTTAAGAGGGTACGTTTGACGTCTAAGAGAGGGGGAAGTTTGATGTAGGAAGATGTGGATGACCCAGTGGATGTGTTGTTTGTTTGAGCAGTATTTCCATGATGAGACAAACTGCATAAGACATCAGTCTTTGTGTTTTGACATTTTTCCTGGTGGTCGAGCGTCTCTTTGATGAGTTCACAGTGTCGCTTAGTCTCTACTGCATGCGCTTTGTTGATGAGATGAACAGATGTGATCCAAGTCTTGAGGACCTTGTCTTTATGTGCTTCGTTATGTTTAAGGCAAGTGCAGAGTTCATCATGAAGATGTGCCTCAAGATGATTATGGAGAGTGGCATCATCGAAGACAGAGGTAGTGCCATGCAGAAGACAGTTGAGTTTGAGTAACTGTTGGGACCAATTCCAAAATGAAGATTTGGAAGAGGCAAGCATGGAGGTAAGGATTTGATTACGAATTTGGTCCTCCCAGTCTTGGTGAAGGTAATTCACCCTCATTTCATTCATGAACTCAGAGAAGGGGAGGTCAACAAGATGAGTGTGACCAGCAGAAATCCAGTCATGGATTCAAAGGTCTTTGATCCTGGAAATAATCATAGTGACCTGTTTTTCAGCAGGAACTGATTTGGAAATGAAAAAGTTGAGTGTGGCATTCTCAAAATCCATCATGACCACAGGGGAAATGTCCCCTTTGGTTAGAACAGGTGCTTTAGCGCTGGTGGGTTTGACAGTTGCAAGCATGGACATTGTAGAATGATGATTTAAGTGAATATATGTGCCTTTTTCAGAGTCAGAAGAGTCGGATGATGGGTAAAATGATGGGGAGGCTGTGGATGATATTAAGGGTGATGATGGTTTTTGTCGAGATGAAGGACAACTGTTTCTAACACATGTGTTAGAGGGTAAACCGTCGAGGATGGGGAGTTGTTGAGAGAGAGCGGTGGTACAGGTGAAGCAAAGTGGTTCCAGTGTTACAGTAAATGTGAGTGCGTCCCAAGAAGGAGTTCACAAACAGCGATGGCATAGCGGTACAGGCAAGCGGCCCTCCACTGATCAGATGGTCAGCTATGTCTATATGCATGTCACAAGTGACCACATGCAATGGCAAACATACAGAAATGATGCAAGGATGCACCAATCAAATGCCTAAGGGGAAACCCGAAATGATGTGTCTATATGCACAAGATTCTTGTCAGAATCTATAACAGCGGTGGGATTTCAAAAAAAGTGTAAATCTACCTGGTAGGATAGATTACACTGCTTACAGAACAGACTGACAGAAATCAACCACTTATATGATTCTGGAGGTCTGAGGGGAGAATATAGGTACAAGGAGTAAAGTGTGTATGAGAAGGTGGTGGTAAGTGTCCAAGCGCAAGAGCACGCATCTAAATATGTGAAGGTCATGCAACAAGTCCAAACAAGAGTACAGTTGCAGGCAAACAAAGCCATCAAATTTACTGACCGATTTTTTGGGACTCCAAAAAGCATTGGAATTGGTAGATAATGGCATAAATGGGTTGCTATTGATCTCCTTCATCAATTCTAACCAGCAGAATTTCCAGAAATGATGATTTAAGGGTTTTATACCCCAAAAATTTGGCACACGCCTGAAAAAATAGTTAAAAATATGAAAAATGTACCAATTGCCTTCTTTTTGTTTCCTCTATCTGATCCCATCAAAATCTTTGCCAAATATTCATCAGAAATCTCTCAACAATGGTGGGAAATTTGCTGAAATTGTCACATGGACAAACCCTTTCCAGGTCAAGTCTCCCATAAAAAGACATAGTTGGGCCCTGATTCTTTTTTTTACACATCCATCTAATACATGTGACATGAGGGTTGCAGATGGCACACAATTGATCCAAAGATGGCCAATTCCAGACACTTTTGGGTGTGTTGAAAATGCCCAAAATTTTGGCACAACCAAAAAAGTGTGGGAAAAATAAGGCAACACCTTTTCTGAATGTTTTCGAGGTCCCTGATTCCAAATCTGAAGTCAAAATTTCGATAAAAAATTTGATTCTCAAGTTATCAAATTTGATGACTTTGTTTGTCCACAACTGTAATGCGCCAGGATTACACAGGATAGCTTGAAGTCAGTAGATGAAAAAACTCATGAGATGACCATCATGGAAAAGAGATTCTACCACATGAAAATCTATGGATCACCACCTCCATTCCCTGAACTTCCACATCTGGAGTTCCTTACACCTCACCTACCCAGAGGATTTTACATGAGCCAGAATCTGGACTTTCATGGTCAAAATGTGGAAGGGGATTCAGGTTCTCGTCAAAGTGCCTAGAGAATTGTCTGGCAGGTGGGTGGAAGGATTTTGGTGCAAGGTGGAGTCGGAGGGGGATATCTACTGTCTGGGAGACAAACTTATGGGGGGAACTTCATGATGAGTAGCATCATTTTTCAGAAAATGGTGGATGGGGAGTGGAAGAACCTGCTCCCACAAGAGTCGGTTGCGGCATTGATTTGTTGGCAGGGTGATGAACAGTTGCTTGAGTAACTTGAAATGACACTCAAGCAGGATGGGAACCATCCAAATTTTTAAGCTTATCATATATGTCTTTCACCCCACCCCAGTTTTGAACATCGTGTTAGCTATTTCAACATGTTCAGTAATTTGCATTTTGCTGATTGGTTGAACAAATGTGTGGAGAAAGTTGATTCTGAATGAATTGGATGTGACACTCCTTTTTTGGTGGGGTAACAAGGAGGTACTTGAATGAGCAAGCCTGCAATTTCGGAGGCCATTGAGAACTTTGATGCCCTTGCCAATTATCCAGATCGCCTCAATCCACCGACATGCGTGCTTTGACAGAAAGGGTACCAGTGAACTTCATGCCTGTTTTGCCTAGGTGGTGAAGTAGGGGACGATGGTCTCTCTGCAATCAGGGGTTGTTCAAACAAAAGAGAAGATCTGCCGAAAACATCAGTGGAGAGACGGTGAGGACAAGGGTGGTTGACAGGATGCAGCTTCGCAACAGGGAGTGCTCCGATGCATCTAAGAAAGAGTGCGAATTGATGAGAACAATTAGCTGCACCCAAAAAATGAAAAGGGACATACCTTTAATGGCTCGTCTTGCCTTGTCCATTCCTCAGACTATCTATTAAGACTGAACCAAAATATGAGGCCCAAAGCGACTTTCAGTTAGAAGGCCCAACTTGGGTGGTAGTGGCATCCAATTTCGCATGCATGTTGCATTGACACCCAATATCCCACATAGCCACAACCCTTCCAGCCCTCTACTGAGGAGTTTTCATCATCTTTGCCCTGGTAAGGTCGATGACCTCAAGGCGGGCTGCGGCCGAGCACTAGTTCAGTAGCAAGGTCAGTGACTTCAGAAAATGTTCAACAGAGGAAAAAGTCGGTGGATGACTTTGAGGAGTGAAAACATCAGAGGGGTTGGTGGATGAAGGTGGTTTGTATGTGACCACAATACTCTGGTTCCAACCAAGGTGACGCCTTCTGGGGTTGACACCATGCATGCACAAATCATAAGAGCAACTTCCTTCTTGACTGGTGGAGCCTGGAAAAATGTCAGCCACAGTTTCCACGTCATGGCAAGAAAGAAGATCATGAAATGTCCATACAATGAGTGCTTCTTGATTCATGGGGAAGACACTTCCAAGTCCCAATGACCAAACATCATCCACCTAATGTGCACCTTCAACCACAGCCAACTTGCATGCCCATTTGTTGGAAGCCCTGCCAAATTGCACTTGTCTGTCAAGAACTTGAGATTTGCCTCGGGATAATTGCGGGTGCTCCTAAATTTGATGAAGAGGCAACTTCAAGTTGATTTCCCTGGGGGACGTACCTACTCTGGACACAACAGAGTTCTTGCAGTTTCGATGCCAGCAACATCTGAATGATCCAAAAGCTGAAACCAATTTTACAGGTGAGCCCTTACTAAGTTATTGGGATACATGTTAGCTAGTCAGCAAAATTCATGGAAAGGAAGATAGATTTGAGATAGATGGGAAGAAAACGGTGGTGAATCACTGTCCTAAAAAATCATCAATGATGGGGGATACAAGAGACAAAATTGGAATACCCATTACTGACAGGTAGATGTTTGACTGTTCAAAGGGCATGCAAGTTAGAGGGTTTTCCATGCCGAAGACGATGAATAGGTTGACCTCTGAAACCATGAGTAATGATACTTATCTGATACTCGATCCCCGAGCCTCCAAAAATGCTTTGAGTATGGTAGCCTTTCTCAAAAGAATTTTGTGCCTTTCTGGGTCTTGATAGTTCAAGACAAGGTGAACATCATGACGAAGAGGAAACTTGGAGGAAATTTTATTTTCAAATCATCAAAAAATCATCATTGTCAACGTGTCGTCACGTGACTTTTAACTTCCTTTGATCATAAACACCACCGTGCTCATCGACCATCAGCTAAAATCGTTGTGTGTGCATCAACTTGCTCTTCTAAAGTACCGGGGAACTGATAATCAACAAGCCCAGGAACTGTAATGCCATGCACACGGCGCGAACACGCGTCAGTCGAGTCATTACCAGCCGAGTTACTGCTCCTTATCCTCAAGAGCGTCTACGTCGACAGTAGAAAGGCTTTCACCATGATCTGTCCGCACGAGTGGTGCAATGTTTTTCCCGAATGCATGTGTGTGCCGTTTGGACCATACCACACAAAGTGGAACGATGACGACGATTTGAAGTCGCCATCAGTGTTTCCCTACGCACTGTCCGCCGTTTGTAAGGCGTGGTTTGATGTGATGCTCCTCGTTCCGGAGTTTTGGACGCGCCTAGTTATCTTTGTGGATGATGGATGGACATCTATCTCAGCACTGCGCTCCCAGCTTTCCGCTTCGCGCAACCTTCCTTTCCGCGCACACATCTTCAACAGCCAGACTGCGATTTGTCAGGATACCGCGGAGGGACCTCGAGTCAAATCGGTGGTTGATGAGTTGATCCCACATCTGCATCGGTGCGAACGGCTTACGTTCGACGTCATGCATAATTCATCACTTCCTTCCATTTGCCACACTTTCAGCGGGTCCTATTCACTTTTAACGGAGCTATCTATGCAGTGTAGAATTTACGATGAGCCCCAGGGATTTGACAACGAGGGGGAAGAAAGGATAGAGCCATTCTTTTTCCCCAACCTTCACTCCATCGCCCTGACCGGCTCAGCGTTCGTAGATGCCATTAAAACCCCAGCCTGGAGGGACGGGGGGGACTTGTCTTTGTTTTCCCTCTCCCACTTGCCCTCCATCAAAAACCCCAACCTGACCTTCACCGGCCTCATTCACATCCTTAACAAGTTTGACAGTATTTCCAGCCTCGAGCTCAAACACATTGATCTTCCTTACGATCCCTCTGAGCAAGTACCGAGAGGTTGGGACCTCGAAGTTCAGATCTGTAGCATCCTGCTTGAAGGTTTCAAGAGGGCACCTTTCAAAGCATTCAACGAGCTCATCAATGGACTGGACTTGGAGTCTCAGACGATAAGAGCGTGTGAGCTCTCCGCGGGCTGCGTCAACGAAACCATGAATTTCACCTTGGAAGACATTCATAGCACCGAAGACTTGCTCTCCATCATCCCCACACTCTCCAACCGATTTGTCAGCTTTATTTCTTGCCAAGGTCTCAACGACTCCTGTTTGGAACTTCTTTCAAAGCCCGATCCACGCACACACTTGTGGAGCCTTGAAATAGTGAGGGATCTCACTATTTCGAGATGCCCTGGAATTTCTGTTCGGGCGCTGAAGGACTTGGTGGAGAGTCGGCTAGCGGAAGCTACGGCGCGCGCTGAGTATGACGACTATGATGAGTTGACGCCTCTTGGCTCGCTTAAAGTCTTTGATTGTGGGCTGAATATATCCCAGGAAGATGCTCAGTGGTTTGAGGGGAAGGTTAGACGCTTTTTAGGATATGGTGGGGTCTAGCCTTTGCGTCTTCTGGATCAACTCTAACTGATTTCACAGAGTCGTGCCTCGAAGCTTTTCAATAATAACGATCTCCTTGTACCTACCAGTGTTTCCGCCGGGTAAAGGAATGCGATGCCCTTTTGAGTCTGTTATGATATCCTGGCTGAAGCCCTATGTTGGCGATCGGGTATTGATCAACTATGGGGTATCATCCTTGAAGGCAAGCCATTTCTTGATCCCTTGCCATCCTGGGGAAGAGTCTAATGAATGCATCTCTTCGCCTCTCCACTGGGAAGGAAAGATGATGTGTCGGGGGATTTGGTCCATGGGCCCGTGCCTGGGTAGGCAAGAGAACAAGCCATGAGATGCAGTCACTAAGTTTGACCGATCAAGTTGTATCAAATCACAGTCAACGAGAAACGACGTGTCGTGATCGTATGTGTACATGGCTGAGAGAGTTGCACCAGAGGACAAAAGTGAGGCATTGGAAGTTCAGTCAGAGAAAGCAAAAAGAGAGAACCATCTACATCGATAATGATAAGTATATGAGCCAGTTAATGAATACAACATCAGTATAATCAAGAAACGTGAATGAGACAACAACGGGCAACCTCAAAGTTCATGACAACGTAACCAGTCCGCCCCTTCCCCACATCCCCTCGAGCCCCAAATCTCTGTATTGGTCTTCCCCACCCTCTTACACATGACCACACAAACATCCCGTCCAAACACGACCTTCCACACATTCTCCCCAGGCTCACCTGCAGATAACTCCCAATCTCCTCGAACACCCTTCCATCATCCCCACCCATTACCATCCAACTCTTATCGAATTGCTACAAGGCGACGGAAGAGTCCTGTGCGGCGATACGGTGCAGGATCGTTATGACGCCAGGGAAACTTGATGGGGAGAGGAAGGGCTAGATGGGTGTGTGGATGACGCAAATTGGGGTTGGCAGATGAGGGCTGTGTGGCCTTGTAGGGCGAGGCATTCCCTGAGGTGGTTGTTAGTTGTGAGGTGAACAGGCAGTGGAGGAAAGGAGCAAACCCAGTGGCAGCATCCCATATGCGAACTGTCATGTCCAATCCCCAAGAAACGACCCTCAAACCATCAAGAGCGACGCCATATATCCGATGGAAGCGTCCGTCATGGACGTGGATGCAGTCGCCCATGTCGTCCCTTTAATGTGCATAGCATTTCCCTATTGCACGTCCCACATTCTGAGCGTCTTGTCCCGGAAGCCACTTATAATTATTATTGTGAGAGGGCGATTGTGCAGAACGCGGATGGCGGATGTGTGAACTTAGGGATTTATACGTATCAGCTGGGGAAAGAGTAGTTAGCGACGTGAAGCAGAAAATTGGAAGGCAGCGGGTTGAAAGTAGACGGGGGGAAGAGGAGAGGAGTTGGGAAGGAAACGGGTTAAGAGAGCTTCGGAGAGAGGAGGGTTGAAACGAAGACGGATCGAGAGAAGAAGACACCACACCACACCACTCGCTTTGTGGAGGCAACCCAAATCCCCAACTCGCCAATAGCAGAAAAGGTCGAAACAACTCACCCGTCTCAACATCCCTAACGGTTAAAACCTTATCGCATGATTGAACTGGACTTGTCCCAGCCAATGGAGGAGAAACACATCCTGCCTTGACTTGAGCTTGAGCGGCCTCGTCTCTGTGTTGGTGTGGGGATTGACGTGACGCCGATGGGAGGGTTCGGTCCGTGGTTTGTTCTGCGAGCTCCGGCCTTCTTGCTGGTGGTGAGAGTACCCGCCACTCCCGTTGCGCAAATCCCCACCAGGTTCGTGGCTCGAGTCCCCACTGCATTTACTGCATTGGTATTGGTCCTAGGCTCCTGATATCTACTCGCCTAGTCTTGGCATAGTTCCTCAAAGCGGTGAAGTTCAAAGATGGCAAAGCATCGCTGGCGTATGCGAGCTCCAACTGGCCCTGCCGCTGTGCTGCGTTTAACTTCCAACTGCCGCTTGACGTCTTTGTTCTCCAATCCTGCCTGCTGTAGCAAGACAAAGGATGAGTAAGCTCCAATTTCTCGCTGGTCGGACTCACCGATCTGCCACGCCAAGTCAAGGCCACTTCTTCCCTCTCTCCCTCAACTCGTCCTCGATCTCTTTCCTCCACTCTGTTGAACGCATCAGTCTCGTTCTTCAAGTTCTCACTTTGAAGTTCATCTTGTCGGGTCATGAGCTCCGATGTACGAGTTCGTGAGACTTAGTGAGGCGGAGGGCTTCGTTGATGAGGTCAATCGCGTTGGGAAGGAATCAGTCGGAGATGCGCCGTGCGGAGTAATCCGTGAGTTGTCAGCAGGCCGACACCGAGCGAGGGAATAGAAACGATGGAATGAGATGGAATGTCAGGGTAGGGAAGACCGAGAGGAAGCGGTACTGGCGAATGTTGGCGCCAACGCAAACTACGCCCTCCATTTTCCAAAGCGCGCCTAAGTGTACGTATGACATCTGGCATCGGATCCCTGACTGATGCCTGCAAAGATGGGAGTGAGACAAGGGCTCTGTTGTGGTTGTGGAGGGACTGTTCGATGGATGGGTATGGTAAAGGGTGGTTCACACCCACAACGCGGAAAACTAACCTCTGTGATGACGATGTCGGAGCTTCTCTTTCAAGCATTGCAGCTTGCACAGAAACGTTTGCACTAGTCTGAGCCAAGTTCCGAGCGCCCAACAGAACAGGTGACAATGTTGAGCTGTACTGAGTGAGCGCTTGCTTTGGTGTTCCCCGGCAAAATGCGAACGATATCTCATGGTTAACATGTGGCTGGATGGGGTTTGGGCAGGGTACTGGTGTTTGTAGCTGCTATTACATAAATAAAATAAAATAAAATAAAAAGAGGAAAAAAGCGAAAAAAAAGGGAATATTTCTTATCTTATCTTATCTCATGTACATGAGTTGTAAAA
>Ga0307507_10010400_pt1 | contig 12031 bp, 5 predicted proteins | sample 7_EM_MG_FD_207223 | JGI IMG/M metagenome (GOLD analysis project Ga0307507, IMG submission 207223) | Populus trichocarpa ectomycorrhiza microbial communities from riparian zone in the Pacific Northwest, United States - 7_EM | ecosystem: Host-associated > Plants > Roots > Unclassified | place... | reverse complement strand
AGAGGAGGAGGAAGGTTTTCCTACTCGTGCATGCTCCTTGTTCTGCTTCTTCTCGATTCTGCTGTTTTATTTTCTAAATAAAACTCTTAAAGATCAGATCTCTTAGGGCAAATACCAAAATTAAGTCCTTCTAAAATCTAGTTTTAGACAACTTGTATTTATCTAATTAATCTATTCTCTTAAAAAAAAAAAAACATCTTTCCTCCAACGTTCTTTAAGATTTGAAATCAAAATAATAATTTGGGCACCAATCGTCATTTTAAATTTGATATCAAATTCTATACCAATATCATTTTAAAAAAATAAATATTATAATATCTCATGTGTTAGCACATAATGGTTCCTGCGCCATTTAGGAGATGAAGCCGTTGGATTATCAAATTTCACCATCCAGGGCGGCGTTAGGAGCGGCAGACCATTTTCTCTTTTACTATTGACGCGTGCTTGTGGCGGAGGCAAGCCCTGACATGCCTTTTTTTTCTCTCTCGCTCTTTTCTCTCTTCAGACTTGGAAATTTGCGTCAGCTCCTTCAAAAAAAAATAAAAACAATACTGTATCCTCTATATTGTATTTTTATTAATTTTAACTCTTATTCTTTTTATTATTATTTGTTTTACTTTTAATGCTTTTTGAATTTTATATTTTTTTTAATTTTATTCCTAAAATTTTTATTTAATTTAGTTTTCTTGATCATTTTATTGCATTTATTTATTTTTATTAAATTTAAATCATTTTTCTTTTGATTGCTATTTTCTTATTCTTTTCTTATTTATCTTTTTAATCTAATTTGAGATCTTATTCTTTTGATTATTATTTTTCTTTTCACTTTAATCTCTAATGATTTTTTTTCATTTAGTTTTTATATCAGATTTGGTATGTATTGTTTAGATTTTAAATTGTTTTGTTATTGATAATTTTACTTTGTTATTTTACTTTGTGTTTGCTTTTCTATAGAAGTAATCTTAGTGTCATGCCCTGAATCTGATTTGAGTTCTTTTTTTTTAATTTTTTTATTATAAATTAATTTTTTTCTTTCAAATTCATCATTTGACATTTTGGTTATTGGGCTTTAAACTTCATTACTTGTTCTACTTTTTTTTAATTGGATTATCCTAATTTCATATTTCAAGCAACAGGTTAATTGAGTTAACTCAGATTGACTCGAATATTTTTTCCTAAACTTTTTTTATAATTCATTTATTTTTTGCAATTTCATCATTTGACATTAAATTATTAGTTTTTGAGCTTTATTATTTTTTAGTTTTTTTTTTCTATGAGGTTGTGTCAAGTGCGAGTTTATTAAATTAATTTAGGTTAGCTCGAATTATCTTTCATGTTTTTTTATTGAACTTCAATCTTTTTTGTTATGTTATTCTTTTAAGAGTTTAATTTTTTTTATTCTAAACTCATATCACTTATTAATTAAATTAACTCAAATTAATTTAAATTATCTTAACATTTATTTTACATTAAATTTTTTTTATCGCAGCATAGCAATAACCACCTTAGACAATAAATGAAGGTCTTACCAAAAGAAGAAAAAACTAAAAACAAAAGAAAATCTTACTAAAGTCACTCTCTCTTAGTATAAAGTAGAGCTCACAAGTCACACGTCTTCTTCTTTCTTTCTGCTAATTTAATGTCTAACTAAAAACACTCTTTACTTCTTCGCTTACTTCTTAACTGAGCTCTCGAATCTCTCCCATTTGTGCTCTCACTTTGGTTCTCTTACGTGGTTTTCTCTCCTTAATTTCCATGTAAGTACTCTCGTTTTCGATCTTTTATAAAGTTTCTCTCTTTGTATGCTTCTGTTTTTCTTGATTTTAGGGTTTTGTGTTTATTCTTTTTAATGGGTTTTGCTCAAGTTCTGATTTTGAGTTCGATAATGTAGAGAAGTTATTGAACACGATGATTAGGGTTCCTTTAGGGTTTGCTGCTTTAAATTGGGGTTTCTCAGTTTGTGTGGTGATACTTCTTTGGAGATTATTTTTAGTTCATGGGTTTTGATTATTTTTAGTCTTTCTTTGGAAAAGCTTGCAACTTTTTCGATTCTTGTAAACTTTAATTCGTTTTTGGATTATGGGTTCTTGATTTGATAGGGTTAAAAAGCAATAGTGTATAATGAAAAGAAATGGTTTTATCTGTTTTAGGGACTAATCTGGGGCTCACCATTTTTAGTATTGTGTTGAGGGAAATTTTGGGTTCTAAGTGTAGATTGGGCTTGATAGGAATTTGAGTTTTATACTAAAATGGTTTGTATTACTAATATATAATATTGGCTTTAGGTTCATGGAGTGTTGATGGGTTGTTTAGGACTCAGATGTTGAGATGCATCAGAAATAAATCTTGAAGACTGCCATAATCTAGTTTTTTGAATTATTTTGCTCCCGAGTTCTTAAATTAGGTTAGATAACTGGATACTCAAATAGTCAAATTTTAGGGATGCTGAGCGGAGGTTAAATTTTAATAATGATGTAGTAATACAAGCGATGATACTTTTTCGCTGCAATGAATTGGGAAGAGTGCTTCATTCATGAATTTATTAGTCACAGACTGAACTGTAATTTGATTCATTTATCTATTTTCAACTTTGCTTTCTGTGCAAGTTTTTGCATAATTGTCTGTTGAATGATATACAGGACTTGATGTTTGCGTAAAATATTCATCTATTTAATATCTGCTGTGTGCTTAGTGTAACTATTATGACATCAATGCCATATCCCGGATAGTTAGGTTAGGTAATAAAATCACAATGATATATCCATTTGCGTGAGTCATTAGGTTCTATCTTTTTTCTAGGCTAACTGCTTACACACTAGTAGATCGCTACTAGGGTAATGTGCCCATATGTGCTCTAGTTCTATGCCTCTCCATAGAAAACATTTACCCGATTGCTAATATCAGATATAATGTTTATGCAGTGACTCAAGAGGTCAATGCGTGGAGGGATTTCCAAAATGTTCAAAAGTAACTGATGTAATTATTTTTGTAATGGATTGCAATCCTTCCACAACTGGAACATTGAATCATGGCAAAAATTAATGGATCTTGGTCAATTTGTTGGACTGGAGACCATTGAAAAGGGTTTGAGGTAGCATTGTGAAACCTCCATCATAGTTCAGGAGGTGTCAAAGAATCCATCCACAAAAGTAAATTTATTGATTTTTTGAGGTCTAATGTCCATCGATATCATTTTGCGTGGAAGCATTGGGGGAATTAAAGTTGGACTTCATGTTCAAGCTACTGTACTATATTGATTGTTATGAGTGATCAAATCATTGATCATCAGCAAATTCTACCACTTTTTTTGTGGAAAATGTTACGAGGGCAACATTGATGCCATATTTTTGAATATTTTGGAGAGATGTAAAGAACTCGCAATTCGCAGGACATAACTTTTTATATATAGAAATATAACTGTTTGTTTGTTGGTGGTTTGTCATGTGGCTGACAAAAAGGAAAAATGGCACATGGGAATATGGAAAAATGGCACATGGGAATATGTTCCTATTTTATATTAATCTGACATGATGTTCAGTCCATGCGTTGTTATCTAGTCGCAGCTTTATTGGATTATTTTGAAATAAAAGAAATCGATGAAACAGATTTCTGATGACTTGTGTTCTCATGGGCCCGAAGCACTATTGTAAAGCTGATTAAAATTGTGACTATAGGTGCTATAAAGATTTTGAGATTTAAGCCAATCTTTGAAAAAATGACATATAGATAGGGTAATGTTTTGATATTTGTGGCATTTGAAACACCATTCCTATGAGATTATTGAATGGTTAAGGTGGGGTGAACTATGCTGGTAGTAATATTGATTAACTATCCTTTGTACTTGAGAATATTTCGTGGAATCTTGTCAGAACATCCTTTGGGAAAATTATAGGCCAGCTAAGGAATTAGGAGTTAGAGAAGCTGGGCCTGAAAGTGTATAAGAGTTGTATATAAAGGTTGGGAGTTGGGACTCAAAAGCGAGTACGATTTCTATTCAAATTAGTTTATTGAATAGGATAGGAAAGGTCAAACTCCGAATTAAGGTAAGTGTATATTCATACCATTTCATTAAGAGAGGAGAGAATAAAGGATGGTAGCCACTTAGAGAATCTTGGAGAACTTATCACATTGAAGGTATTAAGAAATATCAATTCAATTCCTCTTGTAGGATTAAATCTCTATGTTGAAGGAAGTCATGAAGAAGATACAAAACGCATGTAGATTTGCAAGAATCTCTATGGAAGTTTGGAAGTGCTAGGTTTGGTCAAGTAAAATTGGTTATAAGATTGATGATGGAAAAGATGCTTGGTTAATGAAGGTGTACTTTGGTTTTAAATCTAAGAGCAGGGATGATATCGCAGTTGCATGAACTATCAAGGTTCTCAATTAATGAGTTGCTACATGATAGACTATGGGAAAAGAGTGATTGAGCAAGATAAAGTTACGACATCACGATTTCCGAAATTAACTAGTTTATGCTAGGGAGCCTATGAAAAGGGGTTAATATAGAAAGGCAGTAGAATAGTCTATCTTACTAAGGGAAAGTGCTAGCACAAACTATAATTCATGGTCTTCATCAATTTATAGATTGCGTAGTTCTGTAATACTAAGGGAAGTTTGACAGCGAGTGTGGGAGAAAGAGTTGTCATTTGACATATAAATGTGGTATATCATATACGAAGGTGTAGTTTCTATCAGTGATGACTGTTAGGTTGACATGGGCGAATTTCCTTGTACAATATGGTTGTTCCAAGGATCTATATGGAGCCTTTGTCCTTTTTATCTGTAATGAATGAATTATGAAAACACATCTGGCCCCCTTTTACTCCTGTTAAGAGTGGGATGATCTAAAGTTTAGTTGTTGTGGAAGAGTTTAAGAGAGTGTTACATCGGATGTATTGACAGTGGCTTAGGTCAGTTGTTTATGTTGCCTAGCTAAGGGGTCCATCCCGTGGTTGGTCCTTATCAGATGAAGGATAAATTACATAAATCTCGATTAGGCTAGCTATGCTCTTTGATGCTGAGTGTTGGACAGTGAACAAGAAAAATTGAAAATGTAAAGAAAAATTCATGAAAGCAATAGAGGACCAAGTAAGATGTGAGTGACTTTGTGGGGGGGCAGAGGGGTGAAATTATTGAGGGTGGTAGTCAATGTTATTTCCCATGTCACATTCTAAACTGCATCGTGATAACTAGAAAATCTCAAGTTGCCATATAGTGGCCTCTCTCTCTGTTTTTTTTTTTTAGATTTTCCTATATTACTGATAGAATGATAGTCCTTGCATACAGTTGAAGTTCACCTGTTTGTAGCCATCTTGGGTTTGCAATAAGCAAGAAATGACACAAATGTGCGTTCTATTAGTAATACAGAATTGGAAATTGCCTTATTGTGGTGAAAAATGGGTTTTGTTCCAAACATATCATGCAGATGATTTGGACCCAATCAAATCTTGTGGGATGTAATTTGGACTGCATGTTCTCTCCTGGATAGGAGATGGCCTGGTTGCATTTAAGTGGAGTCAGTTTCATGTTTAACTATGCAAGGCTGAGCATCCATTTCAGGCTTGCATGCTAAGGCCCAAACAAACTCAACCCTCCCAAAAAAAGTAGTGCATGTGTTGCTTGATCCTGTACTTACTTTAGCAAGCTAGTTACCTTGTTTTTGCAAATTGTTAAAGGATTCTCATTGTGGTTTGTTGGAAATGGATGGATAGACTGTTCTAACTTTGTGGATGTACTTGTAGTAGTGGAAATTGCATAGAATGTTGCTTGTAGTGGCATTAATCAAAGGAACTTCTTTTGTTGTTTATTTGTTTGTGTAATGGGTGGGGTTTTTATTGTATTATTGTCAGCCACTCCTTTCATTGCTCTGTTTATAATTCTCTTTACAATTTGTTTTGTGTTTGGGGTCAAAAGGAAATACACTTGCTCTTTCATTGAAACTACTGGACATGTGATATGGGAGTAATGATTTTTGAACCTGCACCTACAATGAATATCTTTTCAACTTTCACTTTCTTTGTATTCATTTTCTTTTATTTTTGAGGGGCACTTAGTTCAGGTCCAGTTAATCCCAAAAACAAATCCAGTAGTGTTTTCATTTGAGCTTGATAAAAAAGGGGTTTAATTAAACTAGCAAACTATCCAATAGAAATGTTAATCTCGATTGAGTTAGTGAGTAAGGGAAGGGTATACTTTGATTGAATGTCTTAGGAATTAATTAGTGAATTGTGTTTGGGATCCACTATGTATTTAGGAAATTTGTATTTTGTAAAGCTACTAATATGATTTCAGAAATCAGATATAAGATATGGAAGACTTTTCTTTCATTTTTGTTTATACTTTTATGTTCTTTTAGTTTGCTGGATCAATCAAATATAAATTAAGGAGTTGTGTTCTATCCCTCTCCTTGTGTTACTAACAGAAGAGCTTCCTTTCTGCTTTTGGTCAAGTTAATGCGTCATTTGTTTCTTTTTACTAGCTGGAAGAGAAGTCAATTTTTTAATTCTCCTCTAACTTCGTGTACTTAAAAAGAAGGGTAGGGCTGTGGTTTAAGCTGTGTTCTTTTTATGACTGTCTATTCTATTTACTTTTTGGTTGCATGGAGCTATTGGTTTATTTTAGCTACATCTGACTTATATAAAAGATGAAAGCTGTTTGAAATTGAGATTTTCTTTTGTCTGTTCATTTTCTAGGTTAATATAGCTTTATTTTATTAGTTTATGTTAGCTACATCTAAAACTTGAAATATGAATCTCGCTTGTAATAGGATATTTTCATGCAACTTGAGGAAAATGAGAAACCAAATAAATAAGGATTAATTTAATGTCATCATGATAGATGGATCTATGGCTTTTCCCTGTCGCCAGGTGCTCCAGTTGAATGAAAGAAGGTGGTACTGCTTCTGTCAAAATGAGTGGGAGTGGCCGAAAACGTAGTTCAAAATGGGATTTGAAAGAAGGGTCTCAAATGTCATTTGAAGATGTGGAAGACAATGCATGGCCTGGGAAAGCAGGAATACCTTTTCGTGACAAAGAATCACGATGTGACTGGCTCCCACCTGAAGCTGCTGGCGGCACTCGCTCCAAGTGGTTGGCTATGGAACCTTTGCCTGGAAGAAGAGGCTCCCGCAGGGTTGATAATATCGATGAGGACCATAGTAGAACTTTGAAAGCCACCTATGAAGATGAGAGTTATGGAACTAGAATGTCTCCTGGTCTTGATGAATGGAGACAGCAAAGTTTTCGAAACTCTCCCAAGAATGAATATAAAAGATTAAGAAGGTTTGGTTATTTGCTCAGCATGCTTACTGATACAGCTATTAGCATTCTTGTCAATGTCCTATTTTTTAGTCAACTATTGCTAAATCTATCTGGCACCTACACGCAATGAGATCTACATGTAATGGAATAGTAATGGTAGCCTTAAAATATCTTCTATATCGCTAAAGAGTCAAGAATCACACGCTTTTAGTTCTGTAGAGATTTTCATTGGACATGCAATGCCATCCTAACCACTAGAAAGTTTAGATTTATTCAAGTTTCAGCAACTTTGCTTGTTAGTTTATGGTTTTGGGTGTTTCTGTTTCATGCTTTTAATGAACCAGGTAGTGCTCTTCACACTATGTAATAAGTTCATTGCCTGTTATAAACTGCTTTACCTCAATTTGACTCTGCATTCAACATTTCTAAAGGTCGTCTTGTTTTTTCTTTCGAAGTTGATTCAGTTGGTTGGCATTGGTTGACTTGTCCTGTCTCTGGTTTGTCTGCAAAAGCAGGAGCCTGAGTCGAAGTCGGAGCCGGAGCCAGAGCCGGAGCAGGAGCCCCGTCTATGGCTTCGGGCGAGAATCAGGAGCATATGACAGAACTAGAAGTAGATCTGGTGTATCAGCTCAATTATGTAAGGATTTTGTTGCTGGGAGATGCAGGAGAGGCAGTCATTGCCAGTTTCTTCACCAAGATACTGAGACTTATGAGGATGATTGGGAAAGACCCAGGAAAACTGCAGCTTCTAAATATCCTATCTCTCATGATACTAAGCAGTACCCAATGGGGAGTGGAAGATCTGCCAATTGCTGCACTAATTTTCTAAAGGGAAACTGTAGAAGGGGTGAATCCTGCAGGTATGCTCATCATGGTGCTTCTGATCCATCCAGTAGGGGGTCTGCAAATGAGGTGATTAGAGAAAGAGATAATGACCGAAGGCGTAGATATGCATCTCCAGAGAGACGTGCTGAGCGTGAAACCAGCAGAGCAGCTGATATTCCCTGCAAATTTTTTGCTGCTGGCAATTGCCAGAACGGAAAATATTGCAGGTTTTCTCATCATGATCAGACACTTGCAAGTCCTGACAAAAGATCACGAGATGTTAGGTGGCCACCAAGCCAAAACTCGGATGAATTGGAAAAATCATGGAAGGGTCCAAAATGGAGTGACAGTCATACCTCAGACTCTGCAAAGTTCAGCGAGGATAAAAATGAAAAATTGGACGCACCTAATCTGAGGCTCTCTGCACGGAATATGGAGGATGGATGGGGCCATAATCCTGATGAGGACAAGACAGCCAGTAATCCTCCAACAAATGAAGTGGTTGAGATCGACAAAAAGGAAGCCTTCCAATGGAAGACTGAAAATTCTGGTGATAACACTAATGTTTCTGAGAATTGGCTTGGTGATATGGAAATGTCTCCGGATTGGAACTACAGACTGCAACCTTCTAACCATATCAACGAAGGATCCTGTCATGAACTTCAAGAGGGTTCAGGTCGGATGCATGATACCGATGCAGTCATGCCGCCAATTTCAAATGAAACATCTTCCATTCAACAGGGCTTTAATTTAAAGGAGGTTGGGGGTAGTGCTTTGCCGCATGATGATGATGGTGTGACTGCAAAAACTGCTAGTTCCTACATAAACATTTCTGCCAATGCCCTTGCATCACAAAGCTTCAACAAAAATGGCCAGAGTTCAAATACTTCACCTATTCTGAATTTGAATACTGTTGGACAAATTCAAGAAGCAATCTTGACCAATGCTTCAAGAGGAGGGACAACAACAAATCCTCAAAATCAAACACTATTTCAGGAGAGGACAGTGATCAACATTCCAGATACTGGGAATCCAAATGCTCCACATGCGAATTTGGGGATTCCAACAGCACAAAACATGGCCAGTAATGAACATTTGACTCAGCTTACCAACCTATCCGCCACTCTGGTTCAGTTACTTGTGAATGGACAGCAGCTTCCACAACTTTATGAAGCTCATAATTCGCATGATGGTACCTTTGCCAACTCAGAGGGCACTGTCACTGTGAAACCAGATTCTGCAGTGACCATTCAGCCAAATCAAGCTGTTGAACCCCGGAAGCAGTATGATCCTATTTGCGACAGTGTTGAGCCTGGGAAGCTTAATGTCAATACTAATCCTCCAGATAAGAAACTAGAATTGTTATCCAAAAGCTTGTCCCCTTCATCTCTTGCTGCTGCACCCAATGGTGGTGACTTTAACAAGTTCTTCTTGGAGCAAGAGTCTAATGAAAAGAGTTCCCAGTTAAATCAGCCAGCACCAGCTGCGAGTTCTGAAGCTACCAAGGAAAACAATGGGGTGGGGTCTGGTGAAGGCAATAAAGTGCAAGAGCAGGATAAGACCGCACAAGAAAATTGTCCCTTAGAGAACAGTGATGGTGATGGCAAAGCTGATGAGAGCAGGAAAAACAAGGATGCCAAGGGAAATCGTGCATTTAAGTTTGCACTGGTGGAGTTTGTTAAGGATCTTCTGAAACCTGCATGGAAGGAAGGTCAAATCAGCAAAGACGCTTACAAGAACATAGTTAAGAAAGTGGTTGACAAAGTTACTGGTACCATGCACAGTGCTAGTATTCCAACAACGCAGGAAAAAATTGAACAATATCTGTCGGTTTCAAAGCCAAAGCTGACGAAACTTGTACAGGTGAGCGTTGATGTGCTTGTTCCTGTTGTATTTGATTTTGAAAGGAATATGAATTTGATTACAAATGCAGCCTTTTCCTTGCCTGTATTCTCCCAGTGCTTCTCATTCTCATCCCTTTATGGCGTACAAATTTATGTGGCGCACCGATGTTTCTTTTTATGATTTCTTTTACACATTGTTTTTGCGATTTTGTTATCGTATTTATTTATTTATCAATCTTGTTGCAGGCATATGTGGAGAAATTTCAGAAGGACAAATGAAAGAACTCTTGGTGTTTTCGATTCATCTATTTTCCTGTGTCATATAGAAAGCTAGTTAAATTTTATGTTTCATATGATTTATTATGGTAATGTAGCTTCTAGAATGAGCTCTTCTTTTCAACCTGTGTTTTGTTTTAGTTGTTGAAATCAAGGTTGGCTAAAACTTTAACTCTTACATGTAGAATATCTTTTTGCTTGGAAGTTTAGAATGCCTCCTAATCATGAAGGTTAACCATGTAGATTAAGTTTCAGATTCTATAATGCCACCTAATAGGGACATGTTATTATTAATGTGCTGTAAAGTTAGTTGACTAGTGTTAGCTTAAAGTTCACTAGAGTTGAATGTGTGTTAAGTGTATTATTTTGTCTAAGTGGTAGGGTACATGGGGCTGAAATTATTGAAGAGAATGATAGTAGGTACAGCAGAAAGTTAGGCAGAAACAGGTGCTGTAACAGAGAAGAAGAAACAGCAGCAGAGAGTGTGGTTTCCTCCATTGTAATCCCTTTCTTGTGTGAGTTTTGTACCAGAAAATTACAGCAATGATATGCTATGTTTAAGTGTGTTTTGATAGTGTTTTGTGAGAGTTATTAGCTGGAGAAACCACCCAAACTACAGCCCAACAGGGCATTTTATGCCGATATGTGAACATCGGTAGCACCAGTGGACAATTACCTGACAGGATTTGCATGAGCTTGTTTGTTCTTAGCAAATTTTCCTCACGCTCATCATCCGCACTGCAGTGTCTTGATACTTCACCGTGTCCAGTTTGAGTCTCACAGCGTTGTCATCAAGTTCTTGCTATTTATTTGTTTGCCATCCCCCTTCCACCCGTATTCCCTTTTTTTTTTTTTAATCTTTGTTTCGGTTAGAGTTTCATGCCTATAAAAACTAGTTTTGGAAGATCATGCCCCACAAACTTAACACCGATTTCTATTGAAAGTTACCTGTCAAAGGCAAACATCTCAGCATAAAAAAGGCTCCGAATGGAAAAATTATTTACTTTTGGCGTTTTGGGACTTCTCTCCCAAAACCTAGATGTTACTGTTTTGGAAAAAAAGCATTTGATAAAATATTTTTCTTAATTGTTTTCTTCCTTGTTCAGGAACCAAATACCACTTTGTCAAGTAAGTTATTATCCTGTATTTCTTGATATAAATAGTTTTAATTCATCAATGATTTTTCCCGTGTTTCTTGACATATCTTTATTTATTTTTAATTAACATGGATTAATAATAGAGATAATTACTTTTGATGGATATAATCTGATTCAAATGGATGTCTTTTTTTTTATAATTACTTTAACATGAATATTATCAAACTCAATATGAAACTTATCTAAATGATCTTATTCAAAAAATAAATATTAGTATTGTTTATATATATATATATATATATATATATATATATTACTCTTATTAGATAATCTATATCAATGCATATAGGAAACCTTGATGGATACAGATAACATATCTAAAGTTTTTCCCCCGGTTATGGGTATAGCCTGACCAGTGGATCCCTGGCTCCTACCCTCCTAGGGGCTTTTCTAGGGTTTTCTTATCAGAGGCAATCTAGGTCTTTTTCTCTTGCCTTTGCATGTTACAATCCCAATATTCTTGTGGGTCTTGTCCTTTGTAGTAAAGGTTTTATCTCTTATTTGCAGCTCTTAGATTTACACTTTTGGTCTCCCCATTTTGCAGTTATTGGAGATTGTTTGTCACGATGCATTGATATTTTTTACTGATAAAGTAGCAGACTCCTATGCAAGGAGCATTGCTAGTCGTTACTAGAATCATGCATGTACTTGACAACTCTTCCATGGT
>Ga0307507_10010397_pt1 | contig 12033 bp, 7 predicted proteins | sample 7_EM_MG_FD_207223 | JGI IMG/M metagenome (GOLD analysis project Ga0307507, IMG submission 207223) | Populus trichocarpa ectomycorrhiza microbial communities from riparian zone in the Pacific Northwest, United States - 7_EM | ecosystem: Host-associated > Plants > Roots > Unclassified | place... | reverse complement strand
TAAAAACAACACACATTTTAGCTTCATGTGTATGTGTATGTATATGTATAATAGGACAATAACATTTATTATATTTTTGCTTAAAATTTATTATTTAAAGAAACATATTGCGTTAATGATTATTTTTTAAGTCTATTGCATTGCTCAAGTGTTTTTTTTTCTTTTCTAACTAATGAAGTTTTAAAATTATAAACGATTATAATTTGTTTGGCTAATGACTCAAATCGATTTCAAATAATTTGATGAATTTCACATTTTTCAAGTGGATTTTCAATCTAAATCCCACATACCTGAATCTAATTTTCCCTTTACTTTATCCGGACAATTTGATTTTTCTTTACCATTTCAATTAAATTTGAATCATCTCGTATTATTTAATAAATTCATATTATATATATATTACTTTTTTATTTTGATCCAAATCATTTTCATTCAATAATTTTTTAGAAACAAACAATCTTAACACAAGTATCGTTGTAGCTTTTTGCTGATGTATTTTTTTAAAAAAATTATGTTAAAAAAATAATTACAGTTTTTAAAAAATATTTTTTAAAAAATATATATGTTTGATTAAAATTATTGTGAGATTAATTGATGCATGCAAAACAAAAAAAAATTTCATAAAAAGAATTATGTTATTATAATTTCTATAAAATTAAATTATATATAAGATCTAATATAAAAAAATAAAATTGTTTAATTAACAAAATAATTTTTACATGGTAATTAAAAAAAAGAAAGAAGCTACACACTACCAAACAGTCTCGAAAAAGGATCAACATCCGTTTTGAACCTTTTGATGTCTTCATAGTCGCCCACAGGCCACGGCCTACCCATTTGAAGAAAAGAAAAGTACCGAAACACCCACCATCCAGGCATCGTCCACTACACGCGTTTCGACTTCATCATCCGCCATCAACCCAGCGGACTCAAACCCTAAGATGGATCTCCTGAAGCAAGAGCTCCTCAAGAAACGCCAAACCCTAGCCCAAGATACCGGCGGAAAGAAATTCTTCAAGCGATCCGAAATCCAACAAAAAGAAATCCAAAAACTCCGCGAACAAGAAAAACGCGAACTCGAAGCCAAATCCAAACGCCAATCCTCCTCCTCCTCTATCACCTCCTCCTCCACCACCACTACTCCAAACTCCAGCGTCGCAGCCTCCACCACCACCACAACCAAAAATTCCTCTTCTACCGCCACCACATCCAAACCCCTAACCGTAGAACAAAACATCGACAACCTCGTACTCCCCAAACAAGAAGTAATTCGCCGCTTCAGATTCCTCAAACAACCAATTACTCTCTTTGGTGAAGATGACGATGCTCGTCTTGACCGGTTAAAGTATGTTCTAAAAGCTGGACTTTTTGAGGTTGATAGTGATATGACCGAGGGGCAGACCAATGATTTTTTGCGCGATATTGCAGAGTTGAGGAAGAGGCAGAAGAGTGGGATTGTGAGTGGGAGGAAGAGGAAGGACAGAGAGGATGGAGGGGGAGAGGATGGGGAGGGAGGGGAAGGGGATGGAGAGCTTGGTGGTGAGTGTGGGGCTGGTGGGGGTGATAATGATCTGGATTCAAAGCGAATGAAGGCCAATTTTGAGGAATTGTGTGAAGAGGATAAGATCTTGGTGTTTTTTAAGAGGTTGTTGAACGAGTGGAATCAAGAATTGGATGAGATGGCTGAAGCAGAGAAAAGGACGGCGAAAGGGAAGTCAATGGTGGCAACTTTCAAGCAGTGTGCTAGGTATTTGAATCCCTTGTTCGATTTTAGTAGGAAGAAGGTGAGTGCTTTTATTTTTTGTTTTTTCTTTGAATTTTGATGTCACAGGGCAACTGCTCTCTGTGAATTTAGATGATAGCATGGTGTTTCTGGTTATGTAGCTTTAGTGCTTTCTGTGTGCATGATGCCAATACGTTGTACATCAGTGCAAATCTTTTTTACCTGCGAGTATAAGCTGTAACTATGCTAATATGTGAGTCTCGTCCATCCGTAATCAATCTAGATCATTAGAGACTTAGATGACTGTTTTCCTTTGATATAAAGCAAACTTAATGGGGATCTAGTAAAATCTATTTCACATGTTATGATCCCAGCCAATGCAGATGGGTTCTAGACCTGTGATAATGTTACCGTTAAGATAAGAGATGGTAGCATAATGCGGTGAATATGAGTAATATTGCTCCGTGCAATGGAAAATTTAAGTTCGCAGAAAGCATTATGTGCCTATTACCTAGGCTTATTCCGACTTCCGAGTCTCCTTTGTTTTTGCCCTTTCTCTGTTCATTTGGCCTTATTTTTTGGTCTGCTCTGGGTCCTTTCTGTTTTCTCTGCTGATAACTGTGCTGCACTGTCTCTCTCTTGCACATGGAGATAAAAGGGTGCATTTTATAGAAAGAGTTACCCATCATCTCATTTTCAACACCAAAACCTATACTTAGAATTACAGATAACTGCCATTCATTCAACTCGTGCTGCATTCTTATTGTAGATTCTTCCAAGTGACATTCGCCAAGGATTGCTCCTGATGGTTGAGTGCTGCATGAGGCGAGACTACTTAGCTGCAATGGATCATTATATTAGACTGGCAATTGGAAATGCACCCTGGCCAATTGGTGTTACTATGGTTGGTATCCACGAACGTTCAGCTCGTGAGAAGATTTACACCAACAGTGTGGCCCACATTATGAATGATGAAACAACTCGCAAATACTTGCAGTCAGTCAAGAGATTAATGACCTTTTGCCAACGACGGTACCCAACCATGCCGTCTAAAGCTGTGGAGTTCAACAGCCTGGCAAATGGCAGTGATTTACAGTCGTTATTGGCAGAAGAGAGGGTTTTTGATGGCAATCAGCCTTCAGAAGGAAGACTTCGGCTGATGCCTGCCCCGGATGAGAATTAGGTATCATCTGCATGATAGTTATCTTTTTATCCAATGTTTTTAACGGAATATGATGTTTAATGCTTTGGAATACGGTGATATTTGGACCTTGTATGTTTTTGGTTTATCTTTACTGAGGCTGAATTGCTCACTCTACAAAATTGAAAAATAAGAGATTGGTAAGTGGGGATTGAAGAATCCCTCATAGAGCCCGCATATTGACAAGCAGCTTCTGTTAGCGTCTATCTGGAAGTCCTCGATATTTTTCTCTAACAAGTGTTCGGTGTAAGTGACTTCTTTTTTTAAGCGTTGTAAAATAAAAATTGATAAAATAATACAGTGCAAGAAATATATAAAGAAATAATACAGTTTAAAAAGTTGCAAATGATATTTATGATTCGTGAGACGAAAGTATCATCTGCAATTCTTTTAAATTGCAACTGCAAAATTGGAAAGATAGGATTTAATAAGGAGAGAGGGGAGAGATAGAAAAAAAGAAAGAAAAAATGAAAAAGATTTTGAATATACACTAAAACTTCAATGATAATATTATTGGTATCGGTGATCTTGATAAGATGAATTTAACGATATTAAAGAAGGTCATTAATAGTAATCGGGTGGGCGGGCATGAGTAGCTAAAGGTAAGTGAGTTTTGATATCTTTGGGTGAGTTTTGACATCTTTGAATGACTTGTGTGGTTCTTCTGTTTGGTATTGTGGTAGCTTTTGTGGTTGCGGTTTGAAAAAAGTTGTTTTATAAAAAGTACTTTTAGTTGAGGTTGGTATAATATTTATATATGTTTTGTTAAAATTATGGTTAAAATTGAGGTTGAACAAAAAGTAGTTTAATGTGTTTAGTTAAGAATGCTTTTTGAATTGAAGTTATATATATATATATATGGTTTTAAATTTAAATATTATAGATTTAACAATTACTAATACATCATGAAATAAATAATACTTTATATAAATTTTTTTTTATTGTTTCATTAAACCATCTACAATTCCATTACGTACAAAATTTATCTAACAAGAACTACAGTTTCTATGATTTTTTGAGTGTTTAATAAAATTATATAAAATATTATCAGGAATAAAATTGAGATTACAGTGCGAGTAAATTTAATTCACTCTAAACTAGTTTTCTTTTTAAAAATAGTGTTCACGTGAAAGGGAATTATTCCCTACACTGGTTTTTCAAAAAGAATGCACTGTTCACTGTAATGAACGGTGTAGAGTAGAAAAGCATGGTTACACTGTGCAAGGAGCTGTTTTTTTCCCCCTGCGTTTCAAACGCTATAATCAGTGGGATCTATAAATAGTAAACTACTTTTTCTAAATAGGTTGCAACGCTATCTTAGTATTGTCGGATTTATTTTTGTTGATAATTTTTTAATGATATCAATAATTGTGTTTTTTGAGTTTTTTTTCTTTACAAATTACGAAGAGAATAGAAAAAAAAAAAGGACCTGGAATGAAAAGTGTATAATACCTACGTGAATTATCAGTTGAAATCACAGTGGACTAGTATCAAATTCTACTTAGATGTTTATTTTTCAGAGAGTGAATGATGACTACTCCTGGCTTGTTTCTGGCAGCACCCATTTGCTTTATATTAGCAAAAAAAAAAAAAAAAAGATAAAAATTGTACAATAGTATCTAGAGGTGCCAGATTCATTGTTTTCAATATTTTTTTTATTTGAAAATATTTATTTGAAATTTGTTTTTTGATATTAATATATTAAAACAATAAAAAATTAAATCAAAATTAAATTTAAAAATTAAAAAAAATTAAAATCAACGTAATTACAAACATCTCACCTTAATTAGCCAAAAAATTGTCAAATAGAATAGCACTCTACTTATTATCACATGGGCAAACATCCAATGCCCTTAATTTATTAATTAAAAAAAATTGCCCAGAATATTTGCCATGTGAATGTGACAAATCGTGGGCTGTGGGCTGTGGCGGGTTTTAAGATATATATATAAATATATAAAGAGAAATTTGAAAGGAGTTAAAGATGCTCTTGTTAAAATATTAAGTACTTCGTTGTGTCTTTTCTCCTCTAGTCCTCGTAATTAATTAACCCGCATGCAAGTACCATGTAAGAAAGTGCATTAACTAGTTGTACTAAACTGAGTTAAAAAGTTTTGTTAATAATAATAATAATAATTAAATCGAGGTCTAGTTGCGCTGAATCCAAGTATCGCAGTGTTTGATAACGAGATTAAAACTGTATTTTTTAAAAATTTAATTTTTTTATATTTTTAGATTATTTTAATTTATTGATGTTAAAAATAGTTTTTTAAAATAAAAAATATATTATTTTGATTTATTTTTGAATGAAAAGCACTTTGAACCACAACCGCTACCACATTCTCAAACACCTCTTAAATCTCAAACCATTATAGTATCTTATACTTGTTTAGAGTTCGTTTGTTTTTGTATTTTAAAAATATTAAAAAAAAATTATTTTTTAAAATTTATATATTTTCAGATCGTTTAAAAGTACTGATGTAAAAAATAATTTTAAAAAATAAAAAGATATTATTTCGATATATTTTCAAGCAAAAAACATTTTGAAAAGTAACCACTACCAAACTGGCTCTTACTTGCTGATTGCTAATAAGTGTCCGTTTGATATTGCGGCCCAAACAGAGGTTGGTCAAAATATATTTATTTATTTTTATTTAAAATTAATTTTTTTTATGTTTTGCATTATTTTAATTTGCTGATATCAAAAATAAATTTTAAAGATAAAAAATATATTTTTAATATATTTATAAGTAAAAAATACTTTAAAAAATAATCATTACCGTACTCTCAAATACCCCATTCAAGAGGATGTATGCACAACAATTCTTTTTCTATATTTACGTGTTTATGTTAATCCAATTTCCAAAAACATTGCTTGAGTAAGTGGAATGTGTCTTTTGAGGTGTTTGTGACCTCCTAATTTTTCCTACACTTCCTCTAATTATAATTCAATACTTGAGAAGCGAGATAAAAACAATTAAGATCATGATTGCAATCTCACGTCTCTTATTAAATATGTAAAAAATCTTATTTTTCTTTTATTGTTGTAGATTTATCATACATATATGTTCGAGATTCATCTAAAAAACACAGGTCGAGTGTAGTAACTGAGTTCCTCATCTCAGAAAATTTGCATGTTCATGTTAAAAAAAGAAGTCTTTGAACCATTTTATTTAGCGAGAAATTCTATGCAATTTGAAACTGTAATTATCAATAATTATAATATATAAGAGATAGATATATGTAAAAAAGAAAAAAAATAGAGAATTGAAAAAATAATCGTAAGAATGAAAGATATTCTTATTATTATTTCTTTAAATTGGAATATAAATTTTTATTTATGGCTTTCATCATCGTAGTTTTATTTTATATTTAACACCAGAAAGAGTCAATGACATGGAAAAACACTCAAAATTATTTGGAAACATAGTATAAATCGTGTTTTTTAAAATTTTTAATTTTTAAATTTTTTTTAGATTATTTTAATGTTTTGATATTAAAAATATTTTTAAAAATAAAAATTTTATTTTAATATATTTTTAAATAAAATATATTTTAAATTAAAATCCGGCTATCACAATCTCAAATATTTCATAGCCAGCCAACTATCCCCCACTCCAATAAACCCCCACGTATTCATCCACGTGCCATCCAATCCTTTGTCCGTATTCCATATCTCTTAAAAACGGGGACTCTCATTTCCTTACGCTCTCTCTCTCTCTCTCTCTTACACACACACACAGAGACACACATTCACCCACCATGGATACCCTCCTCCACACCCCGACCTCCATGGCCAAACGCCCCTGCCCTATCCCTTCCTCTCCCTCTACTCCTCCTCCAAACCCTAACAAACTCCCTAACATGAACAATCAAGTCGGCAACCTTCTCCAAACATTTCTTAACCTAGCTGACTCTCATTCTCTCTCCATCGACCAATCCTTTGAGCATCTCCTCGACTCCTCCCCTTGCGATGCTGATCAGTCTCTCCTCATCGATCGCGCCCTTAAACTAGGATCTCTTCTTCTCGAAGCCGGGAACCGCTCTGCTAGGAAACGCTCTTCCTTTCATAATTCACTCACCTGGGCTCTCCCTCCTGATCTCACCATCAAGGTTTCTTTTTTATTGCTAAGTTTTTTCTTTCCTCGCCGGTTTTTGTTCAGATTTTGAGAATTTCAATTCATGCAAGTTGCGGGCTGTGTTTTGCTTGTCGGCGATAACAGTAGGATTTTTTTTAAAGCCTCGTTATTAATGTAATGTGGAATTCAAGGTTTGGTTTACTTGTTGGTTGATTTATGAGTGAAAAGTTTTTCGTGTTGCTTGCTTCCGTGAATATGGTCTAATCAGGTGTTGTAGAGGAATTTTTAAGGGAACATGATTTGTGTTTGGTAATCTTGAATTTCCATTTCGCAATGCTTTGATTGATGGATGTGGCTTCAAATGAATTGATTGCATAAAAATGTTGATGGTATTAATTAAACGTGGTTAATTAAGTAGCAGCGAAATACTGCCTAATATAATAGTTTCTTGAGTTTGAAAGTGCATTGATGTGCTTATATTCTGATACATTGATGTGGTGAATATTCTGTGGATCCGAGATCCATGAAGATGTTACGAGGCTGCCATGTTTGGTTTGATGGCACTTGTTGATTTAGAATCAAGAATTTCTAGATTCCTGTTATGGAAATGTCTACTTTGTCATTTTCAGCTCGTGCTGAGCATTTGAGTGTCTAGTTAATTATAAATTCATTTTTATAGTAAAATGGTTTTCTTTTTCCGAATGATCGATTCATAAGCATTATGCACGTGCAGTTATTTTCTATGCTTGATGCACAAAGCCTGTGCTATGCTGCTGCAACTTGTTCTATGTTCTACAAATGTGCCATGGATCCCTTGTGCTATGCCAATATTGACTTGACAACTGTGGTCCCAAAAGTTAACAATGCAGTTGTGTCTACAATGATCCAACGTGCTGGAAAAGCCCTTCGGTAAGAATTTTTCACGTAACAATTCTATATCCTGTGCAAGTGTTCTCATGGGTCTATTATATGCTTTGCATCTCTGTATTAGGTATCACTGGTGATAGAATTTTAGAAGTTTTGATTTCCTTTGGCTTGGTGTGGTAAAGAAGACAAATCATAACATACCAAAGATTTGTCTTGAAAGCTAAACTTCTTTACATTGAGCCTGATGTACTACCTGTGCAACCTTCATTTTTTTTCCTTCTCAGTTTCAATATCTCATTTAGATCCCCTATTATGTAATTATGAAGATTCTGAAAAATAATTTCTTTTTTTTTAAATATAGTATTTCATTCATTTTGATCTCATATATGACTATGAAATTTAATTGATGTTTGTTCGTATGTTCAGTATGGAGAAGGATTAATCCTTCTCTGTCTGTACTGGGAAATACTCTGTTGATTATACTAAAGTGAGCCTGTATTGAGTGTTATATTGATGAATGAGAATTATGCTGTATAGCATGCAAGGTGTATTAGTTAGTTCTCATCTTTTATGACTGTTCCCATGATGTCATATGTGGATATTGTATTATTGTTGGTGGCCTTGCTGATTTCCTTTTCTCTCTCACTCACTTGGTCACTTAGGTCCCTTAAGCTTGGTATAGTTCCAGGTCCGACTCTGCCTCATGGATCTTGTCAACCATTGGTTTATGGAATTAGGAATGCTGTAGAAGTATCTAACTTTTCATGGAATGATAAAAAGACCAGACAGGGGAAGGAGTCATCCACTCTTACTAGATACTGCTTAACTCCTTTAAGTGGGGAGAATGGTGCTGCTGGGTATGTTTGGAATTTGGAGACATCGATTACAGATTTTTTTGTCCACATCTGTGATTTCCTTTGATCCTAATGTTTGTGTTTTTCGTAATACAAGGGCTGTTTTGAGAGGATTGCATCTATACAATATTGAAAGAATTGACAACACATCACTTTGTGGGGCATTGTCAGCCTGCCCATCTCTGCTTGACCTGGAAATAATTGGCCTGTAAGTTTCTGTTGAGTTTGTTGTCTGTGTGATAATGTTGGTTTAAAAACATTACATTAGGGTAATAACAGTGGTTGCGTTATTTGAATAACATTGATAAATGGAGTGGATTTGATACAGCAGGTGTAAACAATGATGCATTGCATCTCCCAAAATTGTTGTGATTTTCAAATGCCACTACTAATGATGTGATTGGATGCTTTATCCATACACAGAACTTTCCAAGTTTGGCTATCAGTAGCTATTCTCTTCCTCCAAGTAGTAATAATTATATGCCTATTTTGTTTATTTTGTTACCTTTCCTCATCAGCATTTTTTAGCTATCTTTGTAGTGGTAACAAGGTAATATTATTATTACAATAATTTGTTAATACTCATGCACTTTTTAATTGATTTTAGTTCTCGCCTTTAGAAAGTTCTAGTGGCTTAAGTCAGCTTCTTTTATGGAATTTTATGTGTTTATTTTACAAGTTACCTTTAATATAATTATGCATCAGCAATTCATGTAGATATATTCATGAGTAAGTTTATGCAAAATATATTATTAAATATGTATCCTGTAACGAGGACAAGTGCATGTTTTCACGTGACTTATCTTTTGATAATTAATTTTGAGCCATTCTTTCTGAGACTTTTGGGCAAAAATTACTCTTTATGGTGGTAGATGAATATTTTTTTTTGGAGCAGACATGTTGACTTGAGGCAAACATTGGTGTCAGTGAGCATGAATTGTCCCTTGATAGAGCGTTTGTTTTTTGAATCTTCAAAAACAGGTGCAGCACCTTCTTATTGAGAATTCTTTTAGTTGCTCGTGTATGTTTTTGCTAACTTGAGCATGTTCACTATCAGGAAGAGATGACAGTTTGAAATCATCAACCTGTGTGGATCTAGTAAATAATTGTCCAAATTTAACCTCACTGGCTCTAAGAGGTTTCAAGCTGTATGATTATAAACTTCGGATACTTGTTAAGGTATGTCAAAAGTCAAGTTGGGTACAGCTATTTTTTTGATAACAATGAATTTCCGCATGCTACTACTTTTCCATCTAATTGGTACTAATCTTTCCTTTTCTCCCCCCTTTTAAGTAAGACCTAATATTGCTTTACTCTGTTGTGCAAAATCTTCGAATGTTTCATAGTTGGCATAATGCCAATGAATGACCTTAAAAAATGGAGTTTTGTGGGAGATCAAGTCCCACTTGTACTCAATTTATAACATACCCAATTTCTCCAATCTCAAGTTTTTTTTTATTTCTAGTTAAATATTTCTCTTTGTTCATGAGAGAGGTCTGCTTTTGTTGGTTGCTTCAAGCACCATGGCTTGAATTTTCACTTCTGGTTAATTTCATTGATCAAACATTATTGCTTGGTTCACCAATCTTATTAAAATTCCAGGGGGGAATAGCAAATTTTTCTTTTTATCTTAAAATTGTGTTAGTTCGCATTATGGAATGATCTACACTTCACGACCTGAACGAGCAATCTATACACTCTCTGTCATTAATATTTCTAGCACCAATTTTACAATGATGGTTGGTCTAATGGCATGCCATTCACTATCGTTGTCTTTTGTTGTCAAAATTTGATCTAACCAAGATTCGATCACAGAACAAAGGAAAAGTTTGAGAAATACATTTCTTTGCTTTACAGTTTTTTGATTTTGGTACTTGGTCTGTAAGATGCATGCGCTGTACTTTGTAGCCAATACAAAGTTTGTTCTTTGTCTGAATTGAACTCTAATGACTAACAAGATCTGGCTACCTGTACAGGGATTTTGCAAACTAAAATATGTAGATTTTTCAACGTCATATTCTATCACCGGAAGCTTTTTGAGGTCTGCATTTTTATGGAATGTAACTACATTGATATTTTCTTTTCTCTATTTGAAATCTTACAAGGGTTTGTTTTTCTTGAAACTAACAGGAACCTTGGTGGTGACATGGGTGGGAGTTTGCTGGAAGTTTTGATTTTCCGAGACTGCATGCATCTCAAAGAGGCAGGCCATAATTCCTTTCACTTCTCCACCTTCTTTACCTTAAATCTCTGTGAATGTGAAAGATCTTGGCTTTCGTGGTTTGGAGGGTCTCTGAGATCCTTTCGATGACTCATATGGTTCAATTCCTAAATGGGCTAGCATCTGGATAATCCATATCTATAGATATAGAATATACATCAACCTATGAAATGCTAATACTAATTTATTATATTTCCTATTTCCCTCCTTATTCACTTATTTATTTCATTACTTGCAGTTGGAAGTTGCTCGATTATTTGCATCAGTTCTTGCTGGGGACTTTAGATTTCTTCGATATCTTGTGGGTAGATTGATATTGTTGTTTTTTCTGCTTTGTGTTGGTCTGATTCTCATGTTCCTGCTTGATTTTCTTCTTATTCTGATTACTGCACTTTAATAGGATATATCAAACAGGGAAGGTTTGGCTGCTGCAGGTGATTCGTATGGCAGATGTTACAGTTTAAGGTGCATTTTTTTCTTTTTACATTTATCATGCTTACTCGATATTTATACCTGTTAAGATTCATGTAAAGTATTTTGGTGCTTGTTGGCAGTATCATTCCTACAAAGCAGGTATTAGAAGAAAGGCCTGATATATGTTTGCTAGCAGAATTTCCATCAGAAGGAAGGTCAGATATCTCTCGTTCATTTAAACTTTTTTGTTGGTGACATCTGGAGTCAAACTCCAGTTTCTATTCTTATCTAAATAGCCAATGTCAAATGGGGAAAAAGAGCAGAAAACATAGGATTTTGGAATTAAGTTCCTTGGTTGTCAATCTGATTTTTGCAGTTTTGTCGACCTTGGCCAAATGACTGATAGCGATCTAACTAGCGAGGTCAGCCTGTCATCACAATTGAGCAGTCGTGCATCAGATGGTTTGTCATTCATGTGTACATCTGAAATCAACTATAGTAGTGATCAGACTAGTGGTAATGAGGAGGGGTAAAGGTTCTGGATATTTTGTTTTGAGGAGAGCTCAGATGAGTTTGATTATCCTCTCGGCTAGGTGAACCATGAAGTTCAGCAAGGTTTGGGATTTGTAGGTATCCATCTCCGTCTCTGTCAACTATGCTTTTGATTGCAAGTA
>Ga0307507_10010396_pt1 | contig 12033 bp, 9 predicted proteins | sample 7_EM_MG_FD_207223 | JGI IMG/M metagenome (GOLD analysis project Ga0307507, IMG submission 207223) | Populus trichocarpa ectomycorrhiza microbial communities from riparian zone in the Pacific Northwest, United States - 7_EM | ecosystem: Host-associated > Plants > Roots > Unclassified | place... | reverse complement strand
AACATGAGCAACATTTCACCGCAGGTTCATCTGTAAGGAGAAAAGGGATTTTTTTCATGTGTCAAGCAGTCGATGACCTACAGAGAAAGAGTTGTCAGTTGAAGTCTGGCAACAAGGGAGAAGCCACAAAGTCAGAAGGAAGGAATGGATATTCAATAAATTTCCACAAGAGATGTGCTCTTTCGGAAGCAGAACTGAAAAAATAATCATCATAGAGCAAAAAGTTGATACTAACTTACCTTCTTTCTTTTGATCAGAGATTCAGAGTTTAAGGTGTACTTCGGTCGAAGGTTTGGCCAACATCTGAGTTAGAATTATTTTCGTTGGTGGAAGCGGTGTATAGTCTGTGCTTTGTCGGTCATTAATCAAATTCGAGTGTAGGTGGATTGGTATTCCGCCTGGCCTTCTTCGTCGTTTTGTTGTTTTGTCATTTCCCGCAAATACAACAGTTGCAGTGGCACAATGTCGCATCCCCACTTTCATCAGGTGCCCGCGACGGGACGTCGACCTTTCATAATGTCAATGAGAGAAGCAAAACAGTCGTGACAGGTGACACAAGTCACACTAGTTCCCCTTGCCATGTACCATTTTCCCTCAACCTTGCAACAAGGTTCCATCGGCACTTCCAAAAGATCCGACAAGTCGATCCTCAACGCAACCCAGCAAAAACAATCCGCACATCTCATATTCGTCAAAGTCGAAGAAGAATTACACGATGCACGGCGTGTTCACGCGGACGGTCAGGAAGATGACCTGAGATACGCACTGAATATGGTGATCGATAGAGTTTCTGAACTTGTGAATTTCCCTTTCTTGAATCCGGTTATTATTCTTCTTTTTAACACGTACACCAGTCATCGATGCTCAGTGACGCGTACAAAGCACAGGCAGAGCTTGAAATACAATTGAACGTCGCAAAATCAAATCTGAAGCTCGTCATCGCAAATAACGAAATGCTAGAAGACGCTCTCAAGCAAACTATGTCTACACAATCCAAAGATGTCGGCTGGAATCGAACGAATCGACCGAGCAGCGAAGAATCGAATGGTCCTCGGACAAACCCTGAGCGTTCTCAATCCGTCGACTTACAGAGTTCTTCACAGGTAGAGCCGATGGGCTCACCACCCGGTGGTACCCCCAATACGGGGTTACAAGATAATCGATTCTTCAAGTTTCGATTCAGTACCCCTTCGATGACACTAAGCCGACCGGCGACACCGTCTGGGCAACATTCTAATAGCCCGAACTCGTCGCATCTTACTTCTCCGTCTTTACCTTCCTTGTCGTCCGTAAAGTCAAAGGAATTTGAGGTTCTGACGGCAGAATTGGAGAAAGAGAAAGCGGGCCGCAAAAAGATCAAGGAAGAGAAAGCTGCATTAGAAGCTGAGCTGGAGTCTCTGTCACAGGCATTATTTGAGGAGGTGAACTTTCAGCATATTCCCATGTAAATTTTGTCACTGATATACCAACCAGGCTAATAAAATGGTATCTGATGAAAGAAGATTGCGGGCAGAGATGGAAGATGAGTTGAACGAGTTGAAGACCGAAAAGGAAGCCTTGAAAAGTGCACTTCGTCTTGTTGCTGGAGAGGGTAACACGCCGGACCTCGATGCTAGTATCGCCTCTGCAGAAGATCGTCTCACTCCAATCGCCTCCCGAACTATAAATTATCGTAGCGATATTTCTCATTCTCGGTCCTCCTCACAAATTGGCTTGAAATCTCGCCCACAATCCCTCGAACTTGCCTTGCTATATCCTCTACCTGCTTCGCCTGCACCCCACTCTGACCTACCTGCTTGGCAGGAGGGGATTCCTAAAGAAGAGACACCGTCCAACGGGAATAAACCCTCATCATTGTCATTATCGCCGACTGTTCTCTCACCAAACGAACAATCCCAACCGACCCCACGTTTCCGAGCCCGACCGCCTGTGGATGATATGTTTATCGGCGTCTCTCCATGGGCAGACGCCGTTTCAAAACCTACCTAAACCCCAAGGAGAGGGGAATCTTAACGCCATCCGTCTTTGTGGAACCAGAGGCCCGGGATAACTCCTGATAACTCCCCCCCCCTACTGCCCAATTGGAACACCGAGTGCATTTTTTCGTTTTTCTATATGCACGATCAAGTGATGATCAAGCACCCTATGATTCCTAATATCTACCAAGATTCGACTGGATGATATCTTTATCCGAATGGCCATATTCTCAATATCATCGGGTTCAACTTTCTTCACCCATCCTATAAGATTAACCTCTTCATCCCGGATCCTGGTACATGTGGAGTCGATAGTCTAATAGAAACTGTAACACTTAGTGCAAGTCTCTTCATACAAACATTGCCCCTTTCGCATTTAATGTCAGACTTGACTTTCGGAACCGCAGATAATCATCCAGAAAGGAGTATTGTGCATGTGTTACATAGATGCTACCCGGAGCCTGGAGAGCTGACTACAATTATGGAGTTGTAAAAATGTCGAGCGACAAATACACTTGAAGGTGAACCGTTTCGAAAAAAAAAATATGACAAAACAAAGTATTAATGCCTAGGGAGCGTCGGTATCAAGAGAGAAAAGTTGAAGAATTGAAAGAAGGAAAAAAAGATTGGAAATAAAATAAGGTAAGTAACAAGGAAGAAATAGATAACGAGGCATATTTGACTAGTACAGGTAAACCCTTCCACAACTGAGCACGAGGTAATATTGACAAGTGGGGTGCGAAAGACCATTAGGCAGCCCGAAAGGGGTTCTGCCGTCTTGTCGAATGAGCACAGGAAAACAACAAAAAAAAGTACAGAGACAACAAGCCAGAGGAGACGAGACGACGAGAAAGTGATACATCCACTGGTCAAAGAGGATCAACACTGAGTTGTCATCGTTCTTGCCTTGGTTTTCGGTCAGAGAAGACCGCACTCTCTGAGGTGTAATTGCAGCAAAATATCCTGAATTGCGCTCAACACGACTAACATAAAAAAATCAGAATTTGAACAATAAAACGGGGAAATAGATCTCTTACACTTGATTTGTTGGGTGTCAGTGGCACAAGTATAATGTGCGTAGATTTGTTTGGTAGCCGCACTCTGGTTCAGGCTGACAAACCTGTGGAGAAGGTAATCACATGCTGCATCATAGTTATTGCCTCCAGTGAAGTCAGGGAAGTAGTCTTCGAGTGGAGAACGGGGCAGCTTTTCGGCGAAGAGATCGATTTTATTCAAGAACAAAATCTAGGCAGAGTTCATCAGTTAGGGAATGTGTGAAAGTTGGGAAAAACCTTACAATTGATGTCTTGACGAACCAACGGGAATTGCAGATAGAATCGAAAAGAGTTAGGGCCTCTTGCATACGGTTCTGTGATTGAAAAATAAGGAGGTGAAGTGACCATGGAAAAATGAAAACACATACAACGCTCTCGTCCTCATAGAGCATTTGGTCATACTCGCTCAAGCTGACCAGAAACACGAGTGCTGTAACATTTTCAAAGCAGTGAATCCATTTTTTCCGCTCGCTCCTTTGACCACCGACATCAAAGAGCTTGTAAGTTAGCTCTCCGACTTGGAAGGTGGTCTCCGTAATGCCGGTTGTCTTGACACGACTCCTAAGAATGTCTTGGTCTGAAGGCATATATGATATTTGGGACATGCGGTCGATGGCATTGAAGTAGTAGACAGCCGAATCATTCAACTGGAATTCCCGGGCACGCCGAACTGCCTCCTGCAAAGCGGGATCGCGCCATAGTGACCGGATGGCATCCGCAACGTCCCGAGGCATAGTGTCGGCTTCAATCTGGGCTGGCATGGAAAGAATGATGGCACGGCGCGCATCGTTTTGGGGTGCGAGGGAAAGGTCAAGCTGGGGCATCGCTTCGAGGATGGCACTGTGGCGTGGTTGGCGACAGAGTGATAACAAAGTCATAGCGAAACGTACCGCATAGATTGAATAGTATTCGAGAAGATAATCTCCTTGTATGACTCCCGTTCCTGGTCATTGTACCCTCCATGATGAATGAGCTTCATTTGTTTGAGAACGGTTGACTATAGGGATATTGGTCAACACCGGGCGCATAGGGGTTAAAAAGACGGCAGGGCTACCGACCTTTCCCGACTCGCCAGCACCCAGAAGTAACATCTTTATCTCATTTCTTGCCTTGAGACGATCCCTCTTGAGTTGGCTCTCGATTTCGTCATTTCCTGGGAAGTAAAGGGGTGATCAGCCATGAACGTAGAACTCAGCGCGAAAGAAGACTGAGACGGCGAAGCGGTTGGTGGTGCAAGGGAGAACAACCAGCGGCAGGAGCCTCGGAAGAGAACTGGCAGAATTGACAAACGCCATGACTACTTACGAGCTTTGGCCTCGTTGTCAATGCCGGTAGATTGGACACAACCCATGGTAGGGCTACGATGAGAGACGGCGAGTAATTAAGAGAAAACGAGGGAGAGATAGGGAACGCGGTGGGGGACGGGGACGGGGACGGTGAGGAAGGCCTGAAGAAGAGAAGATGGTTGGATAAAAGAAAGGGTTAGCAAAACTAAAACTATGTGAAAATCAGATTTACATAATCACGCCTACTCCAGTCTCCTTGTGCTCGTTTTGTGCCACAGCTTGTACTCCAGGTAGGCACACACGGCTCTTCCTTTATGGCGGTCCCAATGCAAGACAACGAGTATGTGTGTAATGCTGTTTCATCTTTATGCTCACTGAATACTCCTGTGTCCGTTTGACAGGCCCTGGCATCTGACAAGTACGTTAACACATATCTTGGTATGCCCACCTGCTCATAGTTTTTCAGTATTGCTTCTTGAGGGTCTCCGCCTCATGCGGCCAGAGAAGGTCTGGCGTCCAATTATCACTATCGAAGTCGACAAACACCATTCCCATGAAACTATCCTCGGTATCGACGGCCAGAATACAAATCAAAAGGAAGTCTTTAAATTGTAAAAAAATCCATCGTGTCCCCTCAAAAAATCCCCGGTCTGATTGTTTTTATTTCTTGCAGCCATGGCGCTACACCCTCAACAAGGTTGGAAGCAAATGTTTGGCATCTTTCTCAAAGCAAGAAGAAGCGGCGGAGAGTCCTTGTTGCTTCTGCGAACCTTTGCTTGGGTGAGCTTCTAAAGAAACGGGACCTGGATTCCAGTAAGTTCCATTAGGATCATATTACTTCCCCATTGTAATTCATCTCTTCAAGGAAGCGAGGTTAGACTGCAATGCCGTAGTGCAGTCAAGCCATCCCAGGCGAGGAAAGGAAGGCCACAGAAAGGTGCTTCTCTGTATGTCAGACTACGACCACCCACATTCGAGCCGCTGCTCGAGACTGAGGAAGAGATCTTGACGGTGTGCAGTGCAGATGATGAATCATATAGCAGGTCCAACTTCTTTATCTCCGCCACCTTTCATAACCTTCTCTTCTTTTTAAAGGCTGCATATCCGAAGATTCTGAATCCATAGCAACCATAGACTCAGGTCGCAATCCAAAATTGCTTGCTTCTGATCTGGGGCTGCGTAGACGCATCAAAGGTTATGCTATCAGCACAGATGACGAGATATATTCCAGCGACGGAGACTGTACCACCAAGGAGCGCTTTGAAGAAAGCAGTCAAACTTGTGTTGGCGAAGAAGATCCAAACCTCGACTTTTCACTCCACGATCTGGTCATTCACCCTTACCCCAAGGACATTGTCGTCCTCTCTTCCACGGCAGATATAATTGCCGCCTCCAACATCCCCCTTCCCAGGTACACCGAGAAGATTAAAGTACCTCCGGATTTCTCCAGAGGACAACAATTAGTGGCGTCCTGCACCGTCTATGGAGATCTCAGTCTAGCCCGAAATGATGACCATTTCGAACCAGTGTTTCGACGACTACAGCAGGAGTGGAGTCAAAACGGAGCCCTGGTAAGTTCATCCACCAATCGACGTTCGCTTATACTAACCTTCTTGAAGTTATGTGCATTGGCAGCAATTGATACCGCCGTATTCACCCTCTCACCCACTTCCATGTTCTTTATCAATGACTGGGCAAAAAATGCGATTGCACTCAGCAGTATCGCTTCCGGAATCGGCCTCTCATGCGATGCATGGTTCCTCCTTCGATACACCTGGATAGACGTTGAGACATTCTCAACCCGGGCCCTCGACGTTTATGGCTCTTATCTCTTCTTCTCTATTTCTGCCCGTGTTCCGACCATCTGCACGTTCCTCTCCGCTATCTCGCTCACCAGCTTTTTGGCGCTCGTGGCTTTTTCGACATGGCCTGAAGCTGTTCTCGTGCTTTGTGTGTTCGTTGGGATTGTGATGTCGTTGCAGTACTTGGTTTATGGGGTGCACATTGCAGCAAGGACGGTTGCCAACGGTGGTCGTGCTGGTAGGGACCACATCATGCAAGTATTTGTGAACTCAAATGAACGGTAATAGTTTGAGATTTTTATGGAATATCACCTCAGGTGATTGTATAATGTAAATTAGGAAGCATGTTCTTTGATCCTACTTATTTACTGTAGCTATTATAAACAATGTACTACTTAGTCTGTAAAGTATTAAGGGAAACTGGAATGTGTGAAATACAGGCGTAAGTTTAGGATCACTGGCAGTAAATTTCTATCAGTGCTCGTTCCTTTCTTAAACTCTCGACTCGGACAACGCAGAGTAGCGACCGTCGGCGCAAAAATTGTTCATGTTTTCAAGTTCCACTGTTTCCAGCGCTCGCCGCCGTCACTGCTTTCTGACATGACTAAGCACCCGCCACCCATCCTTTCAGGCGAAGCTCACGATGCAGATTACTTGCAACTCTAGGCTGTACATGTATCACTCTTCCGCGAAACCATTCAAGTTACAGCCCACCATATTTCCCGTATACTCAATAATTTTAAACTAGACCCCCACTGCCCACAACGGCGATGGCTAATTCGACATGCTCAATCACCTCCATCGGCGACCTACTCGACAAGGGCGATCGATATCTGCTCAACGTCACCACTACCATCGCCACATGCCCAAGTATTTGTTCACTGGCTTGGGGAAGTGGCAACCCCGACTTGTCAGGTATCGGCGTGAACGTGTCGTACATAATGCAAGCAATTCTGGCTCTTCTCTGTGGACCTATACTCGCCATGATCTACTTCTTTCGTCGTGGATTGGGGCTCGATGAACGCACCCAAGATCGCATACCAGAAATTCTCAATACTTTCGTTGACAGTTCTGCTGCATTCAACATCCCTGTCGCTATCGCAGCAGTCGTTCGCCTTCGCCAATACGCTCCGTTCTTTGAGCAGTATTTCATGCTATTTCTCGTCGGCATGCAGTTGTGTTCCTTCGTCGTCGTCGTGTGCGCAGTCCCATTTTTCGACAAACGACATTGCAGGAACGTTCCAAAGATTGCTCTTTATTTGGGAATCCAAGCCATATTACTTCTCGTCACATATATTCTACAAATCAGGAGTATTTCGAGATGGGTTTCAATCAAGGAATTGATTGGGGGTTGCAAGAGTTACCGCCAGGTTATTCCTTTTTTCATTATATTCAAGGAACAGGTGAATTTCAATGTTTGTTTGATCTCCAGATTAAGTGTGACTGAAAATCCCGTTTTAAAGTCGTCGAAACCAACTTTGTATGAATTGTTCAAGTGGCTTATGGTCGCCATTATTGCGATTCCCTTTCTTTTGGGTATCCTCTTCGGCTTCAAGGTGCCGAGGCGTTTACTCCTAGCAAAGTCGAAAAAATTACAGCAAGGAACCCAAAGAAGAACACGAGGGTTCGTCGTGTTTATAGCAGGTCAGAACATCCTCACCGCCTATTATGCGATAATCATATCTGACTTGCATCAAAACAGCACTCATCATGGTACTGATGACCCTGCTGATCCTAGGTCTACTATGGCTCCTGCAGACGATGCGAAGGGGACTGAAAGAAACCACCATGGGCGATTTTCAGGATGATTATTGGGGTTTAGGACAGGTTATTGCGGTATTTCTTTGGGTACCGCTTTGCCTCCAGGTGATTTATTATGCGATGTGCTTTGCGTGAGTCTCCCCTCCTCTTCGGCGTGATAATAATTAACCGTTTTTATTTTTCCAACAGATGGTCCCGTTTCTGTATGAACTCGGGCCGTGGGGTTCAACGTATTAGAAAGTTGGTCAACGGCGTCATTGGTATATTCAAGGACGACCCAGACGAAGACGAGATTGAACAACCGCAGGTTATCAGCCAAGCCAAGGTGCAGAACCGCCGAGATTATGTAGCTTTGGAAGATCTCAACTTTCGTAACATGGAATTTGGCAAATGACGATGGTCATATAGATTCATTTTGGGTCTCTCATCACCTAGACGGGAGAGTAATTAGTATAAATATCCTGTGTTTAAAATGCATGTCTTCTGCTCGACGGACAGTTCCGCGCCAATGTGATATTGTCGAGTGCATATAATTATTGTCGACACTGGCAGACTTACAATCTGAGTAAGTCTGATCATAACCTGAAACGCTCCCGGCCTCTTCTACCTTTCCACTTCCGTCACGGTCTTTTCCTCCAGAGCCAGCTGAAGAATGGGTTTTTTTCTTTCGTAAGATTTGAATAATTTAACTATGCCAATAGTTTACATGGTGAGTCACTCATACCGGGTCCCGGGTCCTTTATTCATTAACTAGGCGAATGGGTTGGAAAGAAAAAAACCGCATACAAATTTACATTCCCAATTATACCGGTGTGTTGGTGTTGCCAAAGTTTGCTTTGAAGTTGTAGCAACCGACAATGGACCCTTTGCACTCGTCAATCATCCTGCGTTTTTCTCTTCAAGTCGACGTCACGGATAAGAAAGGGACCGACTAGTAAGATATTGCTAGCTGGAATAAATGATAATGACAGTACTACGAACACACGCTAGAACATCTACGGTGTATAACATGCAGCCCATGCAGGCCCTATCTGGGAATAATTAAAGTCCACTTTGGCAGGTGGCTCCGATGAAATAATTAGTACATTAGGTGGATTTAGCATCTTCATAAGTTCTTGTGGCACCCACACGAGGCGTTGACGATGAGGTAGTGATATAATCCAGCCGTGACTTGAAAATTCCCAAGGATTGCTTTGAGCGACCAGATCCCACACCCGAATTGTGTCGTCGCTGGAACTTGAGACAATGCGTGTGCCATCGCACGAAAACGCAACAGAGTTAACAACGGCGGAGTGGCCAATCATTCTCCTCAGCTCCGCGCCTGTTAATGCATCCCATACCCGCACAGACTTGTCATCTGAACCAGACACAATTTGGGTGCCATCGCTGGAAAATGCAACAGAGTTAACACAGCCAGAGATGCCTTTCATTCTTTTCAGCTCTGCACCTGTTGAGGCGTCCCATACCCCCACAGACCGGTCAGCTGAACCTGACACAATACGGGTACCATCGCCCGAAAATGCAACTGATCGAACCGAGAGGGAATGGCCGTTCAATCTCCTCAGTTCTGCACCTGTTGAGGCATCCCATAACCGCACAGACTTGTCCCATGAACCTGAAACAATGCGGGTGTCATCGCTCGAAAATGAAACTGATCGAACCCAGTCGGAGTGGCCGTCCAGTCTCCTCAGTCCTGCACCTGTTGAGGCATCCCATACCCACAAAGAATTGTCCACTGAACCAGACACAATTCGGGTGCCATCGCCCGAAAATGCAACAGACTGAACCCAGCCGGAGTGGCCGTTCAATCTCCTCAGTTCAGCACCTGTTGAGGCATCCCATATCCGCACCGACTTGTCCTTTGAACCTGAAACGATGCGGGTGTTATCGCTCGAAAATGAGACAGATTCAACATAATCGGAATGGCCGTTCAGTCTCTTCAACTCTGCACCTGTTGAGGCATCCCATACCTGCACAGTCCCATCATCTGAACCAGAGACAATGCGGGTGCCGTCCCTCGAAAATGCAACAGATAGAGCCTTGGCGGAGTGACCCTTCGCTCCCCTCAGCTCTGCGCCTGGTGAGGCATCCCACACACGCACAGACATGTCCATTGAACCAGAGACAATGCGGGTGCCATCGCTCGAAAATGCAACAGATAGAACCCAGTGGGAGTGGCCATTCAGTCTTCTCAGTTCTTCGCCTGTTGAGGCATCCCATACCCGCAAAGAATTGTCCCCTGAACCAGACACAATTCGGGTGCCGTCGCCCGAAAATACAACAGACCGAACCCCGCCGGAGTGGCCGTTCATTCTCCTCAGCTCTTCGCCTGTCGAGGCATCCCATACCCGCACAGACTTGTCATCAGAACCAGAGACAATGTGGGTTCCATCGATGGAAAATGCAACAGAGTGAACAATGGCGGAGTGGCCACTCAGCCTCCTCAGCTCTGCACCTTTTGAGACACTCCATATCCGCACAGACTTATCATCTGAACCAGAGACAATGCTGGCGCCGTCTATCGATAATGCAACAGACTGGACCCGGCCGGAGTGGCCGACCATTCTCTTCAGCTCTGCGCCTGTTGAGGCATCCCATACCCGCAAAGACTTGTCATCTGAAGCAGAGACAATGCAGGTGCCGTCTATCGAAAATGCAACTGATCGAACATGATCGGAGTGGCCGTCCAGCCTCTTCAGCTCTGCACCTGTCGAGGCATCCCATATCCGCACAGACTTGTCATCAGAACCAGAGACAATGCGGGTCCCATCGCTAGAAAATGCAACAGACCGAACCCAGCCGGAGTGGCCCTTCATTCTCCTCAGTTCTGCCCCTGTCCATGCATCCCATACCTGAACATACTGGTTAACAGAACCAGAAACAATGCGGGTGTCGTCGCTCGAAAATGCGACGGAAGAAAAATGTAGGCCCCAGATCGTCAGGAGTGGCAAGCTGCCATTGCTACTGGTTCGCACAGCAGGGATATGGGAAAATTGCTTCTTCCACCTTCGGGACAAATTAGAATCACGCGACCATGTTGCCAATGACGATATATAAAGGTGTGGTGTTGACTGGCATGCTGGGCTCCCACAAAAGTATGTCGCAAAGCTCCCAGCTTCTGCAACTTCCCTAGCGAGGTCCGAAACACGTCCACCATCACCCTGACTAATTCATTAGCGAGAGTCTACAATGTAACACAGTATTCTCACCTTCAAGATACATTCGCGAGCTTGTTGAAGCATTGGTGCACACTGGGCTCGTGATTCCAAAAGGTTCATCGCCTCAATCCAGAATAAAACCCCCAGCTGAAGGAAGTCACCGATTTCCCTCCGTCCATCACCAGATGATGCTTGGGCAAAGTGTTGCGCCCAATGAAGACAGGAGTACCTGAGACCCTCACCAATGTTTGCCCGAATTCGATCCTTGAGATTCGACACCTCCGAATCAAGGAGAAATGATGAGGGTAGGTCGCAAATATTGAATCGAAGATGCGATTTCATAATTCGAAAGCAGGAATGGGCGAGACGTGCATGCTGCGCAGCCTCGTCACAATGCATATCAACCACGCGGGAGTCAGTGCTCAGAAGAACATTGCCTGATCGCTCCTGAGAGAAGATGAAATCGGGAAAAGATGCATGGTACCAAAGCACCCGATCCTCTTTCACATGGAGCACTGCATGAAGCTCTTCGACAACCAGCTCCACCAGTTCTGCCATCTCTGGATCCTCCGAATGAAGTTCCCCAGCAACAGAGGTCGATACACGTTCCTGCGTGCAGAGGAGGGTATGAAGAGCATACAAACGATCTTGAAGCAGGTTATCATTGAGACCTCCGAAAGCGGTGAACATCACTTGTTTGTATAATGCGTCGATTGGTGACGCATTTGCGTTCCGTAACCCAGTCGATCCATCTGCATGGATGCCCAGCTCACCCAGGAGCCGGACCTGTTCGCGTTTCAACATCTTGGGACGGGGTGTGATATATCTTACAGCTGTGGCTGCGAAGATGAATAGGCCATCTGCTTGACGCATGAGTTCGTTGATCACAGGCATCCCCCGAAGTTTTGGGAGTTTTTCCTGCAAGTAAGTCGCGATATCGGCCTTGACGGTGTCTGTAGGTACGTCGTACAGAGCGCAGACGGCGTCTGAGGTGA
>Ga0307507_10010395_pt1 | contig 12033 bp, 13 predicted proteins | sample 7_EM_MG_FD_207223 | JGI IMG/M metagenome (GOLD analysis project Ga0307507, IMG submission 207223) | Populus trichocarpa ectomycorrhiza microbial communities from riparian zone in the Pacific Northwest, United States - 7_EM | ecosystem: Host-associated > Plants > Roots > Unclassified | place... | reverse complement strand
TGATCGCTTCGTGCAATCGCAACTTCTCACAATTCCAATCCACCCTGAGTACTAGTTACCCTACTCACTACCAGTTCTTGGTTCTCGAAGATCCCGTTCTTGCTCCCCTTCTGCCCTCAGACCTCCGTGACCTCACTATAGTCATTTGTGTGTGTTATACGCATACAGCGGACAGTCAGCATCATCAGCGCTGGGTATCTGAATCAATGTGTCTGTTTCTCATTGTGAAGAACCGAGCCCTTCATTGGCTCTGCAAGACTGGACAGCTGCATTTCTATCTCCTGGATGAGACTACCATGGCAAAAGACGTGAAATTCCTGTATGGTTGGTCGGAGTGTCAATTAGCGGAAGAATTACAGGTAAAACTTTGATTTCTCACCTTCGAAGGATACTGACATGTTTCAGAAATACCCTGGCCAGTTGGCCTACCAGCTGGACTGTTGGACATCACCGAATCACCAAGCCTTCATGAATGTCTTGGTTTCTTGGATTTGACATGACGAGCTGGTGATGACCATACTCAACTTCATTGAGCTGCCCAAGTCCCATTCCAGATGGAATATGGCTGAGGCATTGGTCACCACCCTCAATCGCTATGGAATTGCACACAAAGTGAGTTATTTTCTTGAAAGGAAAAGAAAGCTTACTTGATGTACCCAGACTGGCACTGTTACAGCTGATAATGCCACTAATAACAACACCTTGATGGACACACTTGAAATTTTGCTGATGGAACACGGATTCTGGGGTCGTGCTCAGCAAGTGCGTTGCTTTGCGCATATGCTGAATCTGACTGCGAAGGCAACACTCTGTTAGTTCAAGAAGAAAAAGAAAAGAAAAGCAGAGGACGACATCTTGGATACACCCAACTTCAACGATCTTCCCTTGCTTGAGCTGATTGACAACAATGGCAATAGTGACAATGATATGGATATGCAAGATCTTGAAGATCTCCCAGGGTTGATGGAGGAAGACATTGATGATGGGAAGGAAGGCAGAGACAAAGAAGAAATCGTCACCATTTTCGAGAGGTTGACAGTGGAGGAACAGGAACGATGGAAGGAGGAGATCAAACTGTTGCGCTCGGCGTTGTGCAAGGCAAGTCATTGATAAGTTTTTGTGTGTTTGTGAATCACGTGTTTGCACAGACATGTCGAATTGCTTTCAAAGTCATCAATTCCCCTACACTCCTTCTTCCGCAATGGCATGCACTGCTTGAACGTGAAGCGCCGGCCAAATTTCATGGGCGCTCCATTCCTCGTGATGTCTTGACTCACTGGAATTCGACGTTTAACCATATGGCAGCCTTCATGGAACTGGAAGACTACATTGACACTTTCACAGGCATTCAGGAACATGGTCTCCAGCAGTTCGAATTAACGAAGGAAGAGTGGGCATGTGTTAAACAATTGGTCAAGGTGCTTCAGGTGAGTTCCCTGTTATTTTTTCATAGACATTGAGTTAACTTTCTTTAGATCCTAAAGGAGGGCACGGAATTCTTTTCAACATCGACACCTCCCATCTCCTCGGTCATTCCTGCCATGAATGCAATCAACCATGTCTTTCTACAGCCTCCATGGATGGCAAACAGTTTTCTCTCCCCATCAAGATTGCACTCGATCTCAGCAAACGCATTATGAACAAGTATTACAATCTTACTGATGAATCTGAGATCTACTGTGTTTCAATTGGTATGTTATCTGTGTTATCTGTTCGTATTTACCTAACCCTTCTTATAGTTCTGCACCCAGGCCTCAAGCTGCAGTACTTCAATGACAACAAGTGGCCCCAACATTGGCAGGATGATGCTGTCACAATTACTCGAAGGATATTCAACGACGAGTATCCCTCAAGCCTCCCAGATACTATGTCTGGCTCTTCGGTTAATGCATTGGACACCTCGCAGAATGATAAGGTAAGTTAGATGCATATTATTCAGGTTCATATAATGATATCTTGTGTAGATTAATATCTTCCGTTTGGTGATGCATGCCCAGATCATCTGGCAGTTGCCCATTCTTTTCAGGCCAATGGACAACATGACAAGTTGACAGAGTGGTTGAGCCAATCACTGGTGCCAACTGAAGACCCACTTCATTGGTGGCTGGCAAATCGAAAACTGTATCCACGTCTTTCCCGAATGGCCTTGGATATCCATATGGTTCCTGGTACATTATTTTGTATTGCCTTCTTTGGATTCTAGTACTGATAATTATTCAGCAACGGCTGTCAACATTGAGTGGTCCTTTAGCCATGGACGGATTCTCATTAACCACCTGCGCAATCGTCTCCGATCATCTTCTATTTGTGCATTAATGTGTTTTGGGGACTGGTGCCATGTTGGATTGTCCTTGGATGCAAAGATGGCTGCTGCTCTTCATGCCAATGCTGCTGGTGACAACAAAAAAGATAAAGCAAAGGAGGTGAAGGATGGGTGAAGGTTTGCATGTATATTTCTTCCTGTGTCTCTGGTAGGATAGATAATAAATGAATGTATATGTCTGTTCTATATGAAACCCGGCACCAGCACGCGACCCTGTTGCAAACCTGTTGCAAACCCGACACCGGTATAGCAGGTATGGGTTGGTGACAGGTATCGGGTCAGGGTATGATTTCTTCACCCAACCCCAAACCAAACCAGACACTATTCACTATATGAATTTGTAAAGTGTATGTAATGTAATTAATTATCTTGTTTCTGATCTCATAAATGAATGACAGACGAAAGCAGAGGGATTTACTCTGACATGTCCACAAGTTGGAAGAACCAGGCAAACCAGTTGCACAGAAACTTGATGCCGAGTTTCAGAGGGCAAGGAAAAAGGACAAACTCCAAGTTGCTGCCTTGACAACTGACTGAGAACAGGTATACCTAAATTATGTGCTGATCATCTTAATTACTTTATATGCAGGAAACCTGGATTTTGAAATCACAGCTTGCTACTGCTCTGAAAAAGTCCTGGTTCCACAAAAAGGTAATTGTTTATATTAGTTCAAATTTTTGAATCTAAACAGGATATATTAGAAAATTTTGGATTTGAAGATGGAGGTTGGTTGTGCAAGGCATGCTCTTCAAAGATATAAAGAGGTGATCATATTTACAAGACTCTTTTACCTTTTAACTGGGTTTAATAGGATGCAAAGGCTTTGAGGACCGTGAATCAACAGCTGCTGCAGGCTTGTCAAGAAAACAAAATTCTGGTGAGTTGAGTACGCTGGATTGATATATTGCATAACCTTACATTGTCTCTTTTTTTCTTTGTCTAGGAACTCCAGGATATCATGTGTGTCATTTGCTATGAAGTTATGTGGCAGCTGGGAATGTGAGTTGTGAATTCTATTTATATTATTATATTGGTTGCAGGCTCACCTGTGGGCACATATTCTGTGCAAGATACCTCTGTGAATGGGCTCAATGATATCGCCACCACAAATGTCCTGTATGCCAGGCAATCCAACAGAGCATTCCCCAAGAGGATTGACAACTGGGGTCAATAATCAAAAAGGTGGCATTGTCTCTTGAAAATTCATCACCTCTCTATTGTTTCAACTATTCAAGACTTGTCTGATTTTTTATGTAATACTGTTGATGTTTTTTGATATCAAGTATAAACAAATGAAACCAACTGATTACCTAACACTGCATTGCCACCTTCCTTCCAGACACCTCTGCTATGTCTCTTCTGCCTTTGTCACAAGGCATGTTATGTCGTCAGTGGGAGGTAGGTGATGGACGGAAGAGGGGCGGAAATGAGGGGAGACGACCAAATAAGGAAGCAGAGAAGAGCGCGGCTTCAACTTGTGTGTTGTGCCCTTGTTATACACTGTGCTCTTATTTCAGAATGTCGGAAGGAAAGGGAAGTGTGCGGAAGCAGACAGACATGAACAGGGGTGGTCTGTAGTCGATATTCAAGCTAAAGGAACATACATGGGAGCCGGAACATATATACAAACAGATGTAAGGATGTACAAATGGTAAGATATCAGTGGAAGTGGGCAGAAGGCTCAATAAAGATAAAATACAGTGTCGGAAGTGTGCCGAAGCGTGGGAAACATGTTCCGAAGCGGAAGCGGTGCGGAAAGGTGGCGGAAGCGTGGGAAAAAGGTCGGAACAGGTGTGGAAATACTGTAGTGGGCAGAAAATGACAGAAAGATGTAGAAAGGGTGTGGAGCGTGTGGGAAAAATATCGGAAGTGAAGCAGAAGCCAGTGAGAGGGTCGGGTGACATGCAGGTGTTGTCACAGCATGTGACAGCCTTTTACAGAGTGTTGGCCATTGATTGTCACCAACTCTTTTGAGTTCAGGATTCCTCTAACATCTCAATGTCATCAATTCGATCTGATGGTGAGCACTAGTCTTAGTAGCTCGCATAGTGCCTTCCACTGCCAAACAAGTCGCCCTCTTCCACAGCCTTCAGATTGTCATTGTACTTGACATATTATCATTCAACCCAGGCATGATACATGATGGATTTATTCCTGCCTGGGTCTTAACACTATTTATGTATGTTGCTAGCCGAACCCAAGGTGTAATGAAAGTAGGTATGCCCGCTTTCTACTTCATTATTCATTTCTTTGCTAATGTATCTATTTAGGTGATGGGACTTTGCTCCTCTTTAGGTCCTTGCCATTACAACATGGACATCCCTCCCTTGCCATTTATATGCCCATCCTCTCTTGCTGTTTCAATGTGAATATTACTGTGACGTTTGCATTCACATCGCTTCCTTGCTATTGACTGTCCCTCTCTTGCCACCTATGTCATCAATCTTCTTTGCCCTTTCAACATGTGGAAATGAAGTTGAAATTATTTTCAATGTCGGAACCTCAAAAATTGTAATGTCCTGAAGTGCCAGTGTATGCACAGGACATAATCTTTAATTCCAAGATATCTTTTATTTTTTCAAAAGAGTCTTTTCAAGTTCTATGTCAATCTCTTTGATAGAAACCCAGAGAACTTCATAGTCTGGGTTGATCTTGTATGTCCCACTCCTCAACTCTTTCAGTTTCTTCTCTACTTCATACTGATCTTGTCTGCTGTAATGAATCCAGAGGAATGTTATTTTGACTTTGAAGTCTTTCAGTCCACATAGCCAAGTAGCCTTGTCAGCGAAGAATGGTGTCTTTATGCTCTTTAGTGATAGTAATTGGGTTGGCACAATATGAGCAGTCTTTTTTTTCAGGTCAATACTGGCAAACAAAAGATCAATGGCTTTTTGGTTGAACCGTACTGGCATGTGATGCAGGGATGAATGGCTTTGGTGAAACAGAAAAGAGCTAGAGGCAATGGCAAAGAAACGATGGTGGTGATCCTCACACACCTAGGAGCTGTCTTTCGCCATATCTGAACAACCTACTAACACAAAATCGCATAGTCGAGATTGTTTGTTTATCATCCTTTGCATCCATTTTCGAACAACATATTGACCACAACTGTCATTGTCCCTCAATCAAATCCAACTACATTCATGCCTCCATCAGACAACGAACTATTTGAGATAAGTCATTTAGAGCTTAATGTTCGTTCACTAATGTCGCCGCTAGCCACACAGTTGAGTTGAGGTCAAGCGTTCAACAGGATGGATGAGGGGAACTTTTCGATGGTACCAGTACAAGTGGATTCAGGTACGGTCACATTCTATTCTACTACCTAAATCTAATGGTATTGTAGCATATCCGCTGTTGTATTTGGCGCCTTTGTCAATTTATCCAATGGCGACTCCATTGTTGCGCCTTTATGTGATGTTTGCAAGATGTGATATTTGCAAGATGTAGAATATGTACATTCCAACACGTAGTGGTACATTAAAGCCCCCAGTACCTCCATCCCCACTCCCTTCTGTCATTCCCTTTCTTCCACGAATAAGTTAGCCAATCGTGAAGTAAAAATACATTGGTTTCCTTGGTGTGTGCCAAATCTTGCCCTGTCCAGCTTCTCCTCACATCTCAAACAGCCTCCAAACGCAAATTCCTGACAATCCACCAGCATGCAGCAGCAACGCAATGGCGAAAGGGAAGGTAGGAAGGAAACATGGGTAGTGGGCATATAAGGTACGCCCACTTCTATTTTTTCTCTATATGCTGTTTCTGATCCCCAATGTACAGACGCAAGGAGGACGGGCTTTCCTCCACCTCCTTTTCCCTCAATCTCAATGCAATGGAAGACATCTCCACCCCATTCCCTTGATTTTGACACTATGGAAGGCAGACAACCCCTTCACCTGCTTTCCTTTGATTTCGACACCAAGAAGACACCTCCGCCTCCGTTTCCTTCAATTTTGACGTGAATGGGATCTTGTCTTCACCATGACTTCATCATCACACAAACGTCAATCTGGATTAATGTTGGTGTGTAGACCTCATCTTTACTTGTTTTAATTTTCTTAATTGTAGATCTAGCTGTTGAGAAATTGTCACCCGCACATCAAACTACCAGCATCCACCATTCATGATCATTTACAGATTTGAGCCCTCCTCTTCCATGTGCATACCAACTACCACAACCACCTGCCACTTCTGCCAAGATTTCGCCTCTGCCACCTGCAAAACTTATGCCCATGCAAAGATGCCATTGGTCTTTGACAAGCTGCTTTGGCAGTGCTGCTTCTGCAGAGAACCACATCAATCACCACCATCGTTACCACCATTGGTACATTGCCAACGCCACCTTAACCATGGATGACACATGAAAAAGACATGGTGCACATAACGAGGTGGGTGGTCATGCCTTTCCCATAATTGGTTTGTTTCTTTATTTCACCTTATGTTTTATGGTACTAATCTACGATGCCAGGGTTTCCCGAGCGACTGTCCTGCTGCTCGTATTGACGACAGCCCCTCACCTAGCATCGGAGTCACTGCTGCATGCATGAAGGATGTGGAGCACTGGCAGGGAATGATCAGCTAGCTGGATAGTTGACAAGATTACTCAAATTAGCACAGACAACGGTTTCATTGTGAAATTACTATATATTAGGTTGTCTTTCTTTTAGTATATAATTCCTACTCTAACAATGGTAAAATCCCCCAAAACATTTACACTGTTTGGCAGTGTAATTCATTCATCTATTTATGGTTATAAAAAGCTACGATAAAGATTGTAATTTCTTTCCTCCAAAAAATGTTGTTTTTTACATTACACTGTTAACTGTCACTTTTTTGGCATTCCCTCCTTTTCTGTTGAATTTTCCCACCCTTTGGGTCTCACAGTGAAGGCAATGAGCAAGGAATATGAAATTATCCACCTGGTAGATGGTCCAAAGAGTTCATCTTCAATAGCAAGAAGCTCAACCCATTCACCACCAGCATGGCTGATTTCTGCAGCCTCAGTACCAGCAAGAATATCATCAACCACAATCATGGGCTCAACGCTGTTGGCCTTTGAGGAATCGTCTGCAATAGAATGCAAGGCATGCAATTCCACAAGCTCTGATGTGGTCATTTCCTCAACCTGTTGCTTAAAACTTGCATATTCCTTAGCCTGGCAGGCTTGGATCACAGAAGGTCTGAGCACACCTTGATGTGTTGTGACCTGACCATTCAATTTATTCTTCTTCATATAGGTATGATGAATGTGAAGACGAGGCTCCTCTGGACCCCATGCCAGACAGAGTGGAAAGTGAGCCATTCTTGAGATGAACATGTGGATGGGAAGTGACTTTCTGAGACTTTTTGGAAGGGTTACTGACAACCATGTTGATGGAAGCAAACAAATGAGGACATGTGACATCCAGTTGAACTTTTGTCCGATCATTCAACAATGATTGTTGGCCTTCTCTCTTCTATCTGCAACCAGTTTCAAGATTGAACACATGTGATGCTATTATAGAAACCCATTACACTAACCCTTGTACAAATCTATAAGAGTTTGGAGAGAGGGAAGTGAGGAGGAAGGCTGGTCATTCCGAGTCAAGGATCTACATATATGTCACAAGGTGTGTTACATCGTCGGTGGGAGGTAGGTGACGGACAGAAGAGGGGCAGAAATGAGGAGAGACGACCAAATAAGGAAGCGGAGAAGAGTGCGGCTTCAACTTGTGTGTTGCGCCCTCGTTATATGCTGTGCTCTTATTTCAGAATGTTGGAAGGGAAGGGAAGTGTGCGGAAGCGGACAGACATGAATGGGGGTGGTCTGTAATTGATATTCAAGCTAAAGGAACATACATGGGAGCCGGAACATATATACAAACAGATGTAAGGATGTACGAATGGTAAGATATCAGCAGAAGTGAGCGGAAGGCTCAATAAAGATAAAATACAGTGTTGGAAGTGTGCCGAAGCGTGGGAAACATGTTCCAAAGCGGAAGCTGTGCAGAAAGGTGGCGGAAGCGCGGGAAAAAGGTCAGAATGAGTGCGGAAGCACTGTAGTGGGCAGAAAATGACAGAAAGGGTGCGGAAAGAAGTAGAAAGGGTGCGGAAAGGTGTAGAAAGGGTGCGGAGCGTATGGGAAAAATATCGGAAGTGAAGTGGAAGCCAGTGGGAGGGTCAGGTGACATGCGGGTGTTGTCACGGCACATGACAATATAGTACATGTACAGAGATAAATGAAGCTTTGTGTAATGAAACCCTTCTTAAGATGTCTCAATAATAATTGATCTATATGATATTCCAAGGTAAAATTGTTAACTTAGAAAGGTCTGAAATCCACTCTTCTACCTTTATTCTGCAAAACAAATGCATTTGATAGGGCCATAATTGATCTTTCTGGGCTGGTGTCAGAAAAGCAAGTGTTTCTATCCAATATTTACATGCCATGTCCTTATAATCTAGTATTTAATGGGTATTTAAGAGACTTTCCAGAGTGGTGGGACAATTTTCATGCAGTGTCAAAAAATTTGAAATTTTTGCTTCTTGAGCTTCCCAATAGATTTGAGATAATTGGTCCAAATTGTGAATGAGAAATCAGTTGCAATAGTTGATTCTTTGTTTGTGTCAGGGTTCAACACTTATGAGACTATCTTGTATTTTGATTAATTGTTTGCTGTACAATTGAAGCACGCATTCAATCTAATTGATAAACCAGGATTTGGAAATGATTTTGGAAATGAAAATGATGATAGACTGCAGCTGCAGTAAGAGCGAGACCACAGTACAGGTGACCAATAGTAACACCCTTGAGTGGTGAAGCTGAGCTTGACTTGAGTTTTGAAAAGTGTGCTGAAAAAGTTTGTAAAATCATTGTGTGCTGAAACTGTGCTTTGACTTTCAAAAATGTTGTTAGGCCTCATTAGGCATGCTTCCTCACGATTTGTGTCTGAGTAACTGTACAGATTCACAAATTGCTATGGGCACTGGTTCATCTCCATTGCAACACATCTCATCTTGCATTTCTGCTGAATTCGACTTCCATTCAACCACATTGATTCTGATTGCTTTGACATGACACTGCACACATATTCACACTCTGACACGCGTTGATTATCACTTTCACGCCGATCTGACCATTGGTTCCTTCAAATCACACACTTTCTTATTTCAATCTAATTTGCATTACAACACTTGGAGTGGTGACATGGAGGTGTTGGACATAAGTAATCTGATCTATTTGTGCATCACTCCTGTAGTTTTACTCAATCCCACTATGTACAAAAGTCCACTACTGTTGATGATCTGCAGGTTTTTTCTATTTTTCATATTAGTTCTACCCAAGAATGTAGACATTTATTTGTTACTTAGTCTGTATATAAGCACCAAGCGATCAAGGATTATCTTGATCGCTTGGACTCAATACATCAAGTTCACCCTTCCACATCTAGCTGAGAGCTTGTAGCAGTCATCGCGTTGACACTCGCTCAACTTATTTCAACAGCCCTTGGGTATGTTGACAATATAGCTCTTGTCACGATAGAGATGTTGCTAGGGTCTGAAGTCTGAAGTTAGAAGCTATGTATTGAGTATAGAATACACTAAATACCTTAAGTTAGAAGTTAGAAGCTAAGGACTTAAGGTGGGAAATCTAAATCTATATATGTACTGTGACATTGTTAGAGTTATCTACTGGTAACCATGCCAATTGAAGGCTCAGGTATGCTAATGCTCTATGTTGCCTTGTTCCCGTCTCTGTCTACTCCTTTTCTTTGTATTACATAATCCTTACCTCATTGTTCTGTGGATTTGATCATGCTTATTAGTGGTGATGCACAATCCCCAGTAATGGTGTGGCTATGTGACATCACATCACATTGCCTGATCTGTCACAAATGGTGACAGATCTTGAGACAGTGCAATTCCACAATGGCTGCATTATTTCCCTTCATTTTCTTATGTAGTATACCTATCCTTTTGGTTCTGAATAATTTTATCAAGTCAGATTTTCTATTTTTTGGCTAGAAATATGACAAACTATGGATCTTAGCCCTACATTTCTGTATAGCTAGGCCATAAATAAAAATGGTGCTTTGTTGAATTGTCTGGAACATGTTAAGAAACACATTTTATGTTAGAGTAATGGTCACATGTGTCACAGTACATATATAGATTTAGGTTTCCCACCTTAAGTCCTTATCTTCTAACTTCGGACTTCAGGTATATAGTATGAATAATTCATTGCTAATATATAGCTTCTAACTTCGGACTTCAGACCCTCAGAGCAACAGGTTATGGGCCCCGGCCTCTAGACTGCATCCTCCATCCTTTCGAAGCTCTTTCAGCCGCATTTGGCGTACTCCCTCGCAATTTGTGTCCTAGTAACTGTACAGATACTCATTCCAATTCACACTTCTGCTGAATTCGACTCTCATTCGTCCGCATCAAGCGCGTTGGCTTTGACATGTCACCACACACATATACACACCCAGACACATGTCAATTATCATTTTTACGTCGATCCAACCGCTGGTTCCCTCACACCACAATCATCCTCATTTCGTTCTAAACCGCATTTCTGCCAAACTCGAGCACCTCACAACCAGTTTGGATCCAATCACGGTCGAACGCTTTCTGCCACCTCGCCGCACTCCCACAGGCGTCCTGTATCATTTTCATCGATATCCGACCGCTGGTTCCTTCGCAGTACACTGTTTCTCAGTGTGTTAAACTCGAACTCTTGCTGGTTCTGATCTCCCTCGTTTCCTATCGCTGTCAAACGCTGTCAAACGCTTCCTACCGCGTCTCTACACGTCCCTGCACGTTCCTCTTGATTTTCATCAACATCCCACTGCTTGTTCCTACAACTTCTTCAATCCCATCCTTTGATAAACTCAACTCCACCAACTACAACACTTGGAGTGGTGACATGGAGGCTTGGTATCGTGCTCAGGCGCTCTGGAGCATCGTTTCTGGCGCATCTAAGCCCCCTACAGTCAGTGCACCACCCAGGGAAGGGGAGGAGGATAAACTCGAAGTATTCCAGGTCAAGGCAGACAAGGCTGCTGGCATTATGTGGTTGATCCACTCAGAGGGTGCACTTCAGGGGGATTAAGGACGAATGTGGGGGGTATTGGAAGAAGTTCACATGCAGAAACAACCTGGAACTCGTTTCAATGCCTATGATGACCTGTTCTTCATTCGAAAACGCGATGAGGAGGATCTACAATTGTTAATTAACTGTGTGGACGACGCTATACACCGCATTCGCGATTTGCGGTCCATTGGGTTCACTTTGGACAAGCTGAATGATGAACTTGCCTCCATGACGCTTATTCGAGCTCTTCCTGACGATTACAACTCGTTTGTCTTGTCCCTCTTGCTCAAGGATGATCTGGACAAGATGACCGTTCAAAATGCGTTTGTTCGTGAGGATAACCAGCGTAGACATCGCCAGGACGATTCCCCTGCTATGGGGAGCGCTCTGATTGCTGCCCCTTGCATATGCGCATTTTGTGGCTACTCTGGCCATTCACAAGATGCCTGCAGGCAGTATGCTCGTGCTAAGGACCAGCTCCTGAAGAATCGAAACACCAGAGGCAAGAACAAGTCCAACAACAAGTCCAACAACTCCAACAACTCTTCCTCTCAGGACTCTGCATCTGTATCCCAGGTCACCGAGTTTGCTGGCAATGCAAGTGCTCTCTCTACATCCTCCTCTCCCACTCCT
>Ga0307507_10010393_pt1 | contig 12034 bp, 15 predicted proteins | sample 7_EM_MG_FD_207223 | JGI IMG/M metagenome (GOLD analysis project Ga0307507, IMG submission 207223) | Populus trichocarpa ectomycorrhiza microbial communities from riparian zone in the Pacific Northwest, United States - 7_EM | ecosystem: Host-associated > Plants > Roots > Unclassified | place... | reverse complement strand
CGAACCCGGAACACCGAAACCCGAAACCCGAAACCCCTAACCCCTAACCCCTAACCCGAAACCCCAAACCCCAAACCCCTAACCCCTAACCCAGAACCCCGAACCCCGAAACCCCAAAACCCAAACCCCAAACCCCTAAAACCCTAAACCCTAAACCCTCTTCTAACCCTAAACCCTAAACCCTAAAAACCCTAAACCCTAACCCTAAACCACTAAACCCTATACCTCTAAACCTAAAACATTAAACCCTAAACCCTAAACCTTAAACCCTAAACCCTAAAACTTAGTTTTGAAACCCGGTTCGGCCCGGCGGGGCGACCCGGGGCTGGAACCGAGCCGGGTTAAAGAAAAAATAGGAAAATTCATGACCCGGTGTGACCCGGCCGACCTGGCTTGTTAACCCAGTGACCAGGCAAAACCCGGTCCAAAATCCGATTGCAACCCGTTGACTTTTGTTTTTTTTTTTTACTAAAACGATGTCGTTTTGAATTTTTTTTAAAATAGGAATTGACCCGGGCGACCCGGTGACCGAGTCAAAACCTGGAACCCGGGCCTTGGATTTAAAAACTAAACTCTTAACCATAAACCCTAAACCCTAAACCTTAAACCCTAAAACCCGGAGCCGGGAGCCGGAACCCGAACCCAATCCCGAAACCCCGAACCCCGAAACCCTGAACCCTGAACCCAGACCCCAAAACCAAAACCCGAACCGAAAACCCGAAACCCGAAACCAACCCCAACCCCCGGACCCCGAACCCCGAAACCCGAAACTGAATCTTGAAACCCAAAACCCCAAACCAAAACCCCAAACCCAAAACCGTAAACCCAAACCTCAAGCCCCAAACCCTAATTGTGTATTTGTTTTTTTTAGCTTTTTATTTTTAAGTTTTTTTTTATCTAATAAAATATTAAGTTAGTATTTTTTTTAGTATTTTTTTAATAATTTTAATATACTAGTGTTAAAAATAAAAATAAATCTGAAAAAATATCACAATACCCGCACAAGCTTCAAGCATATGAATCCTTGTAATGACCGATGGATTCGTTAATTAATTAACCAACAAGCTTCAAGGAAGACCGGTCACGAGCTGGATTCTTGTACGGTTCAGACCACTGCTAATCACACACGCTTGCCTACCTGATTATTTAACCACCCTTCGCTTTGCTTTCCTTCTTTTACAATTTTTGAATGTGCAACCAAGTTATAAGAATTAGGGCGCAAGTTTTCATGGCTTCTAAACCGTAAAAAAAATTGGAAATATTGAGCAAAAAAAATTAAGTAAATTATCCACACGGCGTCAAAAGAATATGCCGGCATCTGGGCAAAAAGAATTGTTGCTTTCATAAAATTCCGTCCCTAACAGCAATGGCTTGGGAAACTTCCTTTTCTTTTTTTCTTTACCTTGATTGAGATCATGCACTTGCATTGTATTTATTTTCGTTCCTGGTTTTAATTATCCCAGTGATTAAGAATCATGAGTTATACCCAGGTACTGGGTTTCAAATTTATACAAGTATTTGTTTGAGTTAGCTCCAATAATCCATTTATGATTTTCCAACTTCCTAAACAGAGTAATCTTCAGCAACAGCTCCAATAATCCATACATGAGTTTCAAGCACCGCGCATCCTCCCATGAGCGTTCGTAGCCTTTTAATGGCGCAAACGGGAAGGCTTTGGAATCCCATCAGAGCTTCATTGACCCTATTATTCATTAAATGCTGACACAAATAAACATATTATAGCGGGAACTCCTTCTGTAGAACATCAATATTTCGAGAATCACAAGCTTCAAACATGTCATTCCTAGAAGCACAGCTGCAAGGTAAAAACAAGGATAAGATATATGAATGCATTGAATTTCAGAACTATTAAGAAAAACCTTACTTTCTCCGTCATACCTTAAAGAAATTCTCAAATATTGCCAAGCATTATCTGCCTTGGGATTCATAGCAAGTGCCCGAACATAGTAACGGATGGAATCCTCATGCATACCCTAGAGGCAAAAAAATATCTCACATGTCTGATAGTGGTAGTTCACTTCTTGCAAAAATCTACAAATTACTAAGCTCAGGCATTCCAACTACACAGGTTCTTTTTTTTTATGGTGAAATAATTCTGACTATAAAGGACAAATATAGCTTCTAAGCAGGACTTGTAAATCTCTAAATACATAAATAAAAAATAAGAAATGAGGTTGTAATGTTTACTTATCTCATGAAAGCTATAAAAGCAACTAAGCAAAGGGAAACTACTGTCTAACAAATGCCAAAGATGGCACTAATAATGGAGTCGTGAACAATGAAGCAGAGGTAAACACCTGGTTGGCATAACTGATTCCCATGTTCGCCCATGCTCGGACATAGTTAGGCTTCAGATCAAGTGCCTGGAAGAGAATAGAGATGAACAATCAACAAATAAATTTAATCAGGAAACAACACAAAGGAGTTGACAACTGAAAGAAATCTTGGAAAACATGATGCCGAACCAAAATGCAAAATCACCATAGCTGATAAATAAAAAAAGGTGCAATTATTGTCATGCTTGTTAATCTACAAAGATGAAGATGTGAAAAGCCACAAACATGAAACAAGAAAGTGTGGGAAAACAGCATAGAATGCTGTGCAACCAGAAATTTACAGGACAGAGGCTTTTATGGGGGGGGAAGCTATTTTTAGGAAACAAAATACTAGGAAACAAGCTTAACAAAGGAAAAAAAAAACTTAATCCTTTGAAAGACACTTGAACTTCCCTAAAATGCACACTAATTTGACAACACAAGCTTAACATGGAAAACCTAAAAATCCTATCAGCCCATGGAATCAAAAGTATAGGATGATATGTTGGAATAGCAATATAATTTCTTCAGGAAAAGTGCTTATGTTCTGTGAGATATGAAAAAATGACCGAATTAATCTAAACAAACAATTGATTTTAGTTGCATAGAGATATACCTGCTGATAAGCCAATATCGCATCAGCACTCTGAACACTGTTGGCTTGTGTTGCACCAAGCTTGTTCCAAAGAGAGTAATCCTGAGGCTTGAGTTTCAAAGCTCTCTGGAAAGAAGAAATGGCTTTGTCATATTCCCGTGACAAATTGTACAGGACACCAAGTACTATGTGCACGTCAGCATCCTCGGGTGACATCTCAGCAGCTTCATTGAATAATCTAGCAACCTGCATGTTGTGGAGTGAGAATTTTGATGATCACTCCAAAAGTCAGCAAAAAATTCAAATAGAAAAGGAAAAGGAAATTGAAACAAAAGATAAAAGCAATTAATGTGCGTAAAAAAAAAATCCACCCTTCTTATTAAAGAAACAAAGGTATTTCTGCAACACTTACATCTGCATAATACAAAGAATCAGAAAGCTCTGGATTGGCAAGTGTTCCATACTTTGGATGATGTCGTAGCCATCCATATAAATATTTCAATGCAGCTGCCTGCTCCAACTCTGAAATGTTGAAGGCAAGTTATTGACCCACCTAAATTCAGTACTTCAAAAACTATTAAATTCATAAAGAATCTCTATTTCCAGAGTTTTGATACAAATCATAATGGAAAAAATAGAATTTGATCGGGGGTGGGGTTCTATTATGATACATTCTTTATAAAAGCATACCTAAGAATGTCAAACAAATTTAAGCTAAAATATAAGTTGTAAATATAAGGAGCAATGACCAACCATTTGTATGGCTCACGCCTAGAGCAAGAAGAACTTCAAGATTTGTAGGACCGGCCTCATGAGCACGCATCATGGCTGCAATAGCCTGTATTGATATTTAATCAGATTCATATGCACTATTCTACATTGAAATCACAGCTAACAGGACTCCATGAATGATTAGCAAAGGTTTTTAAACCCACCATAAAAATCCAATTAAAATCAATTTGATCTACAAATTATTCAATTCGACACCTAATTACAAGCTATAAATAAGGCACCTAACACATCCAAACAAAATAACATACAGATTCATCACTAGTCATACTTTTATTTTCCAGTTCCTGCAGCATAAAATTTTAATTAGATCAAAACAAGAATTCTCAGAAATATAAACAGTTCAAACAAAATCATTTGCTCAACACAAAATCTTACATGACTACTGAACCAAGTATATTGTAGGTCTCATTCAACTATAAACAAGCAGATCTAGTAGAAACTGTTTCACCAAGTTCTTGAAGAGAATGAGAAATCAACTATAAATAAGACCTCTAGAAACTTATTCTAATCTACCAATTGTAACACAGAAAATATCCCAACCTGTTGATCATCATCATTCTCTGCATGTGCTATTCCAAGCAGCCTCCAACCTTCAGCATTATCTGGGTTTTTCAAAACTTCAGCCTCTAAAGCAAGCACTGCTTCACTCAAAAGCCCCTTGCGGAATAGTTCCTGGCCTTCTTTCAAAGGGTTCGGATGACCAACATAAGGATTCATGTCTGAAAACACATAAACGCCCCTTGAAGCATCTGACTTCTGCTTGGCAACTACTTGCTCATTTAGGTACCTGTAAGATATTACAAGTTACTATACATGAAAAGAAAGCAATTCACTCAAGCAACTAGACAGCAAAAAGATAGACAGGATCATTTGAACTACTCTAGACAACGGTATTCTTAATAATGAGCAAGGAAAAACTGAAAAACTTATCAATAGAATAATGCATAATGAGAATTGTAACAAATGTGCCTATATCAGATTTTATTATGACTGAATTTTTCAAAAGCATTTATATGATCACAAAAAGAATCGATGCCACCAGAAATAGATAGGCAGGGAAGTGGACCAGTAACATCCAGCGTGAGCATCTGCAGGTTATGCCAATATTGAAAATGACATGGTTACAAGAATACAAAGAAAAAAAAGATATGATGCAGAGATGAGAATTTGAACCTTGATTTAACCATACACAATTTTTGCTAATAACTGTTACTGTTTAATTTTAATAATTATAACTAAAACAAATCACCAAGAAAGTGTAACACCAAATCAAAACTTCCAAGAAAGAAATGGAGCTTGCTTGCATCTCATCTGGGGCAAAAATTACTCCCTCCATCCCATTAATATTGGCCCTTTTGCCAAAAACAAAAATTTTAAGGAAACACCAACAATCATTAACTGATGTTGAATTTAGCATGTTATTCCTTTTGCTCCGTAAGTTCCCTAACTACTCTTGCATTCTTAGTGTTGTAAATTAAAAGGCACTAAAGCACACCATAGGAAATTTGACATTTATAAAACTGACTTTCAAAATGGCCAAATAAGATGGGACAACTAAAAATTGCAAAATTGGAAAAAGATAATGGGACATAAGAAGTACTAACATTATGTAGACCTTGACAACCAACAATGATATTTTAAAAAATAAAATATAAAAAACACCGTTCAATGTTAAAGTCAAAACATGACAGAATTGGTATAAGAAAGGTAACAAAACATGATCAGTTTCAACTCTAAAAATTGGGATGCTAAATCCTACGCAGCTTCTCCATGCATAAAGGAGAACCATACACCACTACACACTAGATTAAATATCACTTCCATTTTAGAATTGAGTCACGAGTAAGCACACAAAAATTCAATCTGATATATCCAGTTAATAGACATAATCCGTTTAGTAATATTTAATTTACCCATGTAAGAAATAAACCTTTCAACAATGTCTATTATACTCACTCATCATACGCATCTGCCCAATTATCAGCCGAACTCTCTCCAAAAGCCCCTTCTCCAACCTGCCGTCCAAATTCGTCTGCCCAGTCATTAACATGCAACTTTGAGAATTCATTTACCCACTGTTCATCAACAGGTCCACTTTGCTCTCTTTCAGCTGCAAACTCTTTCGCCCATTGATCAGGTCCATGAGAAAGCTGAAAAACACTCAAATTAGATGGGAGAATTTTATTAGATAGAGGCAAACTGATATAGAAATACATAACCGGTGGCTTGTTTAAGAAAGCTGCAAGAAGAAAAAATAAATGAAAAGAAAAGGAGATCAGGGCACATAAAACTGTATCTATCAATTACAGAAATTTGAGCCACTTGAAAGTGAAAGAATCGAGGCAACTAATGGTACATTCCCATCAATAAGTACTCTATTTGAGTTTCATTCCACAAATTCCTTTTCACAATTCTTCCCTGTAACGCCAAAAAGGACACAAAATCAAAAAAGGCTTTCATTGCCTCAAAGTTGTAGATTCCTATGGCTTTATGTGTCACGAGTTCTCTTCCCTTTAAATATTGATGCATGTTAAGCGCGGTGGTCAATCTATATTCGAAATGTAAATAGAAACCCTAAACATGAGATTAAAGTTGAATCAAATTGAAAGGTTTGCCTCGAATTTATTGTCCACAGAAGTATTATTTTACAGACTTTGACACAGTTTGGTACTGCCAATTTCTGAACAAGCAAATCAGTGACAAGAATAAGCTATTCCAAAAATATAGAATTGCTATCACATGTGATACTGCTGTCAATAACTAGGTCCATATATAAATTGATACAACTGTTTTTTTTTCTTTTTGTTTGAGAGAGCAAGAGAGAGGGCAGCAATGAGTGAAAAAAGCAGGAAAAAAAATCCTTGATCATGCTTGCAAAAGTAAACACTTGCCTGATTGCCTGCATATTCATCAACCCAGGAAGGACCTGCAGTATATTGTTGCTGATATTCTGTTGCCCAATCTCCTGATGAAGACAGTGCAGCTGGCTTGACTTGATTATCATCAATAATAAGTTCTCCACGACTCATCTTTGAGACAAATTGAAGAAACTTAGAATTCTGCACGGCTCATCACACATGACTAACATTTCAGCATAAGTAACAGTGCAATATAAAAAAAAAATTAAAGCACAAATAAATAACAAATTAAGTCTTTATCATGCAATGCTAGCATATTTAATCCAAGAGTGCTTGTATCCCCACTTAGCGGCTAGCTCATAATGTATACTATCAATGCAAAAACTAGGAGATTTTGGGACCAAGAAAGAACTTGCAAGCCATGTGGAAAAACTTAAGTTAAAGTAAAGCATATGAACCTGAAATTTGGGGTCGTTGTTTTGAGCTAGTGTGTGTGCAAGCATACGAGTCTGCTCCATTGCAGCTAAGTTTGAGATATTTGCACCTCCCATTTGATCTGCTGCTGAGACCAGTCGTTGTTCCTAAAACCAATAAAAACAAGATAAATAAATTGCAAGCCCGAGCAATTGCCACTGATTTGTACACTGATACAGAAATTATAACAAAAGAATAAAGGCAATAACTAATCAATTGTGCAGTTAAGAAGTCCATGACTACAAACATCATGATTGGCAAAGGGGAAGGGATAAAATACCGCATAACAATATAATCATGAAGATCAGAACTCTCCAAAGAATCAATAATTAGGGCAAAATGAAGAACAGAGTAACCAACAAAAACGTTTTATTGCATAGTTTTTTTTTCAGAAAAAATAAATAAACAAACAAAAGAAAAAAAGAGTTTAATGAGTCATAAAATTACAATTAAACAAAAAACACGAAAATAACAGGTGAATGACACCAGTTGCCAGAAACATAAAATGGAAACAAGGTTAAATTCACTGGTGAGTAAAATAGCCCAATATTTTTAACACATTTTCATGGATTTGTAACTTAATTGTACCATTGATTGATGGATCTAGGATTGAGAGGGTTCTTGAATTTTGTCATGCGGTGACTAAATTGATATGTTTAATCCCTTATTACCTGCTCAAACTCAGAGGCCCAGCTATTAGCACCATGCTGCTGTTCAAACGAGTGAGCCCAAGCATTAGGATCACCATGGTCTATTCTGTGTTGGCTAAATTCTGCAACCCATCCATCAGATTGAGGAGGACCAGGTCTCAGAGCACCTTGAGACTCATTCCAGTAATCCTCTAGCTCTCGGAATCTGCCAGCTAAAGGTCCCTTAGCCCGCACATCACCATCAATATCTAATGAAGACAGAAGTGCATTCACCTACAGATACAACATAGTCAGAGTACAATTGCAGTTTTGCTAATGCAATCAGGATTGATGTTAAAGCAAAATGACAATTGGAAGTAAAGCTAGTAATCGCATTAGCTTTCCGTGGACAAAGAAAAGGCAGCGGACCTGTGCATTGATAAAATCTTCACTCTTATCAGCAAAAAAATGTCGGGCCATTATGCTGCTACGATCACGTATGCATTGTTTGTCACCTTCAGACAATCCCAATGCTGGTAGTGGAGCAGGACGAAACGGAATTCCACCATGGCTACTGCCCACAAAGGAGTGCAAAAAGTTTGACAACACTCTTTGGGGTGGTCCTGCATATGAAAAGTAGAAAACATACACCAAAAAGCCATGCTCATGTGAGATTTTTCCTAGTTGGTAAATAAATAGCTCCTGCGGTGTTTGCTTGGTTCACAAAAAAAAATTGTGAAAACACTGAAACAAGTTAAACGTAAATAAAAGTTCTAGAAGATTTTATTCAATGTTGAAATGGTTCATCTTTTGTTACCCTTATATTCTCCAAGTGAAGTCACATCAAGCATGGTATCGCAGACCCTATTCTATCTAAATGCACACAAAGGAGGACAGCTGTGGCATCCTAGTGAAAGAAGTATCCTTTACATTCTAACTTTAGTTCACAAATGCACACAAAGGAGGACAGCTGTGGCATCCTAGTGAGAGACGTATCCTTTAGATTCTAACTTTAGTTCATGATAATTCATGTAAATTAAATGATGAGAGCATACATTTTAGTTCCATTCCTTGATCGCAATGGCATCCATTTTGAGGGCTTTCCTGGTGTAATATGTATACTGATATGCAAAACTTGCAATAGATAAATGGGTTTTGAAAGTTCCACTACTCAGTCCTTACCCATTTACTTGGCATTACTCGCAATCTGTCCTACTTGAACAGTCTTGGATGCACTGTTTAATGAAAATTAAAATTTGCCTTTACTGTTTTGATTATCTATTATTGTTGGCCACTTGCATCTCATCATCTAGATTATTATGAATCATCACAGGCTTCAAACTAGGCAATTAACTATGAGTAAAGATAGGTAAGTTACCTTCGAGAGGTGGTTGGAATTGAGGAGGAGGTAAGCGGTGATCCAATAGAGCAGGGGGAGGAGGAGGACCAGAGCGATGAATATCTTCCCAGGCATCAGCAAATCCATTCTGATCAGCAGAGCGAAAGCCACGAAGAAACTCTGAACTCTAAACCAATATAATAATAGAAGACAAAGTTAGACAATTTTATTATTATTATTTTTAAAGAAAGGAGAAGAAGGAAAAGGAAGAAGAGACCTGAGGAGTGGGATGATGAGAAAAGGAGTGATCAAAGTCGTCTCCTGGAAGTGCTCTCAAACGGTCCTCAGCTGTGGCATCCTGGTAGAAAGGAGGCTCTGTACCTGTGGTTGTTGAGGTTGGGATTTCCTTTACCCTTTCCTATTTTATTTTTTTTTCAAGAACAAAAAAAGTCAAATCACCAAAAATGAGGACTATTAGCTTGCAACTAATCCATTCAACAAGCACCTAAAAAAAGAAAATTTAGAAGAAAAAAACACAGAAGTAGTGGCAGAGTCTAGCCTAGAGGAAGATGAATTGATAGAAGAAAAGGGAATTGAAAAAAAACAAGAACAACCCGCGTCTTAGAAGAGGAACCGATAAGAGCGTTGGCGAGAGCACCGAAAGGATTAGATGAAGAAGAAGAACCTGGAACCGCACAAGCTGCTCCTCCCGTTACAAGCTCCCGCATCGCCATCTTCTTCTTTTATTGTGATTTTGAAGAAAAAATACTGATAAATAAAATTGAATTAGAATGAATTTGATGAAGATAGAGCAGGGTAATGGAAGGAAGGAAGGAAGGAAGGAAGAGGAGGATTTATGGACGGACGGATGGATTGGTTGTTGAGAAAAGATGAGGAGGGTGTTTTGGGAAATGCAATCAAGTAAATCCCAAACCCAGATAATAACGACGACGATTTGAGAAGAGAGGAGGTGAGACGAGACCACCACCTCCTATTTTTATTTATATATATGTGTGTGTGTGTGTGTATTTATACATATATACGCGCGCGCGCGCGCGCGCCCACATCACGCACTACCCGATGATTTCTATCATAAATAAATATAAGCAATTTCCCTCCCTCTCTCTCTCTCTCTCTCTCTCTCTCTGTGTAAATCCTGCCAACAAAAATAATAATGGAAGTCATCGATCTCTCTCATCCTATCTTTAATTTTGGTGATGTGCATTTTTGCTGCTTCACACACTTTTAGGCATGCTAGTCGTGTTCCGCAATGTTCCAACAGCGACAACACGAACTACAATTTTCTATCCAAAAAAAAGAGAGAGAAGTAACTCATAAATTTAAACAAATAATATATTCATGAAGTATGAGTTATTAGGGTAGTTTTTGTTTATTTATGTATTTTAAAAATATATTTTATTTAAAAATAATTAAATATATTGATATTAAAAATTTAAAATATCTAAAAAGAATCATTTTAATATATTTTTAAATTCACACTACACAATATCAAACTCATATTTTAGTTTGGAATTATATTTGCTTTAACAAAAACAAATCTCCATTTATCATTTTGATCATTAATTATTATCCTTGGTGTTTATAATGGATAATTTATTTTACATAAATTCTTGAATCATTTCTTATATTTCTTTTATAATATGTGGTGAATGAGATACATCACATGATTAATAAAATATGGTGTCATCTTATATGGTATAATAGTCTTGTAAAGTTTTTTGTGTGTTTGTGGTCACTTCCTAATTTAAAAAAAAATAAAATTTTTATTTGAAATTAATTTTTTTATGTTTTTTAATCATTTTGATGTGTCAATGCTAAAAAATAAATTTTAAAAGATAAAAAAAATAAAAATATATATATTATTTTGATGCATTTTCAAATGAAAAGCATTTTGAAAAACAATTGTTACCACAATGTCAAACATTATCTAAGTGTCATTGAAACTTTCCATAGATGACTAATGTCATAGTTAATTTAGTTCCAACTAGATCATTGTTCGCGCTACATCGTGAGTTGAATCAAATTTTTTAATATAAAAAAAAATTTAGGTGTTGTTCATATAATTGCCGGCATGGTCCCACAAATTTATCCATATGTAACAAATATAATCAAACACTAATCGTTAATTAATCAAAGCAAAATAAAACAAGCACATTTATAAATATAGCAAAATAAAGCAATAATTGTAGCAACAATCACACTTTTTCTATGGTGGAGGTGTTATCCACGTTTTTAGGCTTCTATGTTTAAGGTTTTTTTTTTCCTTCATTCGGTTACTGATGTTGGTTCTTGAAAAAAACCCAAACACTCTTGGTTCTCTAATTCTCCTTGACTTCTTCTCTCTGTGCACAAAGAAGCAGGACAAAGATCAAAGATTCAAGGGGCAAGAGGACTAGACCTCAAAGACCTGCTCCTCCTTCCCAGTTCTCCTCCCTCGTTCCCCGGCTACTTGTACTGATAACGCTAGGACTTGGAAAAAAAAGAGAGCAAGGGTTGTTCCTCAACACATAATCCCTCGGTCACTGATTCCCCCCCTTTACTTTTCCTCTCTCTCTCTCTCTCTCTCTCTCTCTCTCTCTCTCTCTCTCTTTGTGCTTCCACTCGGACAAAATCCCTCGGTCACTAATTCCCCCCTTTACTTTTCCTCTTTCTCTTTGTGCTCACTGATTCCCCCCTTTTACTTTTCTTCTCTCTCTTTGTGCTTCCACCCGGGCTTTTCATTCCGAGAGGAAAACGAAAAAATAAATTTTTGTACAAAGCAGGAATTTTCAAACCGTACCAAGTTCCTCTCCATTGGTTATGTTATGGAAACAATAGTCTTTTTTTAAGAGGGGAGTGGATAGGGTGGCTGGATCCAGGGACAGGAAAACAGGGTAGGGACTGCTTTTTGATGGGGAAGTTTGGGGATTTTGTTATCTGTGAGTTTTTTTGTTTTTCTTCATTCGGCTAGTGATGTGGGTTCTTTTGGCTGCTCTTGTTTGCTGCTGCTT
>Ga0307507_10010391_pt1 | contig 12034 bp, 4 predicted proteins | sample 7_EM_MG_FD_207223 | JGI IMG/M metagenome (GOLD analysis project Ga0307507, IMG submission 207223) | Populus trichocarpa ectomycorrhiza microbial communities from riparian zone in the Pacific Northwest, United States - 7_EM | ecosystem: Host-associated > Plants > Roots > Unclassified | place... | reverse complement strand
TATATTAAGGTTTTATTAAGGATCTAATATGGCTATAGACCCTAAAGAACCAGCAGTCTAGAGAGGTATTTATTAATATTCTATCTATATTATTATCTTAATCTAGCCTAACTATATTAGTTGCCGCTAAATCCCTTCTAGCCCCTAGAGAATAATTGCGATAACTCTTATATAAGCACTATAGGTATATATCTAGGTTATATCTATAATTTAATATGGAATAGACACTACTTAATAGTCCAAACACCCAATTTTATAATAAGGTAAAGTGACTTCTGGTGGTTATAAGAAGGATCTAATTAGGATATAGACTGAGAATTTTCTCTAAAATGGGCAGGTAAATGCTTTTAGTGGGATGGAGGTTGTATAAGATATAAGTTATATTTTAGATAAAACTACGTTATATCTATAATCTAACCTTAATAGATTATTGATAAAGTCCTTAGTAGCCCTAGCAGCTCTATCTAAGATCCAGACGCCACTATAATGGCTATATATAGCACTCCGGCGAATAGGGCAGCAGCTTCCAGGCCATATTCTAATCTAGACTTAAATAGTAGTAAGGGTAAGGGTTCTAGCACTTATAATGCTGCTTCTTGGCTAAATACTATAAAGGGGCGCATTTCTGGTGCCCCTGGCTAATATACTAAGGCATGGTACCTTGGACTCAACAAGCGCCTAGGGTGGGTTCTGTTTTTTTATGTTAAGGTAATATCTAGTATATATCTAGCTTATATCCAAGATGTAACCTAAATATAGCCCCGCGGCGAACATTTCCTTGTCTATATTCTGCTAGAGGAGATTTTCTATAGATGGGATTATGCTATTAGGAAGACTATAAGTTATAAGTGCTATATATCTTTGTTATATCCTAGATCTAACTATAGTAGGATCCAAATGCCAAGCATACTGTTTGCGCTTGGGAAAAAAAATTCGCAAATGGTTGTGGAGGATTAATTAAGTATATTAAGTCGCATTTCCTAGTAAAATCCCAGATGTATCCACATTACATCTATATTATAACCTTTTTCTAACCTTAAAATAAAGAAAGGTGCAGGCTATATAATTAGAAGTGTAAAGCCTAGAGGTTAAAAAGAGCTAGAATTAGATAATTTGGATAGTATATGTCACGGAACCACACCGCAGGGGCCTCCATAGGAGAGCCCCGTGCTCTCGCGTACACCTCGCGTATAGCTTACGTCAGCTACGCGTAGGTATATCACCTCCTTACGCCCTTGACCCTTACGATTGATCGCGCAACGTCTTGTAGACTCCTCGAATATATACGTTCAGCTGCCACTGTTCCGCGCCCCGTGACATTACGTTGCGCCTTTTTTTTTTTTACTACTAACACCTAGCCTACGACCAATTCTACGTCTATGATACTACAGGCGCTGCTAGAAGCAGCGTGTCTACGAGCAACCTTCGCACCATAATAGTAAGACGATATTCCTTACTAGCCACTATGTTAAGCCTAAAGAGCAACCCAATACCCCAACCCAACCTACAACGCCAATTAATCCTAGGAGAATTTAATTTATTAACCCTAGCCTTAACCCCTAAGGGCAAGCCTAGCGGCTTAAAAGAGTTATAACTACGAACACCCCTAAGTACCCAGCACTACCTTAAAGACAATAAGAGTCAACCAGCCTAGCAGGATGGGTACACCCCTATTGGTATAGGTGGTTACAGCGACAACCTTGACGAGATAGACACTGGCGACGTCTTATCCTTCATCAATTATATAGCCACGGAAAAGCAACTAGAAGGGCAGCCACCCATTAAGATTGAAATACGAGACGCCAAGATATTTGTATAAATGGTAGCATAAGAACCTGACAAATACTATCGCCTTCTATAGAACTACTACCTAAAGCTTACACGAGCCGAATTACGTGCTGCCTAAGACTATAATATCATCCAAGACTTATAAGCTAGTGAGGCACTTACTAATAACACACGCTAAGAGACTAAAGATGACCTCCGTATATCTAAGCGCGACGTCCAACGACTAAAGAAAGCTGAGATTGTACTTATTACTTAGGTTACTAAAAAGGAGGGCACAATTAAATACCTATAGTCTCAGCTTAACAAGCATATCTATAACAACACTAAGCACCTCCCTACTACGTACTACACCACCTAAGTCTCTACGCCTCTAGCAACCTCACCTACTTAACACTTGGCCAAAAGTCAGCGTCAAGCAGCTTTACCTAACAGGGACAACTCCTATAACAGCAACTAAACTTAAGCCATAATTGCGGGGTCTAATATACAATACCCTAATCCCCCAGTCTTCTAGGGAGACCGTAAGGAATACAGCCACTAGAAGATGCAAATCCGCGAGAAACTAACCCAGAGCGCCTGCCTTTTTCCTAGGGAGGATGCTAAGATTAGTTATATTATCGGGCGTACAAAGGGTACCCTATTTAACAGACTCTTTGCCCAATGGGAGACCAATAGCCCCTAGAAGTGGCAGTCCTACCAGGAGGTCCTTGACAATCTTAACCTAATATATCGCAACTACGACCTAGTGGCCACTAGTTAAGCCAAACTACGCGCCCTAAAGATAAGTCCTACTAAGTTATTTAATAAGTTCTATGTTAAGTTCTAGGAATACACTAGAGTCCTCTCCTAAGATAATGCTAAAGACCAGAAAGATCTCCTTAAAAAGGTTACCTATCGCCTTAGTTACGCTGCCGCTAGTCACAATTACAATAACGTGTATAGCATGGTGGCAGCCCTACGGAAGATTAAATAACGGCTAAATTAGATCTCTACTACTAACCCTCGCCCAAAGGCTCCTATATAGAAGCCCTCTGGGCCAACCACACCTATATACACTAGGTCACTAACGCCTACTATAAATACCAGAGCTAATATCAACCTCTCTATACTAACCTTCCTATGTAAGCTTCTAGACGGAGAGCGCAAGCTACTTTAGAAGCTAGGGCGCTGCTATAGATGCCGTTAAAAAGGCTGTTATCACGAGAACCCAAACTGCCTAATAGCTAGGTTCGGTAATCGCCGCCTAATACCCAACTTTATACCTTGAACACCGAACACCTTACTACGTACCGCCACCGTACAAGACGAAGACGCAGCAATAGTAGTAGAGTCAGATACGGAAGCGGAAAACGCTAAGTCCCAGCCCTAAATCGCGGGTTAGGACGCCCTGATAATAGAGGGATCTATATATCGGCCTACTTAATAGATAACTTAGTAAAGATAAACGGATGGAAATAGATAGTTTTACCTATAATAGGAACTACTGCCAAAAAGCAATATAAAAGCCGTTCTATAATTAATTACGGAGCTACTGATAAATTTATAGATACCTAATTTGTGCGCACTTATAACCTACCTACCTTACCCCTTACCAAAGCCCGCGCCCTATGACTCGCTAACGGTAATTATACCGCACAGAAGATTACCTATATGGCATAACTCTACCTAGATATAAACGGGCACCAGGAAGAGCTCTAGGCCTATATTACACTACTTGCCAACTACCCTATTATCCTTAGAATAAACTGGCTTGAATAACACAACCCCGCCATTAACTAGAAAAAGAGAGAAGTAACCTTTAACTCTAAATACTGCAGAGAGACTTGCCTAGGGCATGGCCTAGCCGCCTCTATTTACTCCCCAGGATATTAACCTAAGGAACCCCTTATTACCCCACCTACAACCAACTGCCACTATGTAAGTGCTGCGGCCTTCTACTACATAGCACGTAAGAAAGGCTAGACCGTTGCTGCAGCTTCCCAATCACAACTATATAAGCTCAATAAAGAACAGGACCACGTCCTCTATAGTAATAGAATAGACATAGTCGACCTCCTAGAAGACAACGCCCCTGCGGAACTCTACAGACTTTCACCTTTAGACTTCAAGAAGTTCATAAACCTTAAAAAAGGACTTACTAATAAGGAACTCTGCAAGCTCCTCCCTAAGAGGTACCACAACTTTATTGATATATGCTTATAAAAGGGCGTAGATATACTCCCCCTACATCAACCTAACGACTATGCCATTAATATTAAATAAGGGAAAATGCCACCTTATAAGAGACCCTACCTAATATTAAAAGACAAACTCCTAGTTATAAAAAAGTATATTAACGAGCACCTTAATAAAGGGTTTATTCGTTCTAGTATATTACTAGCAGCCGCCCCTATCCTTCTTGCCAAGAAGCCAGGGGGAGGTATCCAATTCTACATTAACTACAGAGGACTTAACGCTATTATAATTAAAAACCAATACCTAGTACCGCTTATACGCGAGACCCTTAAGCGGCTTAGTTAAGCCAAAATCTATACTAAACTTGATATTATCGCCGCCTTTAACTATCTCCAAATACGGAAAGGTAACGAATGGAAAACCATATTTGCATCGCGCTTTGGCCAATTCAAATATACCGTCATGCCCTTTAGCGTATGTAACGGCCTAGGCGCCTTCCAAAGCTATATTAATAACGCCTTACGGGACTACCTTAATAACTTCTGCTCTGCGTACCTAGACAATATACTTATTTACAGCAACGACCCTTCTAAGCATACTAAGCACGTTTAAAAGGTCCTATAGCGCCTTAGGGAAGTAGGACTTTATATTAATTTAAAGAAGTACGAATTCTCAGTTATAGAAGTAAAATACCTTAGACTAATTATTACTACTAAGGGTGTCCATATGGACCCTAAGAAGGTATACATAATTGCCGAATAGCAAGCCCCTAACTACATTAAGGACGTATAAGCCTTTCTTAGTTTCGCCAACTTCTATTAGAAATTTATATACAACTTCTTAGGTATAGTAGCACCACTTACAGCAATAATGCGAACGAAGGGCCTTTCTGCAAAAGGAAGAAAAACGCATCCACGCTTTGCTTAGACGCCTAAATGCGAGAAAGCGTTCTAAGACCTTAAAAATGCCTTTACTAAAGCACCTATTCTAGCTTACTTTATACCAGGATAACAACTCTATCTTAAAACCAACTCCTTAGACCACATTAACGCAGGCATCCTTTCCTAGATGGGTAATAACGGCCTCCTCTACCTAGTCACATTCTACTCGTCTAAGCTTATACTATAAGAGTGTAACTACAAGATCTATAACAAGGAACTCCTTGCGATTATATAAGCATTTAAAGAATTCTAACCAGAACTCTTCTTAGCAGAACCTAACCAGCTAACTAAAGTCCTTACGGATTATCGCAACCTCAAGTACTTTATAACCACAAAGTAGCTAAACCAACGCTAAGCACGTTGGAACGAGTTCCTCTCCGGTTTTAACTTCAAAATCACATATAGACTAGGAGTATAAGGCACTAAGCCTAATAGCCTAACACGCCGCTCACAAGACCTTCCTTAGTTAGAAGACGACCCCTATAATCAGTTCCAACAACAGACAATCCTAAAAGCACGGAACTTAGCCCTAGGTATACTACCCACAACAGAGCCAACTACACCTTAGCTTTATACCACAGAACTAGAATTACCTCCTAAAATTAACGAGCTTATTACCATAGTATATAACACCTCCGTTAACCCACTACTATATTAACTTATTGCCGCAAAGACCGCCAGTACCCGTACGCTGCCCACGAACCTCTAAAGCTTGGGCTAGATTAATATGGCAGCCTTAGAAGTAAAAGAGAACAGGCTCTACTATAGAGGCCGCCTATTTATCCCTAATTTAGAAAACCTATAACGGCAACTAATCCAAATGGCCCACGACCTCCGGTTAAGCGGCTATCTAGGAAAAGGAGGGACCTATAAGCTCCTTAGCCGATACTACTTCTAGCCCAAGATAACAGACTCAGTTAAACGCTTTATAGGTGCCTGCTATAGTTATAAGCGCGCTAAGGCCTTTAATACAAAGTACTAAGGACTACTACACCCTCTACTAGTACCTATACGATGATGGGCAGATATTGCTATAGATTTTGTTGTTAACCTACTACCCTATAAACGACACGGCTGTACCTACAAGAATATCCTTATAATAATATGCTGACTTATAAAAGAGCGCCACTACGTCCCTACCAAAGGCGTAGCTATTAGCGACGTCACTAACACCTTCCTCTATGAAGTTTACCAATTACATAGGCTACCTGACTCGATTACGTCCGACTAAGGCACATAGTTTAACTCCAATGTATAGAGACGAATCTGCTAACGTCTTAGCACCTTTATTAAGATGTCTACATCCTTCTACCACAAAACTACCGGGCAACCGGAAAAAGCTAATGCTAGCATAAAAGCGTACCTATAACAGGTAGTTGCCTATAGTCAGGATAACTGGGTGGATCACCTTTTACTAGGTAAATTCGCAGCAAATAACCACGTCTTAACCACCACAGGACTTACCCCGTTCTTCGCAAATAAGGATTATCACCCCCAATCTAGCATAGAGCCACCAGAACCTATTAATAAAAAACTGCCATATAGAAAACGCCTTAAGATGCTACTTGCTGACTAATATGCAGACCACATGAAAAATCTACTCAACTACTGCAAGGGAGAAATGGCCTGGGCTTAAGCAAAGCAGGCCTACTTCGCTGACCGTTATAGAGCGCCACCACCGGAGATGCGTGTTAACGACTAGGTATGGCTAGATGCACGCAATATCTCTACATAGAGGCCTATAAAGTCACTTAATTATAAGAATCTCGGCCCCTATTAAATCAAACAAGTTATTAATAGGGGAGCCGTATATAAGCTAGAGCTCCCGCCTGCCCTAGCCACCCATGGGATATAGCCTATATTTCACCTATAGCTACTACACCTTCACCAGCCTAACCCCTTACCAGGACAGACATAGCCTAAACCTCCACTAGTACTAATCCAAGATAAGAACGAAGACGAGAACTACAAGGAGTGGACTATTAAACAAATCATTAACTCTAAATACCGTGGTAAAGGCAGGGGACGGCGGCTCTACTATAGAGCTATCTACACAGGATTCAACATAGACCAGCCAGAATGGTAACCATAGGAAGACTTCAAAAATGTAAAGGATCTAATTAGTGATTTTCACCACGCAAACCCATAGAAACTGGGCCTAAGTAGAGACTTCGTGCCTAATCCTCTATGGGAGCCCTTATAGAGTTAAACTATACATTGCTACATAAGGGCAAATTGCCATTAGATTGCCGCAGATTGCGATCACGTGACTAGAAAATCGTTAAGATGTCCAGGAACTTTAACCGGCAGTCAAAGTTGTCTAATTGGTCGAATTCTTAGGTGCCAAGTCTTATCACGTAACGTTATTGTAAGCCTTTAGCGATATTTCCTTTTCTTCTCTATACCTTACTACATGTACATAGCAACCACAGCGTCGCCGGAGCTCCGCCTCTATAGGAGGGGGGGTAGTGTCACGGAACCACACCGCAGGGGCCTCCATAGGAGAGCCCCGTGCTCTCGCGTACACCTCGCGTACAGCTTACGTCAGCTACGCGTAGGTATATCACCTCCTTACGCCCTCGACCCTTACGATCGATCGCGCAACGTCTTGTAGACTCCTCGAATACATACGTTCAGCTGCCACTGTTCCGCGCCCCGTAACAGTATGGTTGTCTATATATCTATATTATATCCTAGATCTAACTTATTTTAGCGGCTTAAAAGACACTTTATAGAGCTATTTATATAGAAGAGGAACTGCAGGTTATATACCCTGTTAGTAAAGCAGTAAAAAAGGCTGGAATATATTATAATAGTATAAACTATTGTTCTTCTATCTAGGATATATTGCTAATATATTTTAGCGCCCCTAGCTGAAAATGTACCCTTAACGGCTAAAGGTCGTGGAAAATATAAAGCAACTTCAGCAGATTTAGGTATGTTATTATTTATAATCTTATTATATTATGGATCTAACTAGAATATATAGAGGAGCTAGTTAAACAGATGCATATTATATTCTATTTTAGAATTCTATTAACACCTAAGGGTAAGGCAAGTTTAGGCAGTTCTAATTACTATATAATTATAATCTAACTATAATCTAACCTTAATATAGCCTAACCGCACCGTAATATTTAAGGTTATTGGTAAGTCTAATAAGTAGAAGTGTTCTTTATATAGGACTAGTAGCAAGAGTAGGTTTACTAGTTATATTTCTAATATATTTTAGATCTAACGTAAATAGCATGCTTATCTAACTGGGCTATATATATATGGTTTAACAAGGTATGCTTATAGTCTTTAATTATATTGCTAATATATTTATAATCTAACTATAAATAGAACTTTGTTTTACCTGGGATAACGCTGCCAGGGGTTGCAGATGACTTTAATAATAGAAAGACATTTAATACTGAAGAGGACTATGCTATATGGGTTAAATAGGTTATAGCGTTTATACATCTTAGATATATCCTAGTTCTATCCTAGTTCTATTATAGATACTAAAGCATTAAGTGCGGGTATAGAGTATAGCGCGGAGCATATGGGTTAGGCTTTCTTAGATATTGCAATGTCCTTATATCTAGGTAATAACCTTAATATAACCTCTGCTCCTTATGCTTGTGAATATAAAAATTTATATTAACTAAGTTCTTGTTCTAATTTTCTTAGCTCCAACTCCAGCTTCTAATTTTGTAGTTTAATTGCCTTTACTTTAGCTTCTATATGTAGAACCCTAGCCTCTTGTTCACGAACATTTAATTAGGATTGCTATAGCGTTAACTGTTATAAGAATTAAGCTTGTTAAGTAACGTATTCCACCATCACCTCGGTCACACCATCACCTCGGTTAAAAATGCTTGGCACTACCAACTATCCTATTAACGCGATATGTCTTAACAATAAAACGCGCCAGCGCTAAACTAAGAAGGCAGAATTAAGCTTGCCCTTCTTGCCTATTATAATCGCGAATTTAAAAGCCTCCAACATGCTGCTAACGCGTTTAACGTACTATCTTTAACGTTAACTGATCAATATAACGGAATCGCAAATCTCTAAGATAGACGCAACGGCCGCCATAAGCTTACCTTGACCGAAGAGCAGATGATTGTCCAATATATCCTCGACCTTGATTCGCAAGGGTTTTCTCCCCAGCTGTATAAGGTGGCAGATATGGCGGATAAACTGTTAACTGCGCGGGGTGAAGAGCTAGTAGGTAAGCGCTGGGCAGAGAGGTTCGTAACGCGTTTAGATAAGCTTAAAATGGCCTTTAATCAAGCGAAGGACCGTTAGAGAATACTCTAAAAAGAGCCTAAGGTAATTAGCGCGTGATTTAAGCTTGTTAAGGAGACTAAAACTAAGTACAGCATCTAGGATGATGATGTGCATAACTTTAACAAGATAGGCTTCTAAATAGGCGTTATTAGGTCTATGAAAGTTGTCACGGGTTTTAAAAGACGTGCTTAACCTAAGCTTGTTTAGCTAGGCGATTAAAAGTGGGTTACCGTTATCTAGAGCATCTGCGCCACTAGGTATATAACCCCACCTTTTATTATCTATAAAGGGCGCGTCCACATCTTAGTGTGGTATAAGGAGACGTCTATACCGCGTAACTGGAAACTTTTAGTCTCTGAGAATGGCTGGATAAATAACGAGCTTGGAGTCGCGTGGTTAAAGCACTTTAACGCGCATATAAAGGCGCATTAGGTGGGGGGGTACTAGTTACTTATCTTAGATGGTTACAAAAGCCATTAATTGCAGCTTTTTAAGGATTACTGCCTTGAAAACAATATCCTTACGCTCTATATACCAGCCCATTTGTTATATATACTCTAGCCGCTAGATATAGTTTGCTTCTTACCATTAAAGCTAAAGTACTCTTATTATGTTAGAGACTTGGCACGCCAGCGCATCTTCTATATTAATAAAGAAGGCTTCTTGCTAGCCTTTAGAGACGCGTTTTTTAATATATTTACAATAGAGAACTATAAGAAGGCCTTTAAGGCATTAGGGCTAGTCCCTATAGACGCAGCTATGGTCCTTAATTGCTTTGAAGTACGGTTGCGTACCCCGCCAGCACCCTTACTACTAGAGATACCGTGGCAGTCGAAGACCCTAAGTAATACGCTTGAATTTGGATCGCAATTAAAGCTTATAAGCGACTCTTTTACTAGATCGCCTATAACAGCCCAGAACGGGTTCTCACAGCTTGTTAAAGGCGCTGAACTAATACTGCACTAAAACGCGCTTTAAGCCTCCCGTATTACCAAGCTTGAAGAGCAATTAGCAGTAATAACCAAGCGAAAAGCGCGTAAGAGGAAGCGTATCCAGAAAGGTGGCATACTAGAGTATAGGGAGGCAGCTGATCTAATAGCTCCTAGACCGTCTACGACGGTCCAGCCATCGAAGAAGGCTTGTAGTAGGGATAGTCAAGACAGAGCTTAACCAGCTCTACGACGCTATGGAAATTGTGAAGGGACTAGGCATAACGCGCGAACGTGTTAAGTAGCTAAAGGGGAGTCTTCTGAGTCAGATGCGAGTACTTAGTATATTTTTTTAGATAGTTCCTGTAGCGATAATAACGATACAGAAACATAAGTTGGTAGCGCCAAGCATTTTTGACCGAGGTGATGGTGTAACCGAGGTGATGGTGGAATACATTAACTGTTATATAAAGTAAAGACTGTAAGCTACTCTTATATCCTAGATATAGTTAGCTTATAAGCTAGATATATTAAGGATATATCTAGATAATCTTACTTAATGGTAAAATAGGTCTAGGAGAGAGCGAAACCTAGCCATTATTTAATGTTGTAATAGAGGAGACTAAAAGATATTAGCTTTATAGAACTTAGTGAAATCTAGAATATAATATACCGGAGTGAACAGAGGCAATAGATTATAAGCGAGATTTTAATTGTACGCCTTGTAAACTTTGTGATTGCGACTATGGGCGTATACTAGTTCCAGAAGATGATATATCTAATATAACATTATTAAAATTAAAATCTTCATCCTCTTTAATACTTATAGATATAGTATTAGCTTTTCCTTTACTAGTATAAGCCTGTTTTCTTAATTTTTCTAGCTCTTTTAAACCTTGTTAAACTATAGCAGATTATATTAGCGATATATCCACGTTAGAGCCATAATAAAGCTATATATTTACGCTTCTCTGTAAGAGCTATTCTTTTGGCGACAGATATAGTTCGCGACGTATATAAAATTCTATGTTGATTATACGCCTTCTATGCTTTGTAATTAAAAATATTGATTCTCTGCCCACTAAATCTGTTATTATAATACTATATAACGGATATAACAGATATATAAACATTAAAATAGCGGCGAGAAGGCTTAATTGACGCCCTAAATTATTTGCTTGAAAATAGGAGCATTTAACAGCGTTTATATTCTTTACAATTGTAGAGAATATATTATTGTCTATTTTACTATAATACGGATTTATTCTAGATGCAATATATATATATCGCTTATATTAACACCAGTTTACAATTTTATGGTTATTGCTGTACTTTTCTATAACCGCGAATGTTAGAATGTGGATATAATATAGATAAATTAGGGATATAATATCTCTATACTTTTAATTACGTCTAAAATTTTGTAGTATTGCTTGCGGCTTGTAGCCTCTATAATTGAAGCTATATGCTGCCTAATACTATCTTAGCCTATATTTCTGGCTCTAATAACCCAATAAATACCGCGAAGAATGTGGATTTGGTAATATATAATTGCAGACTTTATATAGCCCTGCCAGGTCTATGAGGGGTTAATATCTACTAGGTAAAGGCTAAGCCCTAATATATTTTAGTAATATCTTTAATATATACGTATTATAAAATACCTTTTGCCTACGCCCTATCTATATCTATAAGAGCTGCATAAAATCCACGTTTATGAATATAACTCTAATAAGTTGGATAGCCGCAATTCTTATATAAGCGGAATATAGTATGGAAAAGTTGTTAATATATTTTTGCTAATTAACCTATAGCTTGGTTTATAAAAACTCTTATTAGTGTAATAACTATAGCCTTATTAGAATAAAGATATAACCATAATATAACCGTAATATAACCAGGTTATATAATACCTTTATTAAT
>Ga0307507_10010390_pt1 | contig 12035 bp, 12 predicted proteins | sample 7_EM_MG_FD_207223 | JGI IMG/M metagenome (GOLD analysis project Ga0307507, IMG submission 207223) | Populus trichocarpa ectomycorrhiza microbial communities from riparian zone in the Pacific Northwest, United States - 7_EM | ecosystem: Host-associated > Plants > Roots > Unclassified | place... | reverse complement strand
GCCGCATCCCCGGTCGCGATCCCCGACGTGCTGTCGTCGCGGTACCCGGTCCCCGCCGCCACGTACACCCCGTACGCCTCATGCCCGTTCAGGCTGGTGGGCGCCGCGGTGGCGTTCGCCAGGTTGTCCGGACCGCCCGCCGCCCCACCCCCGGGGGCATCCGTCAGGTTGTTGCCCCGCCCCGACTGATCGTAGATCACCGTGATCACACAACTGGTCCCCGCACAGAACGAGTCCTGCGCCGCCGCGTTCGCGTACCCGCCGGCGCTGAGCACCCCGATGTTCAGGGTGCCGCCATCGGAGGAACGCCGCACCTGATACAGACTCCCGCCATACGCCCCATACAACGCCCGCGTCGTGGAATGCGCCGCCACACACGGCGTACCACCCGCCGCATAGATATCGCACGGGCCTGACGTCGCGGCCTGCGCCGAGCTGGTGGTTCCGACCAGCGCGCCGACCCCGAGCACAGCCACGGCGGCCCCGGACAGAAGCGTGTTTCTCAGGTGTCGCAGCCGAATCCGAACGTTCACGGTGAACCACTCTCCGTCTTTGTGAGCAGGGCTGGATCCGGGCTCGCGGGAATAGCGGGAATTCAGGGCGCGAAACAGCGCCACGCGGTGTGGGCCGCGTCTCCCGCGATTCAACGCGCCAGGTCAGCGCCACAGCCAGAAATGTTAGCGCTAACAAAACCTGATGCGAATGGGTAATTCAAGACCGCCGGTGTGGTGCGAACGCGTGAATAACGCGATCGCCATCACTATGGCTCCGACGTGAAGTTACGTCAAGGTTTCCGGCATGATCGTGTGTGAGCGCGCACACGGACCTCGGGACTTGAAAGTCTTGATCGTGAAATCAACCGCGGCGAACGCGCGAAACGGGCCCGACGGCCCCTGCCGCGGGTGCGGTGGGGTTTCATCGGGCCCGTAGTCGCTCCTCGATCCTCCTCAGCCCTCTTCAGTCCTCTTCGACTGCTATCCGAGGGCTGTCACGCTGTGCCAGAACGCCGAGCAGCTGATCTCGACCGGCCTGCCGAAGCCGCCACTCTTCGTACCCTTCACCAGGAACAGGCCGCCGGACTTGCCGACCGCCCAGATGTCGGCGTGCCCGTCGCCGGTCACGTCGCCCTTCGTCTCCAGCAACGGGTAGTCCGCCGCGCTCAGGCCGGAGCCGATGCGCACGCGAGTCGTCGCAGTGCCGAAGGTGCCGTCCCCGGCGCCCGGGTACATCCAGACCACGCCGGTCTTGTCGGTGCGCGCGATCAGGTCGGGCACGCCGTCGCCGGTGACGTCCGTGATGCCGACGACCGTCATGCCGCTCCAGTTCGTACCCGTCGCGATCGGCGCCGGATCGTTGAAGCTGCCGCCGAAGAAGCCGGCCAGGAAGAGCAGCTGACCGCCCTGCTTGACCACCAGGTCGGCGCGGCCGTCGCCGTTCAGGTCGCCGGGCGCGACCAGCGCGGTGGCCTGCGACCAGTTCGGCTGGGTGCTCGGCGGCTGGACGTAGGTCGGGGCGGAGTGGAAGTCGCCGAGACCGGTGCCCCGGTAGAGGTACAGGGCGCCGTCCTGGATCACGGCGAGGTCCTCGAACCAGTCGTTGGAGAAGTCGCCGCCGCTCGCGATCAGGCTCGGGTTCCAGGTCTCCGGATAGCGCGGTGCAAGCGCGGTCTCAGCCGTCGGCGCCGCGACATTGCCATTGCCGAGTCCTGCCGCGTCGTACAGCTTCCCGTCCGCACCGACGGCAAGCAGATCGGGATTGCCGTCGCCGTTCAGATCTCCGTGCTTGTCCGCATGGGTGCGCGTGTCCACCAGGTAGAACGAGTAGGTCGCGACACCGGAGACGTCACCGGCCATGTCGACACTCTGCACTTTCAGGATGTTCGTGCCCCACTGTCCCGAGGCGAGCGGGGGTGTCGTCGCGGTGCCGTCCGCGCCGATCGGAACGTACGGGTTGCCCCCGCCGACGCCGAACAAGCCGCCGTTGAGCAGGTACTCGAACCCGACCACGCGGGTCGGCGTCGGCACGCTGAACGTGAACGTGCCGTACGTGCGGATCGGGGTGCTGCCGGTCGCCGGGAAGGCGGCGGACGTGATCGTCGGCGCCGACGGCGAGGTCAGCAGGCGGATGAAGTGGCAGGGCGTAGTCCAGTCCGAGACGGCGGTGGACGTCTCGTCGCGCACCCGCCAGGCGTACGTGCCGCCGTCCGTGAAGACGCTGTTCGGCACGCTGACGCTGACCGTGTCCCCGGGCGGCAGGGTGATGCTCGTCGCGTCGGTCACCGTCGACGGGGAGTCGACCGGCCAGATCTGAAAGTGCGCGGCCACCTGGGAGTCGGTGGGGCCGCCGTTCGCCGTGGCGCTGAACGTGAGGTCCGAGATGGACAGCCCGACGTAGCCGTAAGGCTCCTGCTGACCGCACGGGTCCAGCGGGTTGCCGTTGGCGGGCGCGGGCCAGGTCGTGTACTGAGTCGGCGCCGGGAGCGCCGCCGTGTCGGCTGCCGCGACCCCCGGCGCGACCGCGACGGATGCGGCCGCGAGCCCCAGCGCCGCGACGCAGCTCCTTGCCTTGAGCCCGATCCGACTCCCCGGTTTCAGGGCATGACTGAGCCGTGTGAACATCGACACCAACCCCCAAGAAGATCCCCGATCGCAGGAGGCGAATACCTCCGGCAACGTAGGAGAGTACTCCTTCGCACTCTTGGGGGACGCACGAAATAGTGGGCGGCGGCGCTCGTCGCCGGCAGGTCAGATGTCCGCGAGGGCGAGACCGCGCAGGGCCAGTTGGGCCACCTCGTAGCGCCCTTCCACCGTGGCTTCGACGTCGAAGACGTGTGATTCGCTCGGCGGATAGCCGATCAGGGCGGTGGCCCGACTCGGCAGCGGCTGCTCGGCTGCGGCGGCGGATTCGAACAGCAGGACCGCGCCCCACCGGTTCGTCGGCGGGTCGGAGATCCACATCTTGAAACGCAGCCCTGGCACCTCGGCGAACGCGGCGACGGACTCGTCGAGCAGGTACGTGCGCAGAGACTCGATCGTCTGGGCGGATTCGGACAGATCCCACCAGACGATGACGGTGCGCATCCGGATCTTCTCCCTGCGAGCGTGGCCGGTCGGGCGGCCTCAGACTATTCGGCCCGACCGGCACACAGGGTGAACGGGTCTCCAGAAGACGACCAGCGTCAGGGGGCGCGGGCCGGTCATGGCTCGGCTACGGCTCCGTAGGCGGCCTCGTAACGCTCCTGGATTGCGGCGGCGTACGGGATGGACGAACTTGCCCCCGGCCGCTCGACGCTCAGCGAAGCCGCCGCGCACGCGTAACGCAGGGCTGTGTCGATCGGTCGGCCCGCGGCCAGACCTGCGGCCAGCACGCCGGTGAACGTGTCGCCCGCCGCAGTGGAGTCCACGGCCTTCGCGGGCGGAGCAGGGATCTGATACCTCGCGCCGTCTCGGTCTGCGTAACCGACCCCGCGCTCCCCCAGGGTCAGCGCGACCCGGGGCGTCAGCTCCAGCAGGCTTTCGCACAGGGCCCCGGGGTCTGCACCGGCCGTCGCGGGATCGCGTCCGGCGATCGTCGCCGCCTCGATCTCGTTGACCACCAACAGATCGGTGACCGCGAGCAGGTCAGCGTCCAGAGGCCGGGCCGGGGCGGCGTTGAGCACGGTCAGCCCTCCGTTGCCCTCGCGTGCCACGTTGAACGCGGCGCGCACCGTTTCGACCGGAATCTCGAGCTGGGCCAGGACGACGGTGCTCTCCCTCGGGAGCCGCAGCTCGGCGGCAGAGAGGTCGCGCAGACGGGCGTTCGCCCCGGGGACGACGACGATGGTGTTCGCGGCTACCGCATCGACGGTGATCAGCGCGGTACCGGTCGGTGCGTCGGGGACTTCGCGTAGATACGCGGTGTCCACGCCGTCGGCGCGCAGCACGGCACGCAGTCTCGCGCCATACTCATCTCGACCGACCGCACCGAGGAACGCGCACGACGATGCACCGGACCGGGCGACCGCAATGGCCTGATTCGCACCCTTGCCGCCCGGGACGGTGTCGAAGGACTCGGCGGACACCGTCTCGCCGGGGCGCGGCAGCACGGCGCAGCGGGCGACGAGGTCCATGTTGGCGCTGCCGACCACGACGACCGCGGGCGGGTCCACCATGATTCGCTCAGCTCTCGGCAAGATCGTCAAGACGTTCCTGCCATCGTACTCGGGGGATTCGAAGGCACGCTGGTGGAGCGGGGTCGTCGCGGAGCAGTATGAAGAGCGCATATGTGTGACGAAGTGCAGCGGGTGGATCGCACAGGCACGGGTCCCGACCGGGGCCTGTTCGGCTTGACCAGGGGGGATGTCCGATGGCCTTCATCGCCACGGTTCCGGACGGATCGGCGCAGGCACCGGCCGAGCTCTACGACGAGGAGCGGGAGTCTTGGGGGTTCGTCCCCAACTTCGCCACCACCTTCGCGCTGCGGCCCGAGGTGTATCTGGCGTGGAAGCAGCTCGTGACGGCGATCCGGTCCTCCATGGACGCGCGGCGCTACGAGCTCGCGACCGTCGGCGCGGCCGCCGCATTGCGGTCGAGCTACTGCACCCTGGCGCACGGACGCGCGCTGGCCGGGCTCATGCCGCCGGAGGGCGTGGTGCAACTGCTCACCGACCGGGAAGCGGCACCCGTGGACGATGCCGAGCGGGCGGTGATCACTTTCGCCGAGAAGGTCGCGCTCGACGCGGATCACATCGAGCAGGCGGACGTCGACGGGCTGCGTGCTCACGGACTGACCGACGAGGAGATCTTCGACGTGGTCCTGACCGCTGCTGCGCGGTGCTTCTTCTCCAAGACCCTGGACGCCACCGGCACCGCGCCCGACGCTGCGTTCCACGAACTCGAGCCGAGATTGCGCGCGGCGCTGACCGTCGGCAGGCCCATCGCCGACGCGCCGTGAGCCGGGCCCGCGGGGCGGGTTCGCGCACCGGAATTTTGTGATGGCGCGGTGAATTGGCCAAGGTCCGCGACTGCCGGTGTCAGGGCTCGGCGAGATGTTGGCGCTCACATCGACCGGCGTCCGAAACCTTGACGTAACCCAGCGCCGGAGCCATAGTGATGGCCGCTGCGCCGTTCGTGCCCACGACAATCCGGAGGTTCTGATATGCGGCCGTTGACCGGCATTGTTGTTAGCGCTAACAATCCTGGCTTCCAGCACTGACCCACCGCTCCACCCCTGGGAAGTGCGGTTCCCTCCGCGCGCGGCGCTCGGTCGCGCCTCGGCTCCCCGTCCAGAAACTGGCGCCCGGCAACGATGCCGGGCGCACAGGAAGGAAATGATTCCCCGTGATCGTTCGGACTCGACTTCGGCGCTTGCGAAGGACGCTGCTGGCCGCGGGGGCCGCAGTGACCATCGTCGGCGGTGCGCTGGCCGGCCTGGTCGGCGTGGCCGGCCCGGCGCAGGCCGCCACCTCCCTGCCCTGCGACCTCTACGCCGCGGCCGGCACGCCCTGCGTCGCCGCGCACAGCACGACGCGTGCCCTCTACGCCTCGTACAGCGGCAAGCTCTACCAGGTCAAGCGCCTGTCGGACTCGACTACCCTAGACATCGGAACGCTCGCCACCGGCGGCTACGCCAACGCCGCGGCGCAGGACACCTTCTGTTCCGGCACGACCTGCCTCATCACGGAGATCTACGACCAGTCCGGCAAGGGCAACAACCTCACCGTCGAGGGTGCGGGCGGCAACGGCGGGGCCGACGTCGGCGCCATCGCGAACGCGCTGCCGGTGACCGCGGGCGGCCACAAGGTCTACGGGGTCTACGTCTCGGCCGGCGTCGGCTACCGCAACGACAGCACGACGAGCATCCCGACCGGCAGCGCCGCTCAGGGTGCGTACATGGTGACCAGCGGCAAGCACGTGAACGCCCGCTGCTGCTTCGACTACGGCAACGCCGAGACGTCCAACGATGACACCGGCAACGGTCACATGGATGCGATCAACTTCGGCACCGAGTGCTGGTTCTCCCCCTGCACTGGCTCCGGCCCGTGGGTGCAGGCGGACCTGGAGAACGGATTGTTCGCCGGAGGCAACGGCTCCAATACCAGCAACGCGGGCAACTCCAGCGCCTTCGTCACCGCGCTGCTCAAGGTCAACGGTACGACCACCTACGCGATCAAGGGCGGAAACGCGCAATCGGGCAGTTTGAGCACGTGGTACAGCGGAGCGCTGCCAAACCTCGGCGGATACGCCCCCATGCACCAGGAGGGCGCCATCGTCCTGGGCACCGGCGGTGACGACAGCAACGGGTCCGACGGCTCCTTCTTCGAGGGCGTCATGACCGCCGGCTACCCGACGGACGCGGCCGACAACTCGGTCCAGGCCAACGTCGTCTCGGTCGGCTACACCAGCTCCACCAGCTTCCCGGTCGCCGGCACCGCGTACCGGATCACCAACCTCAACAGCGGCAAGGTCCTGGACGCGGTGAACTGCGGGACCGCCAACGGCACCTCGATCGACCTGTGGGCCTCGCTCGGCAACACCTGCCAGCAGTGGAAGTTCACCGGCCTGGGCAACGGCGTCTACACCATCGTCAACGTCAACAGCGGGACCACGCTCGACTCGGTGAACTGCGGCTCGTCCAACGGCACCTCGATCGACCTGTGGGCCTCGCTGAACAACCTCTGCCAAGAGTGGAACGTCACCTCGTACGGCAGCTACTACTCCATCACCAACGTCGGCAACGGCATGGAGCTGGACGCGAAGAACTGCGGCACGGCGAACGGAACGGTCGCCCGGCAGTGGCAGGAGCTCGACAACGCCTGCCAGCAGTGGAACATCGCCCCCTGAGCCAGTCGCCCGTAGCCAGTACGGCAGCGAAGTAGCCGGGTAGCGCAGCAGCGATGAGCGCGGAGCCGTCCGCGAGAAGTACCGGACGGCTTCGCGCTCGTCCGCGTCCGGCGCGCGCAGTTCTTCACCTACGCCTCGCCAATCCTCAGCAACGGTTCAGCAACCCGCCGCACGATCACAGTGAAAGCAATCGGAGAACTACCGTGAAACCACACGTCATCGTCATGAAGGGCTGACCATGGATCCGCTGCGTTGCGGCTACAGCCGCTGCGGGCCCGGCTTCGCCGGGGGCCACCGGGGCTGGGACTGGTTCGGGTTCGTGGACTCGATCGCGCTGTGGCTCCTCGCGGCCGCCGCGATCCTGCTGATCATCCGGATCCTGCGCCGCGGCGGCGGCCCAGGCCGGTGGCGGGCCGCCGGACCGGCGCCCGGCTCCGTCTGGAGCGCGCAGACCGCCCCGGCGCCGCCCGGCTATCCGCACCTGGCCCAGGCCGAGGCCACCCTCGCCGACCGCTTCGCCCGCGGCGAGATCCAGGCCGACGAGTACCAGTACCACCTCGCCGTGTTGCGCGGCCAGGTGCCCGCTGCGCCGACCGTGGCCGAGAGCCCGGCGCAGGGCGTGCCGCCGGAAGGAGATCCGCAGGCGTAGTCCGTCCGAGGCTCGCAGCCAGTCTGTCCGACCTACACCGTCCTCAGCACGAGGGCGACACCAGTTGCGCGTACTGCGAAGACGACCACTGGGGGCTGGTGTATACAGACACGCCCCAGTACTCCGTGGAGCAGTACTGCGCGCTGTGGATGCGATACGTGATCTGGTACGACTGTTTGCCCTGCAGGGAGTACGAGACGGTCGCGGCCGGATCGGAACCCGCGCCGCCCGACTGGTTCGAACCGGCGACCTGCAGCGTGAGCCCTACCAGGCCGGTGCCCGAGGTGTTCACCTGCACGATGACGACCGCCTCGTTCCGGGCGACGCCCTCGTAGGCGAGTTCGATGATGGTCAGGCTCAGCACGACGGTCGTGCCCTGCGTCGTCGTGGTGGCGGTCGGCCGCGTCGGGGTCGGGGTGACGGTCGGCGCCGTGGCGCGCGGGGTCGAGGGGGCGGTCCCCGGCGCGATCGGCACCGGGATGCGCCCGCCTGCGGTCGCCTGCCCACGGGCGAGCGCGGGCGGCGTGGTGGCGCTCGACGTGGCATAGGTGGTGATCTGGGTGACCGCCCGGTGGCCGGAGACGAGCGTCGTGTAGATGGCCACGGTCGCACCGGCGCCCAGGAGGGCCACCGCGATCGAACTGCGCAGCGCCGGCCTCGTGCTCCGACCGCCCGCCACTGCCCTGCGATGCGTGGCGCGGCCGGCGTCGCGCAACAGGGACGGGATCGCGGTGGACCGCAGTATCCCGGGGACGGCGGCCATCGCGGGCGGGAACGGAACTGGGTCCGAGTTGGCGGCGACCCAGGACGCTGTCACCAACCGCTCCCGGGCCCGCACGTCCCAGTCCGCGTCGAACTGCCGCACCGCCGCGACGCTCAGCTCCACCAGCGCGGCCGACGCGCTCTCGACTCCCTGCATCGGATGCAGCGCGTTGCGCAGCAGGACGCGCAGCGGTTCCGGGAGCGTCCTGGGCAGCCAGGCGCCCAACAGCCGCGGGGCCGGCCGGCGGCGGCGCCCGACCGGGCGGGTGGCGAGGCACAGCACGATCAGGTCGGCGAGCCAGGCCAGGTCGGTGGCGACGATCGCCTCCGGCGTCTCGCGCCGGGTGCGCGGGGCCAGGCCGATGTCGACCAGCACGCACACGCCCTCGGCGTTGACCACGATGTTCTCGGCCGAGACCGCCCGGTGCCCGACCCACCGGGCGTGCAGGGCGGACAGCGCGGACAGCACGTCCGAGGCGATGACCATGACCGTCTGCGCGTCCAGGCCGCGCGGGTGCCGCTCGAGGATCTCGGACAGCCGCATGCCCTCGACGTGGCGGCGCAGGGTGGCCGCGACGCGGCCGGCGTCGTCGACCAGATAGCTGGTCGGCGCGGCCAGCCAGGGCTCGATCAGACCCCGCAGGGTACTGACCTCGACCGGGAAGGCGCGTTGGAAGCCGGAGTCGGCCACCAGTTCGGGGCTCAGCCGCCGCACCGCGAGCGGAGCCCCGTCGATATCCGGCACGACGACCTCGGGGGGTACGCCCGCGCCGTTGGTCGCATCGGTCACTCAAGCCTCCCGAGTGTGCGACGGGAAGTACCGTCTCGGATGCGCGGTGTGCTCGCACGTGTCTGGTCGTAGCCCGGCAGCTGGTCCCGACTAGGCAGATAATGCACTGATTCTCTGGACGGCCCCGCTCCGTAGCGTGACGGAACACGACGTAGGGAGTCACGGCGGGCCGCTCACCGAGGTTCAACCGCGGCGCCGCGGATCGGGCGCTGGGACAAGACTGTGATGAAGGGCAGACGAAACCGGGATAGCACGCCCGTTCTCGCCCGCGCCCGTGCTCGCTACTGCGCGGAGCCCACGTCGAGCAGCCCGGCGAGCGTCTCGATCGAACGCGAGGACTCGCGGCGCAGGCCGGCCAGGTCGAGCCCCTCGTCGCCGATCACCACGAGCAGCGCCCGGTCCCGGATCGGCAGCACCACGACGTACCCGCCGTTGCAGCGGTTCACCACCTCGGCCAGCTGGCCGAGCGCCGACTGGGCGGCGGTGCGCTTGCCGAGAGCGAGGGTGGCGGAGGCGAGGGCGGCCATCGACTCCGGGTGGCTGGTCGAGGTGTCGGAGGCCACCAGCAGCCCGTCGGTGGCGGAGATGACGCTCTCGGACATCCCGACCACGCGCCCGCGCAACGATTCGAGCTCGTCGACCAGGGTCTGCGTCGTTATCTGACTCACTGCCGGTCCTCCCTTGGTGGTACATGTACAGGCCGGTGGCTTGGCTATCGCGCGGAGCCCCGGCGGCGGGACGGGCCGCCGAAGGGGCGGCGCGGAAGCGAGTCGGAGGCCGGGGCGGCCGCGGCGGAGCGGTCCGGAGCCATCCCGGGGCCGCGCGGGGCCAGACTGGGCACCGGGGCGGGGGCCGCGGCCGATTCCTGCGCCAGCAACTGCTGCCGGTTCATCCGGGCCAGGTCGACCATGACCGGGAAGACCCCGCGCCCCAGCGTGAAGGCGATGTCGCGGGGCGTGCGCCGCCCGTCGGCGCACAGCAGGATGTCGCGGTGCCGCGGGGAGAGCCGGGCGATCGCCGCGCCGGCCCGGGACGAGGGCCGCACGACGGAGCGGGCCAGCTCCCCCGGCGGCCCCCACAGCTCGGTCAGCAGGGCGAGGCGCCGGCCGGTGGTCCCGGTCAGCCGCTCGGGTTCGATGCCCGGGTCGGCGGGCAGCGGCGGCGCGGGGGCCGAGTCGTCCACCCGCCAGCCCTCCGGCCGGTGCAGCGCGAGGGCGAACGCCGCGTCAAAGAGCACTGCGATGGTCAGCACCGCGAGCTCGGCGGCGCCGATCAGCCCGAGCCCGCGCAGCGCGGCGCCGAGGTCGCCGTCGCCGTGGTCCGCGGCGGTGCAGGCGGCCGACCAGTCCGGCTCGGCGATCCGGCGCGACCGCAGCAGCAGCACGTCCGCGCCGGGGGCCGCCGGGGTCTGCACGGCGCAGACCAGCCCGCCGCGCAGGTGTACGACCCCGCCGGGCGAGCCCTCCACGAAGGCCGCCCCGGTGAACTCCTGCTCGCGCAGCTCGGCCAGCAGCCCGGCCACGTTGCGCGGCTCGCGCCGCTCAGAGCGTTCGGGACGCCCGGAATCCCCGGTCACGCCATCACGCCCTCGGCCAGCCGGGCCAGCTCCCGCACCGCCAGCGCGAAGTTCGTGTCCTGGCGGTCCACCGCGGCGCACAGCAGCAGCTCGTCGCCCTGACGCGGGACGACCCGGGTGATGTGCAGCCGGGCCGCGCCGGTCACCACGATGTCCTCCAGCTGCCCGGCCGCCCCGGCCCGGTTCAGCGTGTCCGCGACCAGGCCGGCGATCCGGGCCAGCTCGTCCCCGTCGCCCACCGCCCCGGCGTCCCCGGCCGCCCCGTATACGAGGCCTGTCACGGCGTCCACCAGGGCGACGCCGAGCAGGCCGGGGGATCCGAGCATCTGCGCGAGAGCCGCTTCGACGGCGTTCAATCGAGCCCCTCCACTGTACAAAAATCCGGTGCCGTACTTTACTCTGCATCTTGAGCAACAGTAAGCACTTCCGAATAAGCTCTTACCAGCTTTACCTCTGGTACCACACTGCCGCGGCAGGCGTCGAACATCCGGTTCACCGCCGCCGGCGAGGAAAAGGACGCGAATGAACATCGAGGCCTCCCTCAAGGAAGCGATGGCCATCGACGGCGCACTCGGGGCGGCGCTCGTCGACTACGAGAGCGGGATGGCCCTGGGCATGATCGGCGGCAGCGCGGACCTGGACCTCGAGGTCGCGGCCGCCGGGAACACCGAGGTGGTCCGGGCCAAGATCCGGACCCTGGCGACCCTCGGCATCCAGGATTCGGTCGAGGACATCCTGATCACCCTGACCAAGCAGTACCACCTGATCCGCCCGCTGACCGCGAGTCAGGGCTCTCTGTTCCTCTATCTCGCCCTGGACCGCTCGCGCAGCAACCTGGCGCTGGCCCGGCACGGCCTCAAGCGCATCGAGGCTGTACTCGAAGTTTGAAATGCGGGCCGCAGCGCCCTGAGCCGGTCGATGGAACGGAATGGAACGCCTCCACGGTAGAAGCAATTCCACAAACACCATGGAGGTAATGCACGTGCGCAAGCTGATCTCACTGCTGTTCGCGGGCGCCGCGGGACTGGCGGTCCCGGTGGCGCTGGGCGCGGCGCCGGCGTCCGCACAGACTCCCCCGTCGCTGGTCTGTCAGGTCATCCCGGGCTCGGCCGGAGTGCACTCGGGCATCTGCGGCACGCGCCGGGCCACGACGAACTACGTGGTCGACATGGGTCTGGCGAACGGGCCGACCACCGGCCTGTCCTGGAGCACGCCGAGCGGGTACCCGGTGGTGGCCGGCTGTATCTCGAGCACACCGTTCTGCGACCTCGCAGCCCGCGGCTCCGTGGACCAGGACATCGTCACTTCGGTCACGTTCACCCAGGACGGCGTGACCCAGACGCTGTCCGTCGACGCGTTCATCCCGGCCGTCTGCGGCACCTCCTTCTGCTAGTGCCGTGGCACCGGCAGTCGGCTGAGTCGGCGGGGCGTCGCGGT
>Ga0307507_10010388_pt1 | contig 12036 bp, 13 predicted proteins | sample 7_EM_MG_FD_207223 | JGI IMG/M metagenome (GOLD analysis project Ga0307507, IMG submission 207223) | Populus trichocarpa ectomycorrhiza microbial communities from riparian zone in the Pacific Northwest, United States - 7_EM | ecosystem: Host-associated > Plants > Roots > Unclassified | place... | reverse complement strand
TTTGCGCGTTGTCTCAAAGAATTGACCACATTGAGACGATTGTACCGGTTGACGGCCTCTTCCGGATTGAAAGAGTACGGGTCACCTATAGGAGTGGAGACCACAATTAAGTAGTCAACCATAGCGGGCAAGCTGTCTCTCAGAAAGTCCTTCACCCCGCGCATATAAACCTCTTTTTGCGCACTCTAGAAGAGATATGAAGGCCATGCTGCAAGATATAGTGCAATCACTCACGGTATTGAGATTGGCTAAACTCTGGATAACTTTGGCAATTAAGGTGAGACTGCGTTGTACAGGGACGCTGGGCAAACCTGCGGAATGTCAAGGCCAAATGGAGCACACAAAATAAGCAACAAACCTGGACAAAGTCCGAATAGATGTGGATGAAGGATGGCTGGAACAATGAAGCGTAGGAAGCAAAATGCGGAGACACTTTGCTTTGGCAAGTCCCACGTAAGTTCTGCTGAGGAGCTCTCTGGACGGTAGCGCTGTTCAACCAGCATACGAATTGTCTCAAATAATTTTCTCAACTCGCTATGATACGGTGAGCAAGGACTCAGTATGTTTCATTAACTGCTTACTTTGGACATTCCCTGCGCACGGAGTAAATTTGATTCCAAAATTCTTGGCACCAGTAGATGAGTTGGTCAACACCCCGTTCAACGTCCTTGGCACTTTTGCCCCCATTTCGCATAGGATCCACTTCGATTGCGACCTTCTCGACGCAGAGTCTGCGTAATACGTTGCCGATACTAGCCTCCAGAAATGGCTTTCCATACCAGCTCATGCACAATTCCATCACCTTGGTTAAAATGGTATTTCCTCGAAAGAGCGTTTGATGCGCTACACAGCCAGTAAGGTCAGATAGACAATCTCAAAGCATAACAAATATCTTTACGAGCCGACGTGCCCCCATCCACTTCATGTAAGGCGAATTCCTGCACTTGTTCAATAATCACGTCTTTTGCGACAGCAACGCACATGAGTTGCGTCGATATCGACTTCAACTTGAGTTTGTTTTCGAAGTCTGCCATCCACTCCAGAAAGTTTCTTGAATTGAATGTCTGAGCAGAGCGAGTGAGCAAGCGAACCTCGCGCCGCAAACAGTCCATACCGTCAACAGTCCTGAGTAAACCGAATGTGGTAGAATGACTTCCCTGAACAAAGAAAAAGTTGAAGTGATGGAAGTCTTGCAAAGGCCTTACTTACTCATCTACGCGTATCTTCAATCGAAGTTCCCCAACCTGAATATCACTGGCAATCGATCCTCCTTGAACCAGGGGAAACCAGCCTTCTATGAGATCCCCACGACGAAAGTTGTTTAACGCAATTTGTACAGATCCCAGGATTGCAGGCCTGGAAACCCGCTTTTCTCGCCAGACAAAGATATCGAGAGACTCGAAGGGGGGAAGATCGGTGAAAATAAAACTTTCATGCCAGTCGATTAACCCCATGCCTTTCTTTACAGTCGTTCTGCCACAAAGGATATCGTTGAGGTGTAATTCGCAAGATATGTCGACGTCCGTGGCCTCCGCCTCCATGCTCAGTTCCATATTCGAGCCATGATCGGTTCCTGCCATACCAAGGTTACGCCCTTGCACAACAGACATGTTGATCTGACGCCACATGCGGTATGACCCACCGTCCATAGGAAAAAACCATCGGCCATATATTTCAGGGATTGCATACGATTTCAGAAGAGCCAACCAAAGCGAACATGAATCGGAGTTAAAAAATTGAAGGTAGATGGGCTCTGTTGAATGTGAAGATGACCACCTTTGGCCACTACCCACTGTGGTGAGCGTGTTTTCGCTCGTGAGCGAAAAAAAAAGACTCACGTTATGCAATATACGCCAATGCAATCCTTTCGGAAAAAGAGAGAACTATCAATTTGACGGATGTCCGTTTGGTTTAGCAAATGCACGTAAATTGTTTGGTAGAGAATGCTTTCCTATGTCGTAGGTTAATAAAGGAATAGGATAGGACATGATAGTTTGTTTTACATCAACATAGATGTTGAGGAAACACCGTTCTCCTTCTTCAGACAGTTTACAGGTAGCGGACCTCCACTGACCGATCCCATATAACCCTCTGTTAAGAGATAACCAACTCGATCTCTCTATTAAGAATCAGTCATGCCCACTTTGTGGATAAACACTGAAGCCACCTCTCAGTCTATTGTCGTCGTTGACGGCAGTAGCAGCCAAATCACGTTTAGGCTTGCGAATGAGGGGCTACAAAGTGATGAGAGAGTGTCAAGATGAATAGGTCGGCAGCACCTACCTTGCGTAAAGCGGCTCCTGCAGTATTCGATATATAAAGTTCCACAGAAATGAGGAATTCTTTGGGTGCCTCTGGGTGACCAGTCAAGAGCCGGTCCCAAGTGTCAGACATGGGTCGGCGAATTCGAATGGCATGCAATGATGGTGGCTTAAACTGCACACTCCCTATTCCACACAGCTTCACTACAATCAACTATATTCACGGACGTGATACCCTACAGAACCTAATTACACCTAAGGGCAGCCTAATGCTGCCCGTGCGTCTTAGTACTAGACTACTTGTTGCACGTAAATCCCTAGAATCGAAAAAAAAAAAAAATGATGGTGGCTAATAAGGCCGTAGGCCTTAGGTTTTGTTCCAAGTCAATGTTATTTACAGTTACATACTGAATAACACATCCTAGAATTCTTGACCAACACCCAGATGAGCAGTGCTTGCCAGACTGAACCCCCCACAAGATTTTAAATTAGTATTGGGTTTAATGTTTTCGGAGATATATATATGCCCATGTAACTCATAATTAACGTGATGCTGAACGGGTAATATCCAAGTCTACTCTACTTTGTACCTATAAAGTCTCGCAAATTAGCTAGACTGATCGACGATAGAGTGAAATTACGAACGAGGATCCAGTTCCATTCAGATATGCATTCCCGTTTGTGTGACCGTTTGCAGAACCGCTGCTCTTCCCAGTTGCGGCGGGCTTCTTCTTATAGGTTTGAAAATAGAAGTTGATGAAGAGGAAAAGGTAGCAGGTGAGAAGGCCGCAGCCAAACAAGGCAGCCGTTTCCGACCCCGCACAATTCGAGATGTGAGGGAGGTGTGGAGCGTACGCAGCCACGAAGTGCTCATATGCTGCGGTGGCCAATGCCGTCAGTAAATACAGATATAGTTCAATGAGCGTGCTTACTCCCGAAGTAAACAACAACTATGTCAATGACAAACTGCACGATCTGCATTGTTGTTAAGTATTTTTTCCACTGGACAAAACTGTCAGATGCAATAATGCTTAATAAAATTTATGATTCTTACCCAAAATCGGGCTCCACCAGCGGTTGCGTAATAGTAATAATCTGGATTTTGAAGCTAAGTCTACAAACCAAACTGAAAGAAATCGCGTACACATAACGACATGGACAGCCAGATTGAGGGAGATCACGGCCCATGACTGTAGCGAATTAAATAGAGCCGTCTGTCAGTATAAACCATCACGCACAATACTGGTCTTGCCGTTCAGTTGGGTGTAACAGAGCAAAGCGGTCGCAGAGTGGTGAAAGACGTGCAAGAATTCTAATGCAAAGTTAGAATGCGGAAATTGATCAGAGAAATACGAACGAAGGGGTTTCTTTTTCAAAGCGAGGAAGACGGTGTCCAACAATTCGAGATATTTGAAATAATAATTAATCATATAATAAAATTCCATTCTCTTAAACAGGATTAGTTGCGATGAAGGTGTAAAGAGGGAGATGACGCACTGATGTCCAAGATTTCTCATCGCAAAGGGTAAAGTGCAGACCATGGGTCCAAATCCTCGGAATGATTTCCTCTAGCATGAGCGCCAAAAGGAGAAAACTGCCTGAGCTTAGTAGAACATTATGTATTTGAAAGAGTGTGGTGAGTTTGCGTGGCTGCTGGCTTTTCATGAAAAATTGAGTGCCAAAGATGACGGCCAAATATGAGGAGAGAGCCGCCAGCACAGCTGGAGTAGTCGATAAGGGAGTGACGCCTTCGACATAGGATGTCAGATGTGTGGGTAGGCGGAAAGGGATATTGGCCAGAAGGAAGTCGGCGAGAGGAGCCATGGCAGAGGTAAGAGTAGGGACTATCGCGTCACTCGACACAAACAAAATTTGAAGGGTTAACACTGACCTTGTCACATCTGTCACGAACAAACGTGTCACAGACATGTGATATTCAACATCAGACCACATGAGAACGATCACGTGACATCGTAAAATGAATTGTGCACAAAGTTGAGGATTTATAATTATGAAAGTGCGTTGAACGAAGGAAGTCACTCTTATTGAATGCATGCTGTAGTAATATTCCGATTATGACATGTAATCATACTATCCTATCATGGGTGCTCAGCGCTCCGCCCCCATGTTTAGGGCAAGAACGTTGTCGCTTACGTAAAATGACGTTTCCCCATTCTCACCCTCCTAGGGAAGTTAGAACAGGTTATACCCTCGTTTAGTCGAATGTGGTGGCTGGATCCTGGAAAAGAGGTCCTGAATGTTGTACGTCCTTCGTCTCTGCGATTGTCCAACTGTAACTTCATCTTCATACATACAGTTGTTCAACCGTATCCTCGCTCCATATGTTGAAAACCTAGATCTCAATCAGGTCAATTATGGGATCGGTCAAGGTAAGATGTCTATTGTACGAGGTATATCATTTTCTTAGTATCCACCTTTTCTCCAGGTCAGTTGACACTCCGCAATCTGCGACTAAAGAAAGGCGCCTTGGACAAATTCCAACTGCCTGTAGATGTTTTAGAGGGTACGACCCAGTTTTACGAGTAACGTCCTTCAATTATATCATAGAACAGGCCACCTTGGCAAGTTCACGCTTTCGCTCCATTGGATGAACCTCGGGAATCAACCTGTCGAAATACTTGTGGAAGATGTCTATCTTCTCGTGATCCCATCTCCCCAAACGAACACTGATCCTGAAGAAGATGAAGCTCGAGCCCAAGCTGCAAAGGCAGAACGTTTGGAGAATGCTGAGCTTTTACATATGCGCGGTCAGGCGGAGTCACAGACTGGTAAGCGGTCACCTCTCTTTCTTACCTGTATGGTTCTTATCAGCCTCAGACGAATCGAGCCCAAACCAAGGACTTCTGCAGTCATTGATTAATAAGGTTATCAACAATCTACAAATTACAGTGAAGAATATACACATCCGATATGAGGACAAAATGAGCGTGCCAGGAGTGAGTCCATTTCGCCCTCCTCAACTGATGTCTATATATATATATATATTCGTCAGCACCCCTTCGCCGCGGGTATCACATTGGTACGCTTTACCGCGGCATCAGTGAACGGTCAATGGCAGCCGGCTTTTATTGAAAGCACCGCGGGAGCGATTCACAAGGTACTCCACCTAGTATAATGTTCGTCCGAAGTCGTGATGTGAATTCCCTAGCTTGCAAAACTTCACTCTTTAGCTTTATACTTTGACACCGACTCTCAGAGTATGGCTGGTCTGCCCCCCGTACAAGCTCTCAAGAAATTTTCTTCGATGGTCAGACACTGCTTTAAACAGTATTATATTCCTCTATTGATGGCAGTCAGATTTCACAAGGCGAAAATGATCATCAGCACCAGTACATTTTGAACCCAGTTTCCGGGGAAGGGAGAGTGAGCAATCTCCGCTTTGAATTCTTACAGACGTTGATACATTCGTAGATCATCGTCAACCACAAAGTTGATCGAGACACTCCACGATTTGATGTGCAGTTAATTTTCAATGAGATAGGTGTGTCACTCGACAATGACCAATACCGAGATGTGATATCGTTGGTGGATATGTATCACGTCTACCTACGACAGCACCAGGTAATAATGCACACTATCATATCAACTTTTCTGATTCGTCAAACTAGTATCGAAGGTTTCGTCCGACAGATGCGGAATTCGCAAAGAATAAGGCCAGAGCAAGGCTTCAGTTTGCGGGAAGTGCCATCCTTGAAGGAGTACGAGAGAAGAACCGAAAATGGACCTGGGGTTACTTTTCACAACGAAGAGATGATCGGAATCGCTATGTCAATCTTTTTCAAAAGAAATCCCTCAGCCCTCTGCTGGGGCAGGTGCGCGTTTCTCTTTCAAGGTGTGCGGTTTATAATGAGAAGTAAGACAGGACTCAAAAGATTTTGAAAACTTGGAAAAAAAGTTGTCATACGAGGATATCCGTTTTTACCGCTCCATTGCGCGTTCCCATCTACGTAAAGACCACGCGTTGCGCAAACGACTTGAGCTGGAGAAGAAACAACGGCAATCTCAAGCACAGGGCTGGACCGATTGGCTTTGGGGCTCATCCTCTGCTAAATATGCTGAGGAAGATCCTGCGTTTGGAGGACCCATGACCGAGGAGCAACGCAAGCAACTCTACGAGGTTCTCGATTACGATGAGAAAACTGCCCTTGTAGAATCTCTTCAAGTTCCCCGCGACTCCCTGAAGACCCGCATATCTGCACACTTGAAAAGAGGCTCTTTTGCCCTAAAAGCTGATCCCCATGGGCAACCTACAAGTGTCATGTCAATTGTCTTCGACGTTTTCCAAGCCAACTTTATACAAAGGACGCATAACTTCGAAGCGTCGGTTTCGTTGAATGGTCTCCGTGTCTTCGACGGTACGACGAAAAACAGTCTGTACCCTCAGATCGTCCACGTAAAAATAGATAATGAAGCCAGTGACGACGTGCCAAAGGCATCCACAGGTCAGGAAGCTGAGAGGGAGAGCGACCCTTTTTTTTACGTTAAATTTGAGAACAACCCCCTCGACGAGCGAGCCGATAATGCCCTCACTATTCGTATGCGACACATGGAAATTATCTACCACAGAGGCTATGTCGAAGCTGTTTACAAGTTTTTCAAGCCGCCTGCTAGTCAACTCGAGTCTGTTGAAGCTCTTCTCGTAAGGTCATGTGTTGTTGCTTCGTCAACCTTTGACGAAACCATATTAGGACGTCGCAAGTCAGACTATAGAAGGCCTTCGCAAAGAGACACGAGCAGGTCTAGAATATGCGCTTCAAACTCACAAAACTGTGGACATCCACGTGGATATGAACGCACCCATTATCATCATTCCTGAAGAGTGAGCGTAGTTTTCATTTTCAATTCCTTCCTCACACATATTTCAGCGTTACAACGAACGATTGCAAACATCTCATCATTGATGCTGGTCACATCGCAATTGAAAGCGATCTTGTGGACAAACAGGCGATCCAGATTATCCACCAAAAAAGGAATAAAAAATACACCGATGAGGATTACAAGAATCTAGAGTCGCTCATGTATGACAAAATGTCACTACGCTTAGCGGCTGCCCAGGTAATTCCAGTGTTTCCTTTTTTCGTATACTTATGGTAATCAACGTCATAGTTTGTTATCGGTGACAACCTACAGTCCTGTCGTGACGCTTTGAAAAACACCTCCAATGATTCGCTCCATCTCTTAGAAAGGATAAATATTGATCTCCAGATCGATAAATCGATCGTGCCAGCTGCAGTTAACCTCGCCCAATTCAAAATTTCGGGAAACTTGCCCTCGTTGCAAGTGAATTTCTCGGACGCGAAATACAAATCATTGATGCGTTTGGTCGACGTTTGCATCCCGCACTTCGACGACGCCCATAATTCTTCAGAAAGAAAGAGGACTGTGTCAGGCGGATATCAACTCGCTGGAGGACTATTTGGTCAAGCAGAACCTGAATATAATGTTGACGATCATGAAGAGGACGACAATGAAGGGGCACTCACTCCTCGCGAGGATCTGTTTTTTGACGCCGAGCATGACTCAACGAAGGTAACTGTTAGATCTTTCACGATTGGCATTCGAATGACTGATGGTGTAGCAGCCAGAAACGAGGCAACATCTGTTTGAGCTCGATTTTCAAGTGGGAGAGTTAAGGGCTTCGATATCGAAATCTGGCTCAAACAGCGGCATTGAGAAACCTCTAGGAGTCGTTTGTTTCAAGCACTTCGCTTTAGCGTTAGCACTGGCAAAATATGTCATGAAAGTTGATGTCGACCTTCGGTGACTTTTCTATTCCACCTTTACTCCTCCCTTGCTGACATGGTCCTCAAGCTCGGTTTCAATTGCCATCGTCCGCCCGGAAGGCAATCATATCGATTTCGTTTCCACTCCTGCAACCACTGGTAGAAATCTGAATGAAAGCCATCTTCTCAGAATAATCTATACCCGAGTCCAGAAGGAATCACCCGATTTTTTAACCGCACATGAGGGGATTGACCAAAATATCGACATTAAAATGTCCACACTGGTTTTTCGAGCAGAACCGGCGCCCGTTCTTGCGCTCTATGATTTCGTCATGTCAACATTTGTCCCGAAGGATGAAAGCAGCGGTGGCCAAATTGCTTTGCGCCCTTCAAACGCGTTCACCCAAACGCCAGAAATCCAGACTGACCCTGCAAACGAGATTCGAGTTTCAGCAAAACTTGAAGGCATTCAAGGTCAGTCAGATTCATTACTCTGTTGTTGCGCTGCCTCGGCTGAAGCCTCGACAGTTGTGCTTATCAATGGATTGGTCACCCTGGCCACCCTCTCACTCTCCACTGCTGATGTCATGGTTCTTGTGCGACCCCGAACGTTGCTGGTTACCGGCCGTCTGGGGAATCTAGTTTTAACAAACGAGAATCAAATTCATGGCATCATCGATGAATTCAACCAGATAATGTCCATACAGGGCCGAAACTTCGCAGACTTCAGATATCAGACATTCGACCCTAACGAGGGTAACTATATTGGGACGAAATCTCTTTTTTGTCTCAACGCCGGCTCAATCAAATTTCACCTTATAGAGCAACCTCTCCATGACTTATATCTGTTTGTTGTCGACCTGGCGAAACTTAAAGGGTTGTACGATGCAGCTACTCAAGTTGCAGTACAACGGGCATCTGAGATGGAACGATTACAATTTGAGGTGTCGGTGAAAACGCCGATCATCGTCTTCCCCTCAAATCCATCTGTTTCTCGTGATGTTCTCGTTATGCAACTGGGTCAGATCAGGGCCAGTAATAAGTCTGACATCGTGGTGAACAAGATTGTTGCCAGTCTTCACGGAATTCAACTTATCTCTAACCTCCAAACTGATGGCGAACTTTCTACCCTCAAGATTATTGATGACATAGACATTACGGCTGATGTCGTTCAGACTAGTGGCATTGACCGTCACAATGACAACGAATACCCTGATACACAGGTCTGCGTTTTTCCAGTTCTATGTTTAAACCCTCTAACAGCGTAGAAGATTGCAATGACAATTTCGGACGTAAAGTTACACCTCACCCAAGTTCAATACGGCCTCTTGATGCAATTGTCAAGATCAGTTCCAAGGATATTCACGGTGCAACGAGAATCGGAGAAAAGGTCCCAAAAACGGCCTCTGTTGGAAAATAAAAGTTTGGCGGTTGACTTAGAACCGGAACTTCGACCGCTTTCCTCAACCAGTGGCCACCTCATTTGGACAGCTCTTGATTTGGTGGTTTCAGTGAATGCCGTCAAGTTGCACCTGTACGACGCACTGGCCAGCTCAGAAATTCAGCTCAAAGAGCATGGAATAGCAAGGTTCGCCCTCAACGACAATACGCTGCGACTGAAAATATTGTCGGACGGCGCTAGTGAGGCTCAAGTTGTCCTCCGGTCCTTCACGATGAGCAATACACGGCCTGGGCAGTCCAAATTTCGCGAGATCATTCCTGCGGCTCAGCACAACAGGAATCAATTTATGCTTCTCTACTCGATGACAGGCGGGATGCAAGGCTCCTCTCTTGCCGTTCTGACCGTTGATTCACCCCAAATCATCTTTGCAATCGACCCAGTGATTTATCTACTGGAATTTTTCACAGCCAGTTCCTCCACGGAAACAGATACTTCGTCAATTGAATCGCCTTCTACACCAGGCAACCCACCTTCGCCTGGACAAGCACAAGTTGACTTTCGAGTGGATTTACATGATGTATCGATCAGCGTTTTAGAGGACGACGCAGATCCCGATTCCCAAGCGATTCGGTTGTACATCACCCAGATATTGTTATCGAAGCAGGTACGAAACTGCAATATTATTCAAATATTGCCTCACCTCCGCCTCATCCAGGGCATAGTAGCTTTAACCATCAATCGCCTCGGCATGTCGTTGATGAACATGGGAAGAACATCAGAGAGTGTTCGCTTCCTCGATGACGTGGATCTCACCGTTTCCTTGGATAGTCGCTCTTTGCAGCAGATGACCAATATTGAGATCACTGCGAAATCCATCATTTTTAGGGCCTCGTACCGGGATATCAACCTGATCACTTCCATAGTTAATAAAGCCATCGAGGTATATGGCACTCCACACGATCCCGACCCTCATCAGATTCAACCCATATCCTCAATCAGTCGAGCCACCCAGGACCCATATCTTCGAACTACTAGGAAGGCTCGCGTATCAATGTCCAATGAACAGGTATCTCATCGTACCTTGAGTTGTTCCGAATCTAACAGAAGTCACAAGCTGAAAGGTTCATTTGATGGGTTCAAATTAATTCTTATTGGCGACTTACACGAACAGCCAATGCTTCATCTCAAGGTCAAGCCATTCGTAGTTAACGCGAGAGATTGGTCTGGAGAAGTATTGCTCTTGTCCTTCATCTGATTTCCTCTGCGCTCATTCAATGTTAGTTGCACGCAACAGCTACAATGGCCATGCAAATTACCTATTGGAATTTAGCGAACTCGCACTGGGAACCACGTGTGTAAAATTCAAACATGTTACATTCCTGAAATTCATCCACAATTGCCAGTGATTGACCCCTGGACATTTACAGTCACTGTGCGCAATTACATTTTTTGTCAGCCTAAAGCTTTCTAAATACTGATGGGAAGGTGGCCAAGAATGCCGGCACGGGCGGCACAGATCTAATACTGTCTGCCAGGGAACGTCTCGACATTAATATTAGTACCAACTTTGCTGAGCTGGCAGTGACAACCCTAAATACCTGGAGCAGGGAAGGTGAGTACGTCGTGCAGAAAGGGAGGGGCATATATGCACCTTATCGCGTCCGGAATCATACCGGCGCTCCAATCTTTGTTTGGTCGGACCTCGACAGCTCTTCAAGTTCAAAAGATGTAGATGCGGTCAAAATTCTCAATGATCAAACAATTGACTGGAGATTCGATGATTGGAAGACAATGCGAGAGGTATGGTCTTTAATAACATGTTGTAGTTGTTATTGATTTTGGTTTTCAGCATGTGTCTTCGGGCCAACATAACATCGGCATACAGTTCATTGGGAAACCATGGGAACAGCTACGCGGAATTCCTGTCGATCGAGAAGGAGAATTCGTATTTTCATTGCGTCCACGAACAGAGAAATACCCCAGTCGACTACTCTGCGAAATTAAAGTCATGGACAATACGAAAATCGTCATTATCAGGTCTGCATACAAGATTGAAAATTTGACACTGTACCCACTGGAAGTGATGCTTGTCGATGATACCGGCCGCCCCGTCTACTCTTTGGAGAAGATTGCTCCTGGCCAAGACTACTCCCTTCCTATTGAAGCCGTAACAAAGAACAGAGTTAGGATCCAACCAGATCGTAAGCAATTCCATCATTGTCTCGAGTGAAGGAAGGGCTCATTTGTGGTCGCAGAGGGGTTCGGATATAAATGGTGTTCTGCACTTCGCTGGGAAGATCTTGTCTTCAGGAAGGGCTTCACGATCAAATGTCCGCATGCAGACCCTCAAGAAGCTGCGTTTCGGTTTCAGGCGTGGGTCCAAACCGATGGAAATGATTCAGCAACTCGGTAAGCTAAAGCACGAATCTCGTTGTGTAATGTATTGACACTCTCTCAGAAGGTATCCCAAAATCAACCTCAAGCTACGAGCGCCAATGGAACTCGAGAATTTGCTTCCTTATAATATAGAATATAGGATCTATGACAAGAACACTGACCAAAATTGGCGAAGTTACCTTCGAAAGGGAGGTATTATGCCTGTACATTCCGTGGAGCTCAGCCACTTTGT
>Ga0307507_10010385_pt1 | contig 12042 bp, 11 predicted proteins | sample 7_EM_MG_FD_207223 | JGI IMG/M metagenome (GOLD analysis project Ga0307507, IMG submission 207223) | Populus trichocarpa ectomycorrhiza microbial communities from riparian zone in the Pacific Northwest, United States - 7_EM | ecosystem: Host-associated > Plants > Roots > Unclassified | place... | reverse complement strand
CGGGCAGTACGTCTGGCTGTCCACCCGGCCCACGAACCCCACGGGCCGTAATCTCAGCGACGGGCGGCGGACCCGGCTCGCCTTCGCGGACACCCGGGACGTCGTGCTCATCGACGGCGAGGTGACGACCTTCACCGCCCAGGACGTCCCGGCTGTCGCGGCCGAGGCCTTCCACGCGAAATACGGCTGGGATCCCCGCGCGGACCGCGCGGCCTACTCCTTCTTCCGGGTACGGCCGGTGGCCGTCCAGGCCTGGCACGAGCAGCGCGAGCTGCCCCAGCGCCATCTGATGCGGGACGGAGCCTGGGTGGTGTGAGCCCAGCCGACCGTCAACCGGCCTTCCTGTGCAGCTCGTTGAGCCGGGCCAGTTCGTCCTCCGTGAGCCGGATCGCGCCCGTGGCGACGTTCTCGGTGAGGTGGTCGGGGTTGCCGGTTCCGGGGATGGCGAGGACGTGCGGGCCCTGGGCCAGGGTCCAGGCCAGGCGGATCTGGGCGGGGCTGGTGTCGTGGGCCTCCGCGACGGCCAGGACCTCGTCGTCGTGGGCGTCGGTCGCGCTCCTGGCCCCGCCGGCGCCCGCGATGGCGAAGAACGGCACGAACGCGATGCCCTGTTCGCCGCAGATCCGCAGCATGTCGTCGGTCTCGGCCTTGTACGAGTCGAGCGCGAACCGGTTCTGCACGCTCACCACCGGGGCGATCTCCTGCGCCTCGGCGAGGTGGCGGGGCTCGACGTCGGAGAGCGCGAGGTGCCGGACCAGGCCCTCCTCCTGGAGTTCGGCCAGCGCGCCGTAGTGTTCGGCGATCGAGTCCTGCCCCATGCGGCGCAGATAGACCACGTCGAGTTGGTCGCGCCCGAGCTGGCGCAGGTTTTCCTCGACATGACCGCGCAGGTCGTCGGGGCGTGCCGCACTGCCCCACTCCCCCGAGTAGGTGCGGAAGGGCCCGACCTTCGCGGCGATCACGAGGCCGTCGGGGTAGGGGGCGAGCGCGGTGTTGATGAGTTCGTTGGCCGACCGCAGCGTCGAGAAGTAGAAGGCGGCCGTGTCGATGTGGTTCACACCGAGCTCAACTGCCTTGCGCAGCACGGCGATCGACTGGTCGCGGTCGCTCGGCGTGCCGAGGTTGAAGGCGGCGCTGCCCGTCAGCCGCATCGCGCCGAAGCCGATGCGGTTGACGGTCAGGTCGCCGAGTTTCCAGGTACCCGCGGCTGCGGCGGTGATCTTCGCTGAGGTCATCAGCGGAGTTTCGCACATACGGGCGGCGCGGCCACCTGCACTTTACGGATACGTGTAGGTGTTCAGGATGTTGACGGCGGAGGCGGGGTCACCGAGGTCATAGCGGTCCACGGCAAGGAAGTTGGGCTTCTTGCGGGCGGCCGGCTGGCAGAACCGCTGGGCCCGGTCGAGGACCTTGGTGTTGTCGGTCTGCGCCGTACCGGCGATCGTGGCGTCACGGAAGTGGTTCATGACGAACAGCGGACGGAAGCCGGACTGCGTCTGGGTGAGCGGCACGTTGAGGTCGCTGCCGTACCAGCGGCTGTAGCAGGACCAGTCGGAGGAGCTCGCGCCGGAGCCCATGGACCAGTAGTTCTCGACGGTCCACTCGCGCTGGTACATCACGCCGAAGCTGTCCCGGGTCAGTCCGGCGGACTGGTCGGCGGCACGGCTGTGGTCGGTGAAGATCAGCAGGCGGTGGTTGGCGGCGATCAGGTCGGCCATCTTCGGCCAGCCGTTCTGCTGCACACCGGTCTGGTCGGGGCGGTACAGCACGTCGTACAGGCCGTTGACGCGGGCGAGTTCACTGCGCAGGACGCCCGGGTCGACGTAGTCCTCCAGGAAGACGGTGACGAACTGGTCGGGGTGCGCCTTGAGGAAGTCGACCATGCGCTGAAGGTCGACGTTCAGGGCGACCGGGCTGCTGACGAGGGTGCAGCTGTCGTGGCAGAGGATCGCGCCGTCGGAGGTCTGGTGGATGTCCAGCATGAACCCCCGTACGCCGTCGGAGAGTTGCTGGTTGATGCCGCGCGACTGGTTCGGGAAGAAGTTCACGAAGGGCGGGGCGAAACCGCCGTCGACCCCGTTGGCGTAGGCGTTGTGCGCAGTGAGGAACGTGACCTGGTCCAGGGTGCGTTGGTCCTGGGCGGGCATCGGCTTCGTGGGTGAGGTGATCGGCGTGAGGTACCAGGAGGCGAGGCCGCCGGAGGAGCCGATGGCCAGCTGGGCCGGGTAGTTGGCGCCGGAGGGCTTGGCGCCCACGGTCAAGTAGCTTTCCGTGCCCGGGGCTTTGAGCGTGTACTGGTCGCCGCCGGTCGGGGTGATCTGCCAGGCCGCGTCGGCGCTCGTGCAGGCGACGGTCTTGGCCTGGCTGCCCGAGCGGCCCAGACAGCTGCCGGCCGTGTCGGTGCTCTCCAGGACGTACGACGATCCGCTCGTCCGGAGGCTCCACTGCTGGTGGTCCTCGTTGCCCTTGGGGTTGTGCTGCTCCACCGCTCCCCCCTTGTCGGCCGCGTTGAGCCCGGTCGTGGCGCTCTGGACGTAGTAGGTGCCGGGGGCGGGGACCGCGTCGGCGGCTCCGGCCGGTGGAGCGACGATCGCCGCCGACAGTGCGGCGGCGACGGCGAGCAGGGCGTGGGGGGTTCGCATGGGTGCCCTTCGGTTGAGTGTGGTCAGGCTCATGACACCGAAAAGGTGATCGGGCCACACCCAAGCGCCTTTGGTCTGAACCAGTCAAGAGGGGTGAACGGTCGGCGACATGAACGGCGAAGAACGAGGAACGGTCAGCGCGATTCCCTCAGCTGCCGCCAGGCCAGGTAGTGGTCGAGGAGCGTCTCCTCCAACGGCCGGTAGTCGATGCCTAGTTCCTTCACGCCGCGCCGGTTGTCGACCGTGAACCTGATCCCGAGGTGCTTGCGGATGTAGTCCTGGGTGAGCCCGAACGCCGGGCCCAGGATGCGTACCGGCCAGTGCGGCAGGCCGTGTCGGGGCAGTCGGACGTTGCGCGGGAAGCACTGCCGCAGGGCGCGTGACATGTCGAGGAAGGACGCCATCCGGGACGCGGCGACGATGTAACGGCCGTGTGCGTCAGGGTTCTCCGCAGCCGCGATGTGCGCGCCCGCGACGTCCCGCACGTCGGCGACGGTGAAGCTGAAGTCGGGTGCCCCGTAGAAGAAGTAGCCCTTGAACAGCTCGTCGAGGAGGAACAGGCTGCCGGAGTCGGAGGCCGGTGTCAGTGAAGGGCCCAGGATCAGACCGGGGTTGACGGCGACCATGCGCCAACGGCTCTGCGCCTGTTGCGCGTCCCAGGCGGCGCGTTCGGCGACGGTCTTGGCGTAGTGGTAGGGGTTGTTCTCGACCGTGCTGGTGGTGTTGAAGTAGTCCTCGGAGAGGATTCCGTCCTTCATGTTCAGTACGTCGACGTAGTCGCCGAAGATCGCGCCGACCGTCGAGGTGAAGACCAACTTCTCGACCGTGGGCGTGCGTTCGATGCCGGCGAGGACGTTCCGGGTGCCGGTGAGAGCGGGGTCGACGACGTCCTTCTGACCGTCCTTGATCTTCTCCGGCATCAGGAACGGCGAGGCGACATGGAACACGACCCGGCAGCCGTCCATCGCCGCGTCGAAGGAACCCTCCGCCAGCAGATCGGCCTCGAACAGCTCCAGCGCGCCCGGGAATTGCTCCCCCATGGCCCGCAGCGGTGCGACCTTCGCCTCGTTGCCGAGGGACCGCACGGTGGTGTGCACCCGGTAGCCGCGCTCCAGCAACTGCCGGACCAGATGACTGCCGACGAAGCCACTCCCGCCGGTCACCAACACCGTCTCGCCGCCGACACTCATCCCTGGCTCCGATCACCGTGACATCCAGCGCGCACGCTACAACGGTGATCGGTCCCGGGTCAGCGCTTCGGTCGCTACGACTCTCAACTCCCGGCCCCTGTATAGGCGGCCGTGGTCCGGTCGGCCGCCTCGCGGGCCACCGACTCGTCCTCGCCGCTCGCCACGTTCGCCGCGAACCACGCCTCACTGCTCGCCGTGACGAAACGACGGCCCTCCTCGGACACCAGCCAGGCCATGGCGTCCTCGGGCTTCACGGGAGCCGTGCCCGACAGGTTGCCGTCGAGCCCGAGGAGGATCGAGTCCCAGCCGACGCCCACCGCGCCGGGCCCGAACTCGGCCCACTTCGTGTCGTCGACGTGGGCGATGTGCTCCAACTCGAAGCGCGTCCCGTCGCCCTCGGGCGTCAACCGCAGCTCGATCCAGCTGACTTCACCGCCGAACTCCCAGGTCGCGAAGAAGCTGTTGGGCGGGTCGCAGCGTTCGACGGTGCCGCCCGCGTTGCCGTGCAGCTGATACTTCCCGCCCAGCCGCAGTTCGCCGGTGACGGGCAGGAACCAGCGCGGGATGCGCTCGGGGTTGGTGCAGGCGTCCCAGACGTCCTCGGGCGGTGTGTCGTAGGACTGGCCGATGGTGATCACGCGGGCCTCGCCGGCCTTGAAGTCGCGTCGGCCGACCTTGCGGCTCACGGAGTTGATCTGGTGGGTGACGTCGATCATGAGGTGCTCCTCGGCTCGTCGGGGCTGTCGTCGTCGGCCTCGCGGAGCCGGCGCTCGCGCTTGCCCCGGGCCAACTCGGTGGCCAGGGCGTCCAGATGAGGGGTCCAGTAGCGGCGGAACCGGTCGAGCCAGGCGTCGATGTCCCGCAGCGGCTCGGAGTTGACCGCGTAGAGGCGCCGGGTGCCGTCCGGCCGTACCGTCGCGAAACCGTTCTCCCGCAGCACCTTCAGATGCTGGGAGACCGCGGGCTGCGTTATCCCGAACTCCCGCCGGACGACATCGCTGACCGCGCCGGCGGGTTGCTCGCCCTCGGCGAGCAACTCCAGGATGCGGCGGCGCACGGGGTCTCCGAGCACATCGAAAGCGTGCATGCGCCCAAAAGTATCACCGGTCGCTTATATAAGCGACCGGTGATAGAAGAGCCCGACGGTCAGACCAACGGCTTCTCCAGCAGGGCCTTGCGGTGGCTGAACGTCTCGATCGAGTAGCGGCCGTGGTAGTTGCCCATGCCGCTCTCCCCCACGCCGCCGAAGGGCAGGTCGGAGACGGTGAGATGGGCGAGCGGCAGGCCGTAGCCGATGGCGCCGGAAGAGGTCTCGGCGGCGATCCGGGCGCGGGTGTCGTCGGAGTCGGTGAAGACGTACAGGGCGAGGGGCTTGTCGCGGTCGGTGATGAAGGCGATCGCCGCGTCGAGGTCGGGGACGGTGACGATCGGCAGGATCGGGCCGAAGATCTCCTCCGCCATGACGGGCGCCTTCGGGTCCACGTCGGCGAGGACGGTCGGCGCGATGTACTTGTCACCGCGGTCGCTGCGTCCGCCGACGACGACCCGGCCGGAGTCGAGCAGTCCGGCGAGCCGGTCGAAGTGGCGCTCGTTGACGATCCGGCCGTACTCGCCGGAGGTCTGCGGGTCGGCGCCGTAGACCTTCTCGACCGCGGTCACCAGCAGGGGTTCGAGCGCGGCGGCGGTCTCCGGGTCGGTCAGGACGTAGTCGGGGGCGACGCAGGTCTGGCCGGCGTTGAGGAACTTGCCGCGCGCCAACCGGTCGGCGACGACGGCGAGATCGGCGTCGCGGTCGACGAACGCCGGGGATTTGCCGCCGAGTTCGAGGGCGACCGGGGTCAAGTGCTCGGCGGCGGCGCGCAGGACGATACGGCCGACGGCGCCGTTGCCGGTGTAGAAGATGTGGTCGAAGTGCTCGGCGAGCAGGGCCGTGGTCTCGGGGATGCCGCCCTCGACGACGGCGACCGCGTCGGTGTCGAGGTAGGCGGGCAGCAGCCGGGCGATGGCGGCGGAGGTGGCCGGGGCCATCTCGCTGGGCTTGACGACCACCGCGTCACCGGAGGCCAGCGCGCCGACGACCGGGGTCAGCAGGAGCTGGAGCGGGTAGTTCCAGGGGGCGATCACGAGGACGACACCGAGCGGGTCGTACTGCGTCCAGGCGGTCGCGTCCGTGCCGAGGTGGGCCGGTACGGGGGCGGACTCCGGGCGCAGCCATTCCTCAAGGTGGTCGAGGGTGTGGTCGATCTCGCGGATCGTGAAGCCGATCTCGGTGCGCTGGGCCTCGGCGGCGCTCTTGCCGAGGTCGGCGTGGAGGGCGGCGGCGAGGTCGTCGCCGTGCTCCGTGAGCAGGTCGCGCAGGCGGCGCAGCTGGGTGGTGCGCCACTCGACGGGCTTGGTGCGGCCGGTGCGGAAGGTGGCGCGCAGCCGGGCCACGATGTCGGCGGGCTGCTCGGGGCTGGACTGGTTCACGGTGCCTCACTGCTGGTGCGTGGGGGTTCTCGACGGTCAGGTGTATATACCAACCATTCATACACCAGGAAAAATTCCGGTGCAGTCATGGTCACCCTGCGCATCGCTGCTGTCACCTTCGGACGAGTTCCCGGCGGCGGCGTTCCAGGTACCCGCGTTCCGCCGCGCTCCCGGTGCGGGCGATGGCCGCCTCGTACGCCCGAACCGCCTCGGTGTCGCGGCCCAGGCGGCGCAGCAGATCGGCGCGCACGGCGTGCAGGACGTGGTAGTCGTCGAGGTCCAGCGCGTCCACGAGGTCGAGGGCCTTGCGCGGACCGTCGACCTCGGCGACGGCGACGGCGCGGTTCAGGGCGACGACCGGACTCGGGGCAACGGCCATCAACTGGTCGTAGAGCTGGAGGATCTGTCCCCAGTCGGTCGCGTCCGCGGCCGGTGCGTCGCTGTGTACGGCGTTGATCGCGGCCTGGATCTGGTACGGCCCGGGGTTGTTCAGCCGCAGGCACCGCCGGACGAGTGACTGGCCGTCGGCGATCAGCTCGGCGTCCCACCGCTCGCGGTCCTGCTCGGGCAGCGGCACCAGCTCACCGTCCGGACCCTCCCGCGCGGCCCGGCGCGACTCGATGAGCAGCATCAGGGCGAGCAGGCCGGTGACCTCGGGCTCGTCCGGCATGAGTTCGGAGAGGAGGCAGCCGAGGCGCAGGGCTTCGGCGCGCAGTTCGGGCGAGTCCGTGTAGCCCTCGTTGAAGATCAGGTAGACGACGGCCAGGACGCCCTTGAGCCGGTCGGGGAGGTCGGCGTCGCGGGGCACCCGGTACGGGATTCTCGCGTCGCGGATCTTGGCCTTGGCGCGGACGAGGCGTTGGGCCATCGTCGGTTCCGGCACCAGGAAGGCGCGGGCGATCCGCGCAGTGGTGAGCCCGCCGAGCAGCCGCAGCGTGAGCGCGACCTGGGCCTGGGTGGCGAGCGCGGGGTGGCAGCAGGTGAAGATCAGACGGAGCCGGTCGTCGCGCACGGGTCCCTCCTCGGCGGGCGTGTCGGACGCGTACAGCAGGGCGGCCTCGCTGTGACGGGCCTCCCGCGACGACTCGCGGCGCAGCCGGTCGATCGCGCGGTTGCGCGCGGTCGTGATGATCCACCCGGCCGGGCTCGGCGGCTCACCGGTCTCCGGCCACTTCTGTACGGCCGTGGTGAAGGCGTCCTGGACCGCTTCCTCGGCGAGGTCGATGTCACCGAGGAAGCGCACCAGGACCGAGACCGCCCGCCCGTACTCGGCACGGAAGACGGCCTCGATGTCGGTGTCGAACGGCATCAGTCCTCGGCCGTGTTCATGAAGGGCCGCACCTCGACGGGCAGAGTGGTGGCCCAGGTCGCCCGCTTCCCCCATTCCAGGGCCGCGTCCAGGTCGGCCGCCTTGATCAGGCAGAGCCCGCCCAGATACTCCTTGCCCTCGGCGTACGGGCCGTCGGTGATCAGCACGTCGCCGTCCTTGGGGCGCAGCACGGTGGCCGTCTCGGGCCCGTGCAGTCCGCCGGCGAAGACCCAGGCTCCGGCGGCCTGCAGTTCGTCGTGGAAGATCTCCAGCTTGCGGCCGATCTCCGTCAACTCCTCGGGCGAGGGCATCTGTCCGTCGGTCGGGGTGATCACGCTGAGCAGGTAGTGCTGCATGACGTCCTCCAGGACGTAGGGGGTTCTCTCACCTCCTACACGAACGTCATGGTGCCGGATCGACACCTCGCCTCAGGACACCGGCAGGATTTTCTCCGCGGGTTCGCCGACCGGTTCGTCCCTCGGCCCCTCCGCAGGCTCCCGGTCAAGCGCCGCCGTGAGCCGGGCAAGCAGCCGTACGAGGTCGCCGTGGTCGTCGATCGCGTCGAGGAGCCGGGTCTGATCGGCGAGGAGGCGACGGGCCGCGCGCTGGTGGAGGGTACGGCCGCGGGCGGTGAGGTGGAGCAGGACGCGGCGGCGGTCGGCGCGGTCGGGGCGGCGGTGGACCAGGTTGTCGGCGACCATCCGGTCCACGAGTTTGGTGAGGCTCGGCGCCGGCATCAGGGCCTGGTCGGCGATCTCGGTCATCGGGTGGCCCTTGCCGTCGGCGATGATCGACAGGACGCGCCACTGCTCGACCGAGCAGTCCTCCTCGGCCAGTACTGCGGTCATGCGCAGGCCCAGCCGCCGCTCGGCGTGACTCAGCAGGTGGGCGAGGCCCGGCGACGGTACGGACGACATTGCCGCTGTCCTTCCGGTAGGTCTACTGTGCGGTTTCAGATTACGAGCCTCTGCGAGGGCGCCGGGGCCGGGACGGGTATCCGTGCCCTCATGCCCTCACGGAGGTGGTCCTTTGCATCCGCTGCCGCCCGAGCGGATCAGCAGCCCGATCAGGACTCTGGTCGTGGCACTGGTCGTGCCCCTGCAAGGCCCGGCGGGCGTCTTCGGCCCGTCCTGCGAACTGGCCGCGCAACTCGCCGTGGAGGAACTCAACGCCACCGGTGGCGTGTTGGGCCGCGAGGTCCGGCTGGTCGTGGTGGACGGCGGCGCGCCGGCGGAGCGGGTGGCGGCCGAGGTCGAGGTCCTGGTGTCGATGCGCGCGGTCGACGCGGTGGTGGGCTGGCACACCTCGGCGGTCCGCAAGGCGCTGCTGCCGCGCATCGCCGGCCGGGTGCCGTACGTCTACACCGCGCAGTACGAGGGCGGCGAGCGCACACCGGGCGTGTTCCTCACCGGCGAGACCGACGCGGCCCAACTGCTGCCCGCCATGCGGCTGTTGACGGAGGCGACCGGCGTACGGCGCTGGTGCACGGTGGGCAACGACTACGTGTGGCCCCGGGTGACCGCCCGGGCCGCGCGCCGGTACGCCCTGGAGTGCGGCGGCCGGGTGTGCGACGAGGTGTTCGTGCCGCTGGGGACCTACGAGTTCGGGCCGGTGCTGCGGCGCATCGAGCGGTGCGAGGCGGACGCCGTCCTGATGCTGCTGGTCGGGGACGACGCGGCACGCTTCAACAGGGCGTTCGCCGCACACGGGTTGCAGCAGCGGTGTCTGCGGCTGAGCACTCACATGGACGAGAACATCCTGCTGTCCACCGGCGCAGAGGCCACCGAGGGGCTGTGGGCGGCGGCCGGGTACTTCGAGACCCTCGCCACCGCCGAAAGCCTTGATTTCAGCGGGCGTTACGCGGCCCGGTTCGGTGTGGAGGCACCCGTCGTGGGCAGCCTCGGCGAGTCGTGTTTCGAAGGCGTACGACTGCTGGCGGCACTCGCCGAGCAGGCGCGGTCGCTCGATGTGGGTGCCATGTGCGCGGTGGGCGGCACCGTCTCGTACGAGGGCCCGAGAGGCGTACTGCGCCTGCACGGCAACCACCTCCGTCAACGGCTGTATCTGGCACGGGCGGACGCCTTCGATTTCGACATCGTCGCCCAACTCTGACCTCCCCCATCCGCTCGGACCGAGAGTACCTTCCCGCAGGAATAGTTTCCACAGGAAGCATTGATTAAATCTACGCGCGTCGCCAAAAGAATTTTGAAATCCCTTCCATTTAAAGCAGGCGAAACGGCCGGGAAACAATTCGGCGTGACTCTTCCGTCCAACTCCCCCGGGCCGTCCGGGAGATGACCCACACCCGTGGAAGAGGGAAGTGTCGTGACGGAGATCGTCGACAAAGAGGCGCCGGCAACGGCGGCCGGACGGACCTACAACGACTGGGCGAAGAACGACACGTTGGAGGACTACTCGCTGCGCTACGCGCCGAAGTCCTTCCGCCGCTGGACGCCCTATGTGGTGGCCACCACCGCTCTGGGCGGCATCGCGTATCTCGCCGACTTCGCCATCGGCGGTTCCATCGCGATCTCCAACGGCTTCTCCAGCGCCATGGTGGCGATCCTGGCGGCAGCGGTGACGATCTTCCTCACCGGCATCCCGATCTCGTACTACTCGGCCAAGTACTCGATCGACATGGACCTGTTGACCCGGGGCGCCGGCTTCGGCTACCTCGGCTCGACGCTGACGTCGGTGATCTACGCCAGCTTCACCTTCATCTTCTTCGCCCTGGAGGGCTCGATCATGGCGCAGGCCCTGGACCTGGGCCTCCACATCCCGCTCGCCGTCGGCTACTTGATCTGCTCGCTGATCATCCTGCCGCTGGTGATCTACGGCATGACCGCGCTCTCCAAGATGCAGGTGTGGACCCAGCCGGTGTGGCTGGTGCTGATGGTCGCGCCGTTCGTGTCCATCGCGATCCAGGAGCCCGGCAAGTTCTCGCAGTTCACGCACTTCGCGGGCAACTCCCCCACCGGTTCCAGCATCAGCATGCTCGGCGTCGGCGCGGGTGCCGGTGTGGCGCTGTCGCTGATCGCGCAGATCGGTGAGCAGGTCGACTACCTGCGCTTCATGCCCGACAAGACGCCCGAGAACGCGAAGAAGTGGTGGGGCGCGGTGCTCTCCGCGGGCCCGGGCTGGGTCGTCCTGGGCGCGGCGAAGCAGATGGGCGGCGCGTTCCTCGCCTTCTACATCGCCGGCAGCGTGGGCCTGGCCAAGGCCAACGAGCCCATCCAGCAGTACGTGCACGGCTTCAAGACCTTCGCCGCTCCGGTCGCCCTGGGCCTGGCCACATTCTTCGTGATCCTGTCCCAGGTGAAGATCAACTCGACGAACGCGTACTCCGGTTCGCTGTCCTGGTCGAACTTCTTCTCCCGTCTGACACACCGTCACCCGGGTCGCGTGGTCTACATCTTCCTCAACGTCGGCATCGCCCTGGCCCTGATGGAGGGCGGCGTCTTCGGCTTCCTCAACACGGTCCTCGGCTTCTACTCCAACGTGGCCATCGCCTGGATCGGCGCGGTCGTCGCCGACCTGGTCATCAACAAGCCGCTCAAACTCAGCCCGTCCTACATCGAGTTCAAGCGCGCCCACCTGTACAACTTCAACCCGGTCGGCTTCGGCTCGATGCTCATCGCGTCGGCGGTCTCCATCGCCGCGTACTTCGAGGCGTTCGGCGACTACGGCAAGGCGTACTCCCCCTTCATCGCCCTGTTCCTGGCGATGGTCCTCTCGCCCCTGTTCGCGTACCTCACCAAGGGCAAGTACTACATCGCCCGCCTCGACGACCTGGCAGAGCCGCTGCTCGACGCGGACGGACTCCCCTCGGCCGTCATCCTCAACTGCACTGTCTGTACAACGGACTTCGAGCGCCCCGACGTGGCGAACTGTCCCTTCCACTCCGGTGCGATCTGCTCCCTGTGCTGCAGCCTGGAGAAGGACTGCCACGACTCCTGCAAGAGTGCACCGGGCGCCACCGGCCCGGTCGACCTGGCGATGCCCGCCGTACGCTCGGCGGATTGACCCCTCGCGTTCCCACCGCTCCGGCCCGTGTCCTACGACACGGGCCGGAGCGTCGCGCGTGGCCGACCCACCCGATCGGCAGAATCTCCCGCATGACCTCCCACGTCCTCGTCACCCGCGCCCGCCGACTCGCGGACGACCTCCTCGCCCCGCACGCCGAACGGGTCGACCAGGAGGGCGTCCCGGCGAGCCACATCGAGGCGATCAAACGGTCCGGCCTGCTGGGCGTGAGCGCACCCGTGGCCTACGGCGGCTCCGCGGCACCGGCTGCGGTGGCCCGGGAGACGGCGGAGATCCTGGCCGGGGCGTGCTGCTCGACGTGGTTCGTGCAGACACAGCACCACACGCCGGTCATGACACTGGCGAGGAGCGAACTGCCGGTAAGGGAGCGCCTGTTGGGCCCGCTGGC
>Ga0307507_10010382_pt1 | contig 12043 bp, 21 predicted proteins | sample 7_EM_MG_FD_207223 | JGI IMG/M metagenome (GOLD analysis project Ga0307507, IMG submission 207223) | Populus trichocarpa ectomycorrhiza microbial communities from riparian zone in the Pacific Northwest, United States - 7_EM | ecosystem: Host-associated > Plants > Roots > Unclassified | place... | reverse complement strand
GTGGGAAATCTCTTTCAAAGGCATGCCCCTCTCATGCAACCCACACACTCTCCCTCTTGTCCATTCACTCAGATGCTTAGAAGGTATAGGTTTTTTTGCATGACTGCGAAGAATAGGAGACATTATTCCTTTAAATAAATAAAGAGAATATATTATGAGGAATCAGTTGAGTGGTAATGATTTTTGTAGGGGGGTTGGTTGCGTGAGGATGTGGGGAAGCGATGGGTTGCCACACCGGCGCAGGGCGATCGGTTAATTTTGTCCACATACAATAGCTTGAGTGTTTTAGATTGCCTTGATGAGGTGATGGTGAGGGAGGGAGGGGGGCTTTCGAGAGGCTTGCTCGGATAATTGTGCTTTGGGGACTTGCCGTAGCATGTGACTAAGTTACAGGATATCATGTCCCTACACGGGACCCAACTGGATAGGACTGGACGAATGATGGGGTCCTGCTCTGGCTGAGTGCTTTTTCTCTCTTTCATTTTTTATAGCCTGGTTTGCCTTCATGACCGAGGTATGTTTTAGGTGTTGGATAGAATGACGATATGCGGGAGGAGGAGATTGCGTATTATATTATAATATGCCCCCTGCACCGAGGTGCCCTGGATGAATGGGGGTGGGGTGGGAGGGGCTCGGTTCAGGGCATTTCCTTGGGAACTTTTGGATGGATGGTTAGGCTTGCGTTATCGTGTCATGAGCTTTCGGCCGTGCCTTATGGATACTGTGCCCTGTGGATACCGGTGGTGTCCAGGAAAGGGAGGAGGAGGAGGATGCTTTTGCGTTTGGTTAAGGTTGTTACATGTAGATCAGGGGGTTGGTGGCGGGGTCTTGAAGTGATTGCGCCTTGGGGGTGGGGTAGAGCTTGGTTCTGTGAGTTATGCTGCGGGGTTCTTTGGGAATGTATGGTATGATAAGTTATCCTACCTAAGTCGTTTGTGCTGTGTCACAGAAGGGTCAAGGAGGGCTCGGGGGTCAGGTTTCGATCGGCCCTGTTTGGTCCGGGGTGTCGGAGGTTAGGTTTTTGGGAACTGTATGGGACATGGGCATTTGGTGGGCGTTGGGTTACGTGATGGCGGTGGTGCGCTAGTATGGCGGCATTGCAGCCATGGAAGGCGGTATTATCTCGGTGGGTGGCTGGAGCATCAGAGGCTAGTTGTTGATTATCTAGGGATATGTGGTTGGGTACGACAAGTTTGTGAGATCTACGGGCTAATAGCTACCATGTTGCTCTATATATGTGCCCATCACCCTCCCTTGATTCGCATACTATACGTGACGATATACTAGTAAGCTAAAGATTGGAAAAGAAAAGAAAAAGAAGCAACATATCACAACTGGCCTAACCCGCATGCTAACGGAGATCTTTGGTTTATGTTGGAATCCTCATTAGCAGCTTGGTTTTCGTGGTTGGTACTGCAGCTATAATAGTAGCAAGCCTTCAAGCAAGACCTTGAGTGTTAGCCTTTGTTTTCATAGGCGCAGGCTCATGAGAGTCCCCACCCATACCCCTTGGGCGGTTTGAAACGGTAAAATTGGCAGCAAGGCACATAGTACATAATACAAGTAACGCTCTACGATAATGGGATCGTCTGAGAAGCAGGAGAGTAAGGTCAGTCATTGTATAACAATATTGAGCATAGAACAAGTTCATGAATCACGATATACAGTAAAATCTCGTCCACAACGAACACGACCAGGCTGAGTAATACAGGCTCTTATTGGCTTGCGAGTGCTCTTTGAGACAATTTCACTGCGTTGAACTGTACTCACAATGTCAAACCGTTTTTAGTTTTACTATTAACGATACTACCTTCCTGCTTCAAATCTAATTACGAATAAAGTGATAATTCAGTTTGTAGTTAAAGTCATTCCATCTACTATATGCCAAGTAAGCCTATTACAGAAAACTATAAGGTATAGTTACTAGACATAAGTTTTGATGAAAGCTTAGTTAGTAAGGGCTGAGCAAGAATACTTGTAGTGCTGTTTAATATGTAGATAAATTTTGTGATCTTATGTATTTTCCCTAAGAATCGTGCATGTCGTTATGGATTAGAGAAAGTTGGCTATTTAGGTAGTAGTGTTCCTTCAATTTAAGAAAGAAAGAAATTTCTGAAAAGAAGGGAGGGGATTGTGGGTTTTTTCTTCAGTTCACTAAAAACCATTCTTTCAGGCTTCATCCTTTATCTTTCTTGTAACTTGATTAAACTAATCAGTTACAGCCATCTGACATTCATCTTGCAGCTTCAATAACAAGCCTTAACTTTCTCCTGTTTTTTCCTGCAGGCAACCAACACAGGAGCCTTTGCTATCGAGATTGCTAATATCTGCAAAAGAATGCTAGATGGGAAAGACTCATAACAGTAGGACACCCTCCTCCCACATGGAAATATCGCATAATACTGTACAAAATAGGGCAAATGTAATTTAGGTTACTTTTGTTCAAGTTACTATTAATATTATTGTATTCAATGAACTTACTTAGCTTTTATCCCTCGCACTTTTACATCTAGAAACTTAAGTTGATAGTAGTTCTCTAGCCAATGGTAGTATTTAAAATCTTTTCAAGAGGGTAGTATTAGGAATCGCCTTTTTGAAAACCTCCATTCTTCACTAAATGTAGTGTAAAGCCCGGTGTCGGACCAAACGTTTTAACCCGGTCCATTACCTTACCCCAAGGCTTCTTAGGACACAATTTTTTAGGTTCTGCCCACTGGACTAGTGCAGTGATTGATTATTTTTTTTCTACAGCGCTATAGCACCTACTAAGGCAAAGGTTTTTGTATCCAAAGGATATACACAAGGTGCATGTTGAAAATATTCGATGCGGAGGTAATGATCAACGGTGAGGGTTTTACGCAGTGGAGTGGAATGGCTTAAGTGGAGATACAAAGTTTGTATTAAGCGGAGATGAATATCACAATCAATCATGATAATTTGATAAAAGGGAAGACCTGAGGAAAGAAGTGCAGAGGAAGAAAGAAGAAGAGAGGAAGGATAGGAAGGAAAGAAAGGCGGGGGTGTGAAAGCTTTTCCATAGCTTGCGCCCTTTGACTAGTGCATACGCGCACCAGTGCGGCCATTACACTGTGATTTCCAACAGCGCACCGGAGGACTGTACCGAGTGATGTCCCATGACCTAACCACCTTTCTGCTATCATACTTGGATAAGAGAATTCAAATTCCTACCCCGAATACAGCAGAAGTTCGTCATCACCAGAAACCCCAAATCTGGGTCTACAATGATCTCGAGGAATTGACGGGGCTACCCATTAGTTCTAGATATCAAATTTGAGACAAAAGGTTCTAATAGATAAGCCTACCTTGCCACTAATCAGCTGTAGGACACCAGACTATGACAGGTCATTCTTATTTTTCAAAATGGATCCTAGTTCCCATACAAGAGGAGATCATTGGTTGCATCACAAAGCCTGGCTTCATGAGATTGATTCTTTGCTTCAGTGTTCCAAGAATGATCTAAGAACCAAAGAACCCTTCAAGTGGGATTCTCTCCTTCTAAGATCTTATTTTTTTCAAGTTAGTGAGAGCTCAGTCAAAAATCATACAGTGGTACAAAATTCCTACCATGAATTATTTCCCATGGGTCACTACAACTTGATAGATTAAAAAGTCTCCGGAACGACCGCTATTTACCTGACGATTGAAATTACAACATATTACATTTACGACGAGAGAGGTTACAACCAACGAGGGGCTTCCATCCGGTTTGTCTTTTGGCTTCGAATTTGTCTTTAAAAGGGTCCTATTTGAAGACAGCCATGGCAGGCAAGGGAGAAAAAAGTGGGAGGAAGGGTAGATTCGGAAAAAGTGGGGTTAGGTTGGAGATGGGAAAGGTGATAATGAGCGATTGGAGGAGAAAAGAGAGGTGTGTGGGATGATGTTGGAAGAGGGGAGGGCTTTGATTGGCAGCAAGAAAAAGGGGTGGGAGGTAGTGGAGGGATTGGTCAGAGATGAGGATTTTTGGGCGAATGAGGAGGTGAGAATTAGGTGTGGGAAAAAGGGATTAGAGGATAGCACATGGAGGGTGTGGGAAGATGTGGAAATAGTGGATACGTTTGAAGGGAAAGGGGAGAGGGGTAAAAGGGAGGAGGAGGGTAAGGATATTGTAGGGAAGGAGGTGGAGATGAGAGGGGTAGAAGAGAGGATGATTAAGAAGGAGAAGGGAACGGAGGTTGTGGAGATAATCGACATTAGCAGCGGGAGTGAGGAGGGTAGTGAGGTGAGTTTGATTGAGAAATGGAGGGTAAAGAAGGAAGTGATGGAGAAGAGAGAGAGGTGTGAAAAGAAGAAGAGGGAGATGGAGGGAATGATAAACAGAGGGAAAGATAGTGGAATGGGGAGGAGGGAGATTATGGAGATGAGGCAAAATTTTAAGGACTACGAGGAAGGGGTGGGGGATGTGGGTTAGGTGTTAGGGATAGACTCTGGTTTGGCGAGGTGTTTTGTGATGGACAGGGAGATAAGAAAGGTGATGGATATGATGGTATGCGGGGGGAGTGAGAAGAGGAAGAATATTAGTAGGATGAATGAAAGGGAAGAAAGGGTAGTTGGAGGAGGTAGAGGTTAGGAGTGAAGTGGTGGTTGAAAAGGGTTTGAAGGAGAAAGAGGATTTGAAAGAGAAGATAGGAGCGAAGATGGGAAGAACATATGGAGAGGTATTGAGGGAAGTGGGTAGTGGGACAGCAGAAGGGGAGGATGTGACGGAAAAGATGGAGAGTGAGAGGATGAGTTGGGTAGAAAATGAAGTGGAGAGGGAGAAGAGAAGTGGGAGGGTGGTAGAAGTGGTGATGGATTCACAGGGAGATAAGAGTGAAAAGGATTGGAAGAAGGAAGAGGTCATGAAGGAGTTAGGGGTGGCAAAGGGGGCGATAGAGGAAGTGAAGGTAATGGGGAACAGAGTAAAAATAGTGATGAAGGATAGAGAGATAGCTGAGGAGGTGGTGAGGAAAGTGAGTGAGAATTTTGGAGCGGCAGTGGGTGGAGGGGTGGGGGAGGTGAAGAGAAATGAGAACTGGGTAGGTTTGGTGGTGCCGGGAATGAGTGTAGAAAGATGGGAGGGAAAGATGGAGGAAATGAGGGAAATGATTGAGGTGGAGAATAATATAAAGTTAATGAGGGTTCTGAGGTGGTTGGCGAATGAAGATAGGAGAAAGGGATTAGGATTGAAATTGGTGGGAGTGATAGTTCATGTGGCAAGAGAGAGTGTGAGGGTGAAGTTGGTGGAGGAGGGTATGAAATAGGATGATAGAAAAATAGAGGTTAAGAAATACGTGGAGGAGAAACAGTTGGTTTTTTGCACGAAGTGTGCGATGGTGGGACATAACTGGTGGCAGTGTGAGAGGAAGAGGTTGAGGGGCAATATTTGTGTGAAGGATGGGCATGCAGGGTGGAGGCATGGGTGCAATAGATGCAAGGTACAGAGGAAGAGTTGTGAACACTATAAGAAGTGTGCGATGTGTGGAGGTGAGCACACGGTAGGAGAAGGGAGAGAGGGAAATTGTTTAGGAGTGAGGGCGGAGATGATGAGATTGAGGAGCTTGAATTACTGAGGAGTGAGGGTTGATATTGAGGTCATTGAATTTGAGGGGAGGCTACGAAAGTTTGGAAGAAATAGGTAGTAGGGAGGAAGAGGTGGATATATTTTGCTTACAGGAAGTGGGAATGGGAAAAGGAGAAAGGTTTTACGGACTGGAAGGATATGGTACGATAGGAGGAGTAGGTGGATACATTAAAACGGAGGAAGGGTTGGTGGTGTGTATGTTGATAAGGGATAGGTGGAAAGGAAAATATGTGGTATTGGGGAGATATCAGGGGAAGATAGGGGTGAGGGTGGAAGTGGAGGGAGGAAAAATAGTGGACGTATGGAATGTTTATTTAAGGCAAGGGAAACATGAGAAGAATTTGGGAAAGATGGAAAGCAAAGGGAATGTGGTACGGTTGGGGATTTGGATGCATGGAGTAAAAGATGGGGAGGGGAAGAAGGTGAGAGGAATAGGGAAGGAATTTTGCTGGAAGACTGGGTGGATGAATGGGGATTAAAGATGGAGAATGAGATTGGAGTGTGAACAAGATATGAAGTGAGGAGTGGAAAAGAGAGGGTGTTGGACCTGGCGGTATATGGAGGAGGAGTGGGGATGGATTGCAGGGTTGGGGAGGGGATAGTAGGATAGGACCACAAGTTGTTAGAGATAGTAGTGAGGGTGGAGGGTTGGGAGGTGGAGGATAAGGGGTGGAAGAAGGGAGTGGTGGATTGGGGTAAATTTAAAGTGGAACTGGAGGTTTGGAAGGGAAGAGGGTTGGTGTTGAGGAAGGGGAAAGTAGAGAGGAAGGAATTAGAGGAGGTGGTGGAAGAGATGGAAGTGAAATGGAGAGCGATTTTGAAAAAGTGTAAAGAGAGGAAAAGGTGGGAGAGTGGAAGGAAGAGGTGGTGGGATAGCGAGTTGGAAGAGAAAAGGAAGATGGTGAGGGAGAGGGAGAGGGAGGAGGAATGGAGAAGGGGGAGGAAGGAGGAGGATAGGAGAGAGGTGAGGGTTGAGAGAGGAGAGTACAGGAAAATGATTGAGGAGAAGAAGGCGAGGTACTGGTTGGAATATTTGGAAGGATTGAAGAGGGGAGAAGGTTTTAAATTGGCGAAAATGGATAGGAATTTTGTGACGGAAGTACCGGCAATAAGGGGGGAAGATAGAATATTGGTGCAGGATAATAAGAAAACAGGGAGGGAAATAGTGAGGGGTTTGGGGAAGAGGGAAGAATTAAAACAAGAGGGAGAGGGTTTTTGGAAGGAGATAGAGGTGGAAAAGGAGGAGATAAAGGGGGCATTATGGAAACAAGGGGATGAGAAGGCAGTGGGAGTGAATGGATTGAGTGGAAAGATATTGTAGGAGTTATGGAAGAAGGAATGGGGGAGAGAGGTGATAAAGTGGGTGGTGGAAAAGAGTTTGGGATTAGGGTATGTGCCGAGACAGTTCAGGGATGGGATAGGAGTGGTGATGAGAAAGCCGAACAAGTAGGACTATAGCTTGCCGAACAGCTATAGGGTAATAAATTTGTTGGACATGGGGGGAAAGTCAGCGGAGAGGGTAGTGGTTGGTAGATTGGGGAAGTGGGAGAGAGAAGGTTTAGAGGATGAACAGTGGAGAGGGAGGAAGGGAAGAAGCAGTTTGGAGGCGGTGACTGAATTGATGATGGATTGGGAAAAGGGAGAGGGTTTGGAGTTATTGTTATATATGGATGTGAAAGGGGGCTATGAGAATGTAGGAGTAAGGAAGATGGAGGAGAGATTGAAGGGGTTGGGGGTAGAGAGATGTTTGAGAAGATGAGTGTCGTCTTTTTTAAGGGAAAGGAGGAGTAAGGTGAAAATAGGGAGCAGGGAAGGAGAGTGGACATGGTTGAGAGGAGGAACAGTACAGGGTTCAGCTTTGAGCCCAATGTTGTTTATGTTTATTTTGGGGGGAGTATTGGAAGAGGTGAGGAGGGAAAGGGTTGAAGGGGTTGAAGGGATGAGAATGGGAGCAGTGGTGGATGATGTGGATTTTATGATAGTGGGAAGAAGCAAGAGGGAAATAGAAGAGAGGGTTAGAAGTATGGAGGTGGGATTGAAAAGAGAATTGGAAAAGTGGGAAGTGGATGTACGGGTGATGAAATTGGAGGGGTTATGGGTGGACAAGGAAGGGGGAAGGAAAGGAAGGAAATTGAAGTGGTTGGGGGAAGAGATAAAGTGGAAAGAGGAAGTGAGGGTGTTGGGGGTGTGGTGGCAAGGGAACGGAGAATGGGAAAGCCATGTGGCGAATAGGTTAAGGATAGGGAGTGAGAGGTGGGGAAAGATGAAAAAGTTAATAGAAAGAGGAGGGAGATGGGTGAGTGTGGATGTATTGGTGGATATATTTAAGGTGGTGGTAAAGAAGGCGATGATGTATGGGATGGAGGTATATTGGGATGGGTAGAGATAGATAAGGGATAGGATTCAGAAGTGGATAAATAGGTGTTTGAGAGGGATATTGGGTGCGGTGAGAACAACACCAGTGGATGCAATGTTAGGAGGGGTGGGAATGAAGAGGGTGGAATATGAGTTGGATGATGGGGTAGAGAGGTGGGGAGCGAGGTTAATTAGGAGAGGTTTTGGAGAGAGATTTGGAGAAGAGTGGAAAAAGGAAATGGAAGAAGTAGGGGGTTGGAGATTGGGATGGGAGGGAAGGGTAATAAGAGGAGCTATGAGGGACAGGTTGGAAGGGGAGGAGTGGGATATGGAAGTGGAGAGAGGGGGTTTGATGAAGTGGAAGATAGTAATAGGAAAAGGGAAAAAGAAAGCGAAGCATCAGGAAAATGTAAAAACCACTCCTGGTCCACCAAGGGGGGTTATGGTCCCCCTGGTCCCCCTGGTCCTCCTGGTCCACCCTGATCCACCCTGATCCACATTTTCAGTAAAATTTCCAAAAGTGTGGATCAGAGCGGATCGGAGTGGACCTGGTGGACCCCGGGGACCACCACCCCACTTGGTGGACCAGGAGCGTTCAGGACCACCTTGGACCACGCTCCGACATTTCCCTGATGAGGAGTATTGGGAAAAGAACAAGAGGAGATGGATGTTGGAAGGGATAGTAAGAGTTAGTCATGTGAGCATGATGGGGGGTAGGGTAGGAGTGGGTGGGGTAATATGGGTATATGGAAACAGGTATAGGAGCTGGAGGAAAGGAAAGAGGTATGGATTGACGGTAGGGGATAGAGAGTTGACAGGAGTAGGAGATATTTTAGAGGAAGTGAGGAGGTACGAAGGGGAAGGGAGGAAATTAGTGGTAGGAGTGGATAATATGGGGGTTTTAAAGAATTTGAGGAAGGTGAGATGATTATGCAATAAGTGGGAACAGAAGGTTAGAGAGTGGGGTAAAGAATTAGGGGCGGAATGTTGTGATATAGTGTGGAGATGAGTGCCGGGGGATGTTGGAATAAGGGAAAATGAGGGGGCTGATAAGTTGGCGAGAGAGGGGGTATATATGGAGGAAGAAGAGGATGGCAGGGGTTTAAGTTGGGGGAAATGGGGACAGAGGAGGAGAGAAAGAATAGAAAGGGTATAGAAGGAATATTGGAGGAAAAAGGAGAAGGGGAGGTCATATTTTGGAGGTGGAAAGGGAGAAAAGGGACATAAAGGGAAGAGGAGGGAAAGTATATTTTTGTATTGAATGAGAATGGGGCATGGGAGGATGAGAGGAACAAGGTATAGAAAAGGGAAGGGAGAGTGTGATTGTTAAGGGAAGGAGGTGGAGGATAGGGATCACGTGTTGATGAAGTATGAGAAGTGGTAAAAGGAAAGAGTGGTATTGTGGAGTGAATTGGGAGAGACGGGGAAGAAAGGGGAGTGGATGAAGATGGAATGGCTATTATTTAAAGAAGAGGGAATTAAGACAGTGAGAAAGTTTGGGAGAGAGACGGGTTGGATAGAAGAGAGATGGAAGGAGTGGAGAGATTGGGACAACTAAAGGGAGTAGGAATGGGGTAGGAAGTGGGTAGAGGATAGGAGGATAGGAATAGGAAAGAGGGCAGAGAAAAGGAGGCAGAGAACGCTGAGGGTGGATAGAGAGAGGAAGAAGAGGGATAGAGAAAGGAAAAAGAAAGAGAAGGAAGAGGGTATTGAGTGTAGGGAGAGTACATCCATTGTAAGTATACTAACCCTAGGAGCTCGTACAAAGGGTGTATCAGCAAAAATATTACCTTGCGTCCTGGTGCGTCCTGTTCGTCCTGTGCGCTGGACGCTTCAGGCGCTTATAACGTAAACGCCAGTTCCTGATGCAAACGCCAGGGCTCGTTTCGTCTGAACGCGGCCCCTTTGTGTCCGGAGGCACAGGACGCGGCCTGGCACAGTTCTTCCTAGCAACCATGCCTCCAGCGCATGGCCTCTTCCTGCCCTAGCCCTGAATGCCCTTGTCCGCAGGCTCCTCTTCACAGGCATCTTGTGGCCGGGACTTATCTACTCCTAACCCTCTTCCACACACCCCTGTCTGCCACCCTTCTTCCCATGATACCCCGTTCTGCCCTGATTTCGTCCGCCGGATCCTGGAGAATACACAAAGAGTTCGGAGGATGTGGGGAGAGGAACAGAGCTTGTGGGGGGGTTTGGATGAAAAAAAAGAAGCAGGGAGAACGTTCTCAGTCCCTCTCCTAGTCCTTTTTCGTCTGAACCCCCCCACAAGCTCTGTTCTTCTCCCCGCTACACCCGAACCCTTTGCCTATTCTCTTGAATCCGGCTGATGTTCTCCCCTCTCAACCTTTCGCTCTCCTCCCTCCCCAATCCATCTTGTCCGCTGGATGCCCTACTGTCCGCTCCGGCCTCTCACCGTTCGCCCGACACATTCCCTTGCCTTCTGAACCTACAATTGCCGGCTGCCCAGCTTATCCACATCCGCCCGACGCCCTCCCATCCCTTTCGTGCCTACAATTGCCGGCTTGACTCCCTCCTACTGGCCTACACACTTTAACGTTTTGTCACTTCCGGACTCTATTGGCATATATCATTTATTTCCCTTATTACACTCTCATAATAGACATATACAATCATAAAATACTGATAGGTGCATTCCCCTCCTCTAGGTCAATTTCTTCAGCCTGTGATGGCGCGTCCGCCGGTTCTCGCAATAGATCTACATCATCCAATACCCCCAGATTGGCCCCTTGATTCCATTATGGTCCACGCCCACCATGTCCGCTCTCTGCGTCTCTGAGACCGCCAGCGGCTTCTGATCCATCCACCTCTGGATCGATTCCAAACTCCCGCCTCAATGCGTCCTCATCAGTGGAATATCCCTCCGTTCTCTCAAGATGCTTTCCCCACTCCTTATCGATTCTAGCCTTTAATGTTGTCCTGATCCGCTCGATTATTCGTCCGTGCCAGACCTCTCCGGTAGCGTCCCATGTCTGTATTTGGTGTTCTAGCAGACGTATCCTCTTGTTAGGCGGCATATCTCGCCTTTAAGTACTTGCGGTTTTCAAGAGTATCCGGATGCCTGAGCGCCTGGGAGTCAAGGGATCCGGACACTTCAGAAAACTACAAGTCAGCGTTATTTATTCTACCTTTGGAACTGGCAAGTGTGAAAGTTACATCATCGATAAAGTTTCCAGTCTGCCAGGATCGCAGTGAATGGTACAATATGGCTGCTGTCAGACAGATAAACGGACCATCGATCTTGTCTAGAAGCCCCTTATCCATCATGCCTTTCCTTCTAGGACTAGAGTAATATTGTGCATATATTGCGTCCGGGATCTGTGACACTACGAATCTAAGAGAAATTGACTGTCCGCCGAATTAGATGGATTTAGTCTTACTACAGTTCGAAATAATCAGGGGAAATGTTGAAAAGCTACCCCATAGTTCCTTGGTGGGCCAGTGAACCTATCCTCCTCCAGCAGGTATTCCGCCCTTTGTCACAACCGGTGACTAAGCAAGGCAGAATTTCACATGACTAATAGCTATTAGTCATCGGTTTGATATCTTTCATGCTATGAGATCAGTTGACTCATAGGTTTTCACATGATGATGATGTAATAGTGTGTTATTAATTTATTATTATTGGTTGATATTTGACATGACGCACATTTGTGGTCATGTGGTTTATGTATTTCGCACATGACTCATATTTATGAGTCATGGGTTTCACACATGTGACCCCGTTAGGGCACATGACTTGTTTTATAAGTTTTGATTGGTTACGAAATATGGCGCAGCTGGCTCGAACAAGTCAGCTGATAGATTTCACACTATAACTCACTATGAGTCATGAGTCGCGTGATGCAAGGGTATGAGTCACGCAGGGTTAGGGTTGAGGGAAGAACCACTATATAAGGGTACCCTCGGGGCATGGAATTTGGGTCACGAACCATCTCCCTTACACACCCGGCGATTGAAAACTCAACACCATGAGAATTCATCGTCAACATCCACCAACACCGCACTCTCAGTGAGCTGCACCCGCACTCTCCGTGAGCTGCACCCTCCCCCTCCCGCCTTACTTCCCTCATCATGTCCTTGGGCCCT
>Ga0307507_10010381_pt1 | contig 12044 bp, 19 predicted proteins | sample 7_EM_MG_FD_207223 | JGI IMG/M metagenome (GOLD analysis project Ga0307507, IMG submission 207223) | Populus trichocarpa ectomycorrhiza microbial communities from riparian zone in the Pacific Northwest, United States - 7_EM | ecosystem: Host-associated > Plants > Roots > Unclassified | place... | reverse complement strand
GGAAGGCAAGAGGGGGGGAGGGGCGCGAAGAGGGGGATGAAGAGGGGGGTTCTTGGAGGCGGGGGGTGTTGGCTCGGGAGATGGTGGCAGCTAGTCCCTGGTCACCTGCGGGGATGGGCCTGACCTCCATCAAGGGACCGAGGAGGAGGCGTGGTCGCTGAGTGATCTCCCTTAAACACCGCGGGGTCTGCGTTTGTGTAGAATGTAGGGTGGGGGTGGTAGAGGGCGAGTAGCTTGACCCAAATCTCATGCCTTTTTTCTTTTTTCTTTTTTTTTGTCTTTCTTTTTTTTTATCCTGCGTTCATTGTTTTTAGATACAAGAAGCTTGGTGCAGCGCTAGCTATGGAAAGAATAAAACCTGTAAAACAAAACTTAACAACAAAAGAAACCAATCCGGTATTCCTCCACGATGACTGAAACTACTTAGGCTAAAACTGTTGGCCTATCGTCCCTCTTGGGCATCAAATATAAGGAAACTACAATCTTAAAACTACTTCTCATTCACGCCTTTCTTGCAAGGAAAGACATATCCCAGGAAGGTCAAAACAAAAACATCCAATCCACCGTAGCGAAAGAAACAAAAACTCTCATGGAGGAACCTGGTTCAGTCTTGAGAGGAGGGGGGGGAGTGGGTGGCGCAGTATTCGGGGGTCATGTCGGGGGGGAAACCGGTCTTTGTGGTCGTGATGTATTGGCTTAAGGCTCGTATAAGGTGGGGTTCGGTCCATAACGTGGAGTCACGCCCAAGGGAGCAAACCTCATTCACTAGAAGGTTTCAGTCCCGTGCGCAGGCGGGGCAAGGAAGGATGGGGTGCTGGAAGGTTTCTTGTTCAACTCCGCAGCGGGGGCAGGATAGGTCTGGGTTCTAGTCGAACTAGGAGGTCTGGGGGGCAAAGTAACTTTTAGCCGCTCGCATTTGGTGGATCGTACCCACCACAAACTTCGCTAGACCCATGAAGGGGTGAGGGGCAATGGAGTGGCGGTAGTCGTAATACGGGGGTGTGGGGGGGTCAGTGGCCCCGTCTTGGAGGAGCATGTTGCCTGCATGGGCCCGGAGGGCTTGGTAGGTGATTCTCATGAGTTCTGGGGGGTGGATGTCAGTCTGCGGTGGGGGGTGGGGCGTGAAGGTCGACGGGAAGGTGTGTGAGGCCTACCTGCAGGGGCAGGGTCAGGTGGGCCAGGGCGTCGACCGGGAGGTGTTTCCTAATTGGGGGCGTGGGGACGTTTGGCCGCCAGCTGAGGGGGAGGTAGACCGAGGAGAGGCCTATCATAAGGTGCCTGGACGAATCCTGGGCCCTGAAGGTAGAGTGGGAGGAGATGGACTGCGGGAGCCTGGCTGAGGCTGAGTTGGCTCTCGGGGGGGTGAAGGCGACTCTGAGGGCGGCTAGGCGCCTGCAGTATCTGCAGTAGGAGATAATCGGGGGGAGGCAGGCCTCGCAGGTCAGGATGGAGGTAGGGGTAGAGAAGAAATTATTCATTTTCCATCTCTGGACTCTATGACAGAGGCTGTTCATACTTCTTAGTGCGGTGTAGTTAGGGGTAAGGAGGTTGGCTCCATATGTCAGAATAGGCGGGAGGAGGCTGTGGGCGATGCGGTGGCAGGGGAAGGGTCTGACGCCTCCCCCTGGGGAGGAGAGGCGTTTGACGTAGGAGAAGATAGCTTGGGCTAGGGAAAGCCTGTGTCACAAGTGATGGCAGGAGGTGAGGGCGGGGGTGAACCAGTATTCTAGCCACCTGACAACCTCGGAGGGGTGGAAGAGGTGGTCTTCCAGTTGGATTGGGGCTGTTGAGTAGGGGGTCCTCTGGCTCGGAGTTCGGCAGTGGATCAGTTCGGTCTTGGGGACCGAGAAGGACACCCCGATGTTGCACCCTTTGCTGCTATGGTGGATAATAAACTCTGGAGACGGCGTATCTTGCACCTATGTACGGGCGAGGTCACCGTGATTGAGAAGTCATCAACGTACGAGACCATGAGGCCATTGGGTATTGCCATGTGAAGGGGGGCGATGTATCGGAGGAAGCGGAGAGGGGAGATAGTGGAACCTTGAGGGGTGCCGACGAAGAGTGGGGAGGAGAGGTTGGCGGCGCCTTGTAAGAATAGGGTCCAAGTTCTCTCCGACAGGAAGGAGGACCCAGTCGACCATCTAGGAGGGCACGTGTGAGGCCAGGAGTCTGGCTCTGAGGGCGGAGGCAATGACGTTGTCGAAGCCGGCTTTGATGTCTAGGAAGAGGGTGGAGACCTCGAGCCTAGGCCTTTGGAGGGTCCTTATTTCGTGCATGAGGGTGAGGGAGGCGTCGGAGGCGGTGAGTCCCGGCAGGGAGCCACATTGGTTCGGGTGGAGGAGCCTTTTGAATCTGGCGATAGCAGCCAATCTGACCGTGATTACTGGTTCAAGGATTTTTGAGATGGTGTTGAGGAGGACGATGATAGGGAAGGAGGCGGGGGCGGCGTTGGGGGCCTTGGCGGGCTTATCTAGGACTACCACATTGGTGGTCTTCAGCGAGGGGGGATGGTAGCCGAACGCTACTAGGGGGGCGAGGAGTTCGGGGATGCTGGTGGTGTTAATCCGGTTGATTCTCTTCCACACAGTGTAGGGGATTGCATCAGGGTCTGGTGCCCAGGAGGGGGAGGATTTCGAGAGGGCGCGTTTAATTTCTTCTTTAATAAAATAAGTGGCTCAGGGGTTTTGCTTTAGGCCCCCGCTGTCAGGCAGAGGCCCTTTGGGTGGGAAGAAGTGATCCAGAATTGCGTTGTTCACTGCGACTGGGTCTGAGGCGAGAGGGATGGAGGGAAATCTGTGGGTATTTCTTAGGGCGACCAGTTGTTTGGCAGTCCAGATCTTGTTTGGAGAGGTTTTTGAAATGAAGTCAGCCCAGTAGGTTGGCTTGACTCTTTTGACGGCTTTGAAGTAGCCAAGGTTGGACGGTCCGCTATAGTGTAAAAGTCGGGGCGGCCGAGTTTCTTGGCCCTGCGAGTGCCCTTTGCGGACTGTTTTCAGAGGGTGGATAGCACTGGGGTTAACCAAGCTTTAGTCTTTGGAGAGGGACGTGAACAGGGTCGAGTGGCCGCGATTGTCGCCGTAAGTGCGGAGAGAGCTGAGGAGGACCATTGGTCGAGTGGGTTGGGGGAGGGGGTGTCCGGAGGTGGAGGGATCAGCCAACTCTTGAGCCTGTCCGTCAGGGCTGGCCAGTCCGCCTCTTGCCAACGCGGGCTGGGCCTATCATTGTAGGGGGACGGGAGCCCTATGGAGATAGAAATTGGGGCGTGGTCGGACCCTGTAGAGGGAGGGACAACGGCTCCCATGAGCGAGAGCCAGGGAACATATGTGGGTTGGCGAATGCCAGGTCGAAGGCGCTCGGTCTATGGGTTCCTGTAAAGGGAAAGAGGGTGTAGACACCCGGAGTGTTAAGGTGGGTGAAGCCTAAATCTGTGACTAGGTCAAAATAGGTTGCTGAGTTTCTTTCTCCATAGGAAGAGAGGAGCCAGGAGTCGTCGGTTGCTGCGTTGTGGATGTTGAAGTTGCCCGCGACTAGGTATTGATACTCGAGGTCCCGAAGGGACGACTTGGGGGAAGCTGAGTGGGGAAAGGGGGGGAGAGGTCTTGCATAAGCATTACCGATTGCAAAGCGAGGGAAGTCTTTGCCGAAACAGCGTTGAGAAGTAAACACATTTAACGACATAAAGTCATCTGTTTCTGGGGGAAAAAATCGTCTTACTGCAAATCTTTTCAAAAGGTTTTGGGATATATAGCAGGCCACCCTGGGCCTGACAACCGGAGGAGCAAACGATTTGAACCATGAAAAACTGGGAAGGAATCCCTTGGAGCAGGGGGGGTCCTGCGAAAGAACGATGTCGACAGGGAGGCCCTCCGCTATGGAGGAAAACAGGGCAAGAAACACTTCCCAGCTACCCAGGCTGTGGTGTTAAACGAGGGTGAGATTGGTCGCCGGAGCCAGCCCATGGGGCAAGGTGAAACAAGGGTTTTTAATCATTTCCGTGACAAACCCCAGGGCTTAATGGGAGTTACCGGTGGCGCGGCCTGGCCAGTGGGTGCTGGCTGGCACCCGCTAGGGGGGGGCGAGGGCGTTTCTGGATTGCTGGATGGGTGTGGGGGGGAAAGGTCGACTGTTTGGGTTGAAGGCGCCTCAGCAGTAGTGGGCGCAAGGTGGCCATCATCGCCCACCTCCATTGCTTCCTCACTGTCGGAGGAGCTGTCGGATAATTCTTTGTCGGAAGGTGGGGGGGCCTCGGGTTGAGGAGGCGGGACTGGTCTAGCCCTGCATGCTCTGGAGAAGGCATCGTGGTGGGCACCACAGTTGGGGCAGTGGGGGGGGGCGGTGGCGCAGCAGGCAGAGACGGCCTTGGAGTCGCTGCCGTTGGGGCAGGTGGGGTTCTAGCATCTGTGTGACGAGCGAGTAAGATGAAGCGGGCAGTAAGGGCAGGTGTGGTGTTTTTGGGTGCATCGGGAGAGGCGTGACGGAATCGGTAGCAATTAGTACATTGGGTGTAGCAGTTAGCTTGCGTCGTATCTGGACGTTGAGCTGCGTTGAGAACAGGAAGATGGCTGGGAGGAGGACGGGCACGTTGTCGGGGTTGACGGAGACAACCACAGAAGTGTCCTGCTTGGTCCCCGTGGTAGCTCGGTCCTCGTGAATGTACCTGGCCGTGCTAATAGTGACCGATTTCACGTTGACGATGGCGTTCTTGATGAAAGTGATGCGATGTTCATCGTCGTCCTGGAGGATGTGGGTCGGGATTGAGTGGATCGCCAACTGTAGAGCGGTTGGCGCCTGGGTAAATGTAAGCCAGGGATTATCCCCGACGGGGAAGGACTGGTTGAGGCGGCGGGTGAGAGCATCGAAGTAAAGGCTGTAGGATATTGCTGGGGTGTTTGGATCAGTGCCGGTGAGAGAGACTGCAACTCAGTTAGTAACATTCGCGATGAAGCCTTTTGCGACAAGGCAGTTGGAGTCTGTAAGGGGTGGCGGCCGCGATGTTGGCGAAGGAGGCGGCTATGGCTTGAGCAACGGCGTGGGGGGCGAGGACGGATCTAGGGGCGAAAAAGGGTCTTGAGGCCAACGGGAGGGCCGCCGGGGTTTGTATCTCATTACCCCTGTCTCTCGCTACGTCTGTAGCCGAGGCTCTTTGTTTCTTTTTCTTCCATTTCCTGGGCCTGAGCCGGCCACTTGCGCATAGGTGGAGGTGCTTCTCGGAGCGTAGTCCGGGTGGAGGGTGGCAGGGGTAACAATCGACAAGTCATATTGGTGAGCACGGAACTGTTTCGCTTCCGAAGAGTGTGGGAAGGCCTTGGCGTAGAGCTCAGGGTTGCAAAACATCTTTTTGAGCTTGCTGTCGTAGAAATGGCAGTGGATAGAGGGGTCGATGTTATCTTGGGATGGGGGGGGCCAGTCGTGCCAATGGGGGGGCATGAAAGGAGGCACAGGTTGCGTGTCGAGGGCCCATTGGTTTGGCAGTTGGGGTGGACTGACCTCTGGGAGGGAGGCATTACGGGGGGGCAGTGGGGGCCGTGGGGCGAGCTATGGGGCCTGTGGTAGTCAGACGCTGTGTCAGGTCACGCAGAGCAGGTTGTTGCGGGCAGATGTCCTAGTGGGTTCCAGATTTGTATGTAAATTTCAAGCAGAGGTCGTGGAGGTTTGAGCGGAGCTCCTGATTTTCCTTGCGGATTTCGGAGAGGTGGGTGGCGACGGTGTCGAGTTGGGTTGTCATGGCCACTATGCCAGAAACTGTGGCACAGAGGATGGAGAGGATGGAGCCTTCGCCGGCGGTCATTGTCTGAAGAGGGGGAGCAGAGAGGTCTTGAACCAGGTTGGGATTTAGTTGAAGGCTGTTCCAGGTTTCAGTGACGATTGCCACCAGGAATGTGAGAGGAGGTGACGGCTGGGCCGTAGGAGACGGGGCAGGGGGTTCCTGAAGGCGGGGAGTGTTGGCACAGGAGATGGCAGCTCCCAGGGCCTGATTGCCTGGGGGGATGGGTTGGATCTCCATCAGTGGACAGGGTGGGGGGGTGAGGTGGGTAGAGGTGTCCAGTAAGCAAAGCGGGGTGTGCCTTTCAGTAGAATGTAGGGGGGGGGTAGTAGTGGGCGCGGAGCTTGACCCAAATCTCATGCCTCTTTTGTTTTTTTGTTTTTCCTTTGTTTTGTTTTTTCTTGTGCTTTGTATTAAACAACTACTGGAAACAAAGACTACGTGCAGCGCTAGCTATGGTAAAGAAAAAACTCCATCCCTACTTATCCACCCTGCGCCAGTGAAAAAGCCATCAACCCAAGTCTCTCTGGTATGAGACCAACCGCACAGCAGCAACTCAAAATAGGAAATCAAACTCCGACTCAAGGGGTCGAACAACAGAATCAAAGAAATACACGGGGAAGAACCAACAGGAAAACCCTTGCCGTAGACACCATCAACAAAATAAATAATTGTTATAACCAGTATGAAACCCAAAGTAACCGACAATGAAAGAAGAACAATGGGGGCGCTGCAGCCAGTGAAACCCTTGCGGCGTTGCAAGCATTACTCATGAACCCAAGGGGTTGACATCCGCCACCGAGGTAGTGCAATACAACGACAGAGCGTAACCGAGGGGCAAGACTGTGAAGCAATCGCAAGGTGAGGCGAAGGGGCAGTAGGGTGCCAGCGAAGTGAGTGGATTGTAGCTTTAACCGAGCAACGGGACGAGACCTGAAGGGGGAGAGGAGGGGTAGACCCAATAACCCTGGAAACTATCGGTAACCGTGTGGATGTCTGACTAGGCCGCCATTATCGGAGGTGAAGAGAATGGAGAAATCTACCGTAGCCTGTTGAAGGGTTTTCTCTTCCGGTGAACTGTAGTCCCAGTCGGCTGTAACATGGGCGAGAGGGTATTGCCGACTGTGCGAGCGCAAAGGGAGGCAGCCAAGTGCGAGCGGAGAGAGGGGGGCTTAGAGGCAAACAACCGCTGGAAACAAGGAGGCCAGGGCCCAAGAACATAATAAGGGAAGTAAGGCGGGAGGGGAGGGGGTGCCGCTCACCAATAGTACTGGTGCAGCTCACTGAGAGTGCGGTGGTGGTGGGTGTTGACGATCAATTCTCATGGTGTTGAGATTTCAATCGCCAGCTGTGTAAGGGCGATGGTTCGTGACCCAAATCTCTTGCCTTTTTTTTTTCTTTTCTTTTTTTTCCTATTTTAAATGTTGTTTCCAGCTGAGGCCGAACGGCGAAGCAATAAGTATAAAAATAGCATGTAACCACGATGGTTATGGCCCCAACAAAGTTCCACCCAGTCCAACCCATCGTCGAGGCAGTGGAAACTGTAGGAGAAAAACCCCTGGTCTAAAACCCGCACCAAGCGCCCGGGCGCTAAAAACTACAACAAAATATACATGGAACTGGCAACGAAAAGATAGCATCTACCAAAAACCCAAGAGAAAACTCAACAGTGAGAAAAACCAAAAAAACCAAAATCCGAAGTAGAGGCCCCAGAGAAAGCCCATCCACCGCGAAGGCCTTTAACGATCCCTGGGTATGCTTATCACCGGACACAACCATGCACGAAGACAATAGTACCGGAGTCATATAGACTCCTGCCACGTGGCTAATGGTAGAACTTGTGGCGGGTCAGGCCGAGGGAGTCCACGAGTCCTAGGTGGAAGCGAGGTGACTGGTGGCCGGACGCTGGAGTGACCGAGCCGGGTGCGGGGTGTTGGCTTTAACCTAGCCACAGGACGAGGACCAAGTAAGGGAGGGGAGGCGTGTGCCCTATCAAGTAGAAGTACAAGGGAGGGAGGACCGAAACGAGATCACGACTTTTCGACGAGGCTGACTGTACCGAACAGTGATCCAAGAAGATAGTGCAATACCAGGGAGGACAGCCACCAGGGCCACTAGTTCGAGGATAGCCCGAGACTGCTACTGACCCATTGACGAAAAAAGGGGTTGACGACGGTGCAATTACTACTCGAGCCAGCGAAACAAGTGCCGAGAAATGAGGGAGTTGAGCCAAACGACTCCTAGGAACAAGGACTCCAGGGCCCAAGGACATGACAAGGGAAGTAAGGCGGCAGGGGGAGAGTGCAGCTCACGGAAAGTGCGGATGCAGCTCACTCAGAGTGTGGGAGTGGACGTTGACGATGAATGCTCATGGTGTTGAGATTTCAATCGCCGGAGGTGTAGAGGCGATGGTTCCTGCCCCAAATCTCATTCATTTTTTACTTTTTTTTATTCTTTTTTTATTTGCTATCATGCGTTTATTCTTTCTAGGTACAAGAAGCTTCGGGCAGTGCTAGCCATGGAAAGAACAAAACCTATAAATCAAAACAAACAACAAAAGAAACCATTTCTCTGATCCACCACAGCGACTGAAAATACCTAGGCCAAAACCTGTTGCCTATCCTTCCTATCAGAAACAAAATATAGGGAAAGTACAATGCTAAAACTACTTCTCGTTTACGCGTTTTTTGTAACGCAAAATCAACATAAAGGATGCAAAGACAACCAAGCAATCAACCCTGAAAAACAAAAGAACAACACCTTTTGTGGGAGAAAACCCGGTCTTAGTCTTGGGTAGGCGGGGTTGAGGAGGGGGGGGGTGTGGCCTAGCAGCATGTCCGGGGGGAAGCCGGTTTTGGTGTCCGTGATGGACTCGCCTGAGGCTTGTATGAGGTGGGGTTCGGACCATATTGCCGGGTCATGCCCAAGGGAGGAGACATCTTTCAGTAGGAGGTCTCGGACTCGTGTGCGGGCAGGGCAGATGAGGATGGTGTGCTGGAAGGACTCTGGTTCCGTCCCGCAGGGTGGGCAGGTAAGTCTTGGGTCTGCGTCAGACCATGAGGGATGGGCGGCCAGGTAGCTCTTCGCCGAGCGCATTGGGTGGATTGTTCCGGCCACGAACTTCCCCAGTCCCATGAACGGGTGAGGGGAGAGGGAGGGGGGGTACTCGTAGTAAGGGGGTGTGGGGTCATCGGCGACCCAGTCTTGGAGGAGCATGTTTTTGGCACGGGCCCGAAGGGCCTGGTAGGTTCTCCTCATGAGTGCTGGGGGGGGAATGTTCGTCCAGTGCGGGGGGGGGGCGTGTAGGACAAGCGGGGGGTTGGTGAGGCCCCCTTGAAGGGGCAGGGTGAGGTGCGCCAAGGTGTTAATGGGGAGGTGTTTCCTTATTGGCGGAGAGGGAACCCTCGTGCGCCAATTGTGAGGGAGGTAGAGGGAGGAAAGACCTTTCGTCAGATGCCGGGACGAGTCCTGGGCCCTAAAGGAGGAAAGGGAGGGGAACGATTGTGGGAGTCTGGCCGAGGCCGGATTGGCGTTTGGGGGGGTGCAGGTGACTCTAAGGTCGGCGAGGCCCCTTCTATCTCTGCAGTAAGAAGCAATGGGGGGAGGCAGGCCTCCTGGGACAGGATGGAGGTGGGGGTGGAGCAAAGGTTGTTCGTCATCCATCTCTGGACTCTGTACCAGAAGCTGTCCATCCCTCTGAGCGCAGTGTAATTTGCGGTGAGCTGGTCGGCCCCATAAGTAAGTATGGGGAGGAGGAGGCCCCTGGCAATGCGATGGGATAGGAAGGGTCTGACGCCAGCCCCCTGGGGAGAAGAGGCGTTTGACAAAGGAGAAGATGGCTTGGGCCAGCGAAAGCTGGTGTCTGTAGGGGTGGGCAGTGTTGAAGGTGGGGGTGAGCCAGTATCCTAGCCACCTGACCACGTCGGAGGGACGAAAGAGGTGGCCTTCTAGTTCGATGGGGGTAGTTGAGGGAGGAGTCCTCTGGCTCAGGGTCCGCCAGTGGACGAGTTCGGTTTGGGGACCGAGAAGGACACGCCTAGGTCTCGGCCCCTTGTTGCTATACTCGTGAAAAGTCCTCGCACGTGGCGTATGTTGCCCCTATAGGAGGGGGAGGCCACTGTGATGGAGAAGTCGTCAACGTGAGAGACCATGAGGCCCTTGGGTATCGACATGTGTAGGGAGGCGACGTACAGTAGAAAAAGGAGGGGGGAGATGGGTGCCCCTTGGGGGGTGCCCACAGAAACTGGGGAGGAGATGTTGGGGGAGCCTTGGAACACTTGGGTTCAAGTTCTTTCCGATAGAAAGGAGGATACCCAGTCAACCATATAAGAGAGGACGCGGGAGGCCAACAGTCTGGCCCTGAGGGTGGAGGCATTGGCGTTGTCGAAGCCAGCCTTGATATCCAGGAACAAGCTTGACACTTCCAGTTTGGGTCTTTGGAGGGTTTTTATCTGGTACATGAGGGTGAGGCAGGGGGCGGAGGAGCTGCGTCTTGGTAAGGAGCCGCATTGATTCAGGTGGAGGAGGCCCTCAGATCTAGCGATGGTGGATAGTCTTACCGTCATCACCCATTCGAGGATCTTTGAGATGGTTTTGCGGAGGATGATGATTCGGAAGGAGGAAGGGGAATCGTAGGAGACTTTGCCGGGTTTATCCAGGATCACCCCGTTGGCGGTCTTGAGGGAAGGGGGGTGGTCACCAAAAGCTACCAGAGGGGAGGGGAGTTCGAGTATAATCGCGGGATTGATTAGCTTGACCCTCTTCCATACGGGGTAGGGGACCCCGTCGGGACCAGGTGCCAAGGAGGGGGTGGACTTAGAGTGGGCGAGTTTGATCTCTTCCTTAGTGAGGGGGGTGGCGGAGGGGTTTCTTTTCACACGACCTCTGCTGGGTAGGGGGTCCTTAGACGGGAACAAGTGATTCAGAAGCGCGTTGTTTACCGCGACTGGGTTTGAGGCGTCGGGGAGGGAGGGGCACCTGGGGGTTTTCCTTGTGGCAACCCGTTGTTTGGCCGTCCAGATGTTGTTCGGGGAGGTTTTTGCCAGGAAGTCAGCCCAGTAGGTGGCTTTAGCTCTTTTAATGGCTTTAAAGTAGCCGAGCTTGGACTGTCTTACAATGCTGTAGGAGTCGGGGGTCCGGAATTGTTTGGCTCTGGGATAGGGTTTGGTGAATTCCTTTCGCAGAGTGGTCAGGAGAGGAGTCCACCACCCCTTGGACCTTGGTGACCGGCGTGAGCGGGGCGCGGTGCCTTCGATTGCCATTGTGAGCGTGGAGAGGGCAGAGGAGAACCATTGGTCGAGTTGGTTTGGGGAGGGGGGCTTGGGTGGAGGAGGGACGAGCCTGCCTTTGAGTCTACCTGTGAGGCCTGGCCAGTCAGCTTCCTGCCATCGTGGTCTAGGTTTGTAGTAGTGGGAGGTGGGAGGGCGCATGGTAATTAGTAGGGGCGTGGTCTGATCCTGTCGAGGGGAGGGATGATGCATCCCAGGAGCGGAATGCGGGAAACATGTGAGGGTTGGCGAAGGCCAGGTCGAGGGTGCCAGGTCCGTCTGGTCCCGAAAAGGGGAACCGGGTGCAGACGCGGCGGGTGTTAAGGAGGGTGAAGCCTAAGTCGGAGGCTCGGTCAAAGTAGGGGGCGGATTCCCTTTCCTCTTTTGAGCAGAGGATCCTAAAGGGATCGGTTGCTGCATCGTGGATGTTGAAGTCGCCTGCGACTATGAATGGGTGGTCTAGGCTCAGGAGGGAAGACTCGGGGGAGACTGAGTGGAGAAATGGAGTGAGCGGTCTGGCATAAGCGTTGCCAATCGTGAAGCGGGGTGAATTTGTGGCGAAGCAGCCTTGTGGGGTGAAGACGTCCACCGTCATAAAGTCGTCTGTCTCGGGGGGGAAAAAGGGTAGTACTGCAAATCTTCGCAGGAGGTTCTGGGATATGTAGCAGGCCACTCTGGGCTTGGCGATGGGGGGGGCAAAAGATTTGAAGCACGAAAAACTATGGAGAAATCCTTTGGAGGAGGGAGGGTCCTGGAGAAGTACCATGTCGGGAGGGGGGCCTTCCGTTAAGGAGGAAAACAAGAAAAGAAACACATCCCAGCTCCTGCGGCTGTTGTGTTGAATGAGGGTGAAGTCAGTTGCCGGGGCCAGCCCTAGGCATAAAGGGGAGCGGGGCTTGTCAATAATTTCCAGGACGAGCCCGAGTTTTCAGAGGGAGTCATTAGCGGAAGGCCCCGGCAAGTGGGTGCTGGCTGGGACCCGCTGGGTGGGGTGGGGGCGTTTCGAGTTT
>Ga0307507_10010380_pt1 | contig 12047 bp, 9 predicted proteins | sample 7_EM_MG_FD_207223 | JGI IMG/M metagenome (GOLD analysis project Ga0307507, IMG submission 207223) | Populus trichocarpa ectomycorrhiza microbial communities from riparian zone in the Pacific Northwest, United States - 7_EM | ecosystem: Host-associated > Plants > Roots > Unclassified | place... | reverse complement strand
TGGGGAGCATCCACGACGCGAGCCAGCCGCCGTCGTTGCCGCCCAGGTCGGTCACCGTGAACTCGCTGCCGGTCGCGGGGAAGTTGAACCGGCCGCAGTTGTTGACGCCGACCGCGCCGACGTTGCGGGCGTCGACGTTCTCGAAGGTCGCGTTGCCGCCGGCGCGGGCGCTGAGCACGCTCGTACCCGTACCGTCGATCTTGATGTCCTTGAAGTGGACGTTGGTGATCGAGTAGAGGTCCTTCACCGGCCAGTCCGCGACCTCCATGATCGCGTTGTACGTGTTGTCCAGGAAGTTGTCCCCGACGACCTGGATGTCCGCGTCCACGTTCTTCTCCAGCGCGTACAGCCAGATCGCGCCGAGGCCGATGTTCCAGTTCAGCTCGTACGTGCCGGACCGAACCGTGGTGTTGCCGGTGAACCAGAGGTGCCCGGTGAACGCCTCGGCGCCGAACCGGGAGCCGGCGTGCAGCGCGCTGCCCTCGCGGATCGGGTCGGCGACCAGGTTGTTGGAGACGGTGTTGTCGGTGCCGCCGTAGATGGCGATGCCGTTGGCCAGCACCGGCGTCTGGACCGTGTTGTGGTCGAAGGTGTTGCGCGCGTCCTCGGTCTTCTCCGACCACATGGCCAGCGCGTCGTCACCGGTGTTGCGCAGGAAGTTGTTCTTGACGAGCGAGTCGGTGACGCCGGTGTGGAAGTTCAGGCCGTCGGCGATCTGGTCGGCGATCACGTTGTTGGTGATCTTCGTGTTCGACATCGGCCCGTCGAACCACAGGCCCACCTTGGTGTGGTGGATGTAGAGGCCGTCGATGGTCGAGTCGCTCATCGCGCCGCCGATGCCGTTCACCTGGTCGGTGTCGATCCGCTCGCGAACATCGCCCTCGATCGCGAAACCGCTCAAGTGGACGTTGTGGGAATTTTCCCCATAGAAACCGACGCCGGTGTGGACCGAGCCGTCCGGGGCCGGGGGCGACAGCGCGACCTCGTGACCCTTGATGATCGTGTACCAGCTGCCGGCCCCCTCGATCGTCACGTTGTCGACGACGATGTGCCGGTTGACCTGGTACGTGCCGGGCGGCACGTACACCTTGAGCTTGGCCTTCTTGGCGAACGCGATCGCCTTGTCGAACGCGTTCGCGGAATCGCGACGGCCGGTCGGGTCGGCCCCGAACAGCAGCACGTTCGCCGCCACCAGGTCGATCTTCGGCGCGCCGACCAGCTCGGTGTCCAGCAGGTCGATCACGGTCCAGGCCGCGGCCGAGGACGCGGTCAGCCGGATCTTCTCGCCGGCCCGGTAGGTCTTGCCGAGCGGCAGCCGCTGCTCGTCGTAGAAGTGGTTGGGCCGGAACGGCGTGGTGATCACCGGCGCCGGGGTGGTCGCGTTCGGCACGCAGCCGCACTCGGTGATCCACCAGTCCGCGTGCAGCAGGCCCGCGTTCGGGTCGTTGCTGAACGGATATTGGTTGTAGAGCCAGGAGTACTGCGAGGTCAGCGTCATGGTCCGGGTGTCTTTCCCGACCTTGACCGACAGCGGCGCGGTGATTCCGCCGCCGGTCGGCGCGTCCGGGATGCTGTACCGCACGGTGATCGCGTTGGTGGCCTTGGGCAGGGTGAGCTCGACCCACTGGCCGGGCGCGAGCTTGACGGCCGAGCGCCCGGAGGCCTCGGCGGGCAGGGTGTAGGCGCTGCGGTCGGGGCCGATCACCGTGCCGCTGGTCGGGGCGGACTCGGCCTCCTGCTCGGTGAAGGCGACGGTGGCGCCGCGACCGGCGACCAGCGCGGGATCGAGTCCGGCGCGAGTGCCGGCCGGGCGATAAGGCGCCGGCGTCTTCGCGTACGCGGTGCCGGCCGCGCCGACCGCAAGGGCGACGCCCGCGGCCACGGCGACGGTTAAGGCGGCTCTCTTCATCGACGGTTCTTTCTTTGTGGGAAGCGTTGCTCCAAGCGGGACGGACGCCCGGAGGTGGAGTGACCATAAGATTGCTGTGACGTAGTCCACAAGGTCTCGTCCTACATTTTCGACAGATTGCTCGTTGATTTCATGCATGCATCGCTTTCTTGCACGATCGCCGTCGCGCTGGCGGTGCTTTCGGGCAGCGCTTGCAGCAAACCGGACCCGTCGCCGGCCTGGCACGAGTCCGGCCCGCCGGTCGCGGCGCAACTGCGCGCGGTCGCCGACTGCGGCGGCCGCTGGTGGGCGGCCGGGGCGCTGGCCGCGGGCGGGCCGGCCGCCTGGACCAGCGCGGACGGCGCCGCCTGGCAGTCCGTGCCGTTCGTGCCGCTGCCGGCCAGCTACTACGGGCCGCGCCAGGTGATCACCGACGTGGCCTGCGCCGGCGACCGGGTCGCGATGATCGGCGCGGTGCCCGGCGGCGCGCACGGCAACCCGCGGGTCAGCTCGTGGCGGCTGGACGGCGGGCGGATGGTGGAGAACCCGGCGCCGTTCGCGACCTACGGCGGGGACACCGCGGTCGACGTGGAGCGGCTGGCGGCCGGCCCGGGCGGGTTCGCGATCGCCGGGAACCGCGGCACCGGGGCCGCGGCCTGGCTCGCGCCGCCCGACGCGCGGGTGTTCACGCTCTTCGAAAACGCGCCCGGCCTGGCCGGGAACACCGTGGCGCGGGCCGCGGTGGCGCTGCCGGACGGGCGGTGGGCAATCGTCGGCGGCGAGGCCACGCCGGGCAGCATCGACCAGCGGGCCGCGGTCTGGGTCACCACCGACGGCAAGGCCTGGACCAGGGACGATCCGCCGGCCGAAACCGGATACAACGAGATCCAGCGGGCGGTACGGGACGGCGACGACGTGGTCGCGGCGGGCGCCCGGGGCACCAGTTTCGGGCTCTGGCGCCGGCACGCGGGGCGGTGGACGACGGGGAAGACCTTCGGGGGCGATCCCGGCGGCGTACGGTCGATGGCGATCGCCGACGGCAAAGCGGTAGTGGTCGGCGGGGGTTTGTTCCTCGACGGTCGCAAGATCGACGCGCCCGAGCCGCCGGTGGCGGTCGCGGCCCGCGGCGATCAAGTGTTGCTGGCCGGTCAGAACCGGCTCTGGCTGGCGAAGGTATGACCGCGAACTCGTCAGATCGCCGGGGAAATGGCCGATATCAAGCGGTGTGAAACCCACGACAGCGGCGGACGGCACTCAGCTCGTTCACGTCGGGCGTCAGCCCATCTTCGACGTGAACGGTGGCGTGGTCGCCTACGAACTGCTGTTCCGCGGCAGCGTGGACGCGGTCGCGGCGGGACGCCAGGACACCTACGCGACCAGCACCGTGATGGTCAACGCGTTCACCGAGTTCGGCATCCGCGAGGTGGCCGGCGACCGGCTCTGCTTCATCAACCTCACCCGCGAGTTCCTGGTCGGCGACATCGCCCTGCCCTTCGGGCCCGAGCAGGTCGTGCTCGAGGTGCTCGAGACCGTGCGGATGGACGATCAGGTGGTCGCCGGGATCACCGCGCTCAGCGAGGCCGGCTACCGGATCGCGCTCGACGACTTCGTCTGGGGCTCCGGCCACGAGGTCCTGTTCGGGCTCGCCTCGTACGTGAAGCTCGACCTGCTCGACGGGGACCTGTCCCGGCTCGACGAGGTCGTCGCCGCCTGCCGCCAGTACCCCGGCATCCAGATCGTGGCCGAGCGCCTGGAGACCGCCGAGCAGCTCGCCATCGCCGACCGGTACGGCATGGAGCTCCGCCAGGGCTACGCGCTCAGCCATCCGCAGGTGCTCACCGTCGCCAGCCTCTCCCCCAGCCGGCTGCGCCGCCTCGAACTGGTCGCCGCGCTCAGCGCCGAGGACCCCGACCTGCAAAAGATCGTCGGCATCATCGCCAGTGACCCGCCGCTTTCCCTGCGCGTGCTGCGGGCCAGCAACTCGGTCGCCGCCGGGCACGCCAACCGCGTCTCCTCGGTACGCCAGGCCGTGGTCATGGTCGGCATGCCGCACATCCGGCAGTGGGCGCTGCTGATGGTGCTCGACGACCTGGGCGAGGGCACCGAGGAGCAGATGCTCGGCGTGCTCACCCGGGCCCGGCTCTGCGAGAACATCGCCACCTGGTTCGGCGCGCCGCCGGACGCCGCGTTCATGGCCGGCGTGATCAGCGGCGTCGGCCAGCTGCTCGAGGTCACACCGGAGGGGATGGCCGAGCAGTTCCCGCTCGCGCCGGCGCTCGTGGCGGCGCTGACCGAGGGCACCGGCCGGCTCGGGCGGGTGCTGCGGGCGGTCGACGCGTACGAGAACGGGGAGTTCGGCAGCTTCGATCTGGCCGGCCAATTCGTGGACGCCGTCCGATGGTCGACGCGCGCCCTGGACCTCTCCCATCGCCTGGCCGCCGCTTAGACAACCCTGACATCATCCGTTCGCACACTACGAACGTGTAACAAACTCGGGAGATACTGCGAGGACGGACAGCCCGTCAGAGCGGTGGTCTTCGATGCTGAAACGAGCGTTCCACGTCCTCGCCGTCGCCGCGATCATAGTCACCGCGGCCTGTGCCGCCCCCGAATACACCTATGTCAAGAATTCGGGGCAGAAGACCTACTTCAAGGTGCCGCACGACTGGCAGCAGACCGGCACCAACTCGCTGGACGACATGCTCAGCGGCACCAATCCCGACTCGGCCCGCTCCGCGGCCCGCCAGCAGACCTGGTGGTCGGTCGCGTATGACGCCGCCACCACACCGGATGCCCGGCACCTGCTCATCAACGGCGTTACCGACGAGCCGATCGTGTACGCGCGGATCTCCCCGCTCACCGAGTCGCAGCAGAACGCGGTCTCGCTCGACATGCTCCGCAACGCCATCCTGCCGGTGACCGACGACGCCCGCGAGGCGGCCGCGTCCAATGCCGACCTGACCGACTTCGAGCTGCTGCACGACGAGGTGCTCGCGCCGGCGAGCGGGCTGCACGGGGTCCGGGTCGTCTTCGACTACGTGCTCGGCAGCGGCGTGATGCACACCTTCGACGAGACCGCGCTCGTCAACAACGACAACAGCAAGCTCTACCTGCTGATGATCCGCTGCTCCACCGCCTGCTACCGGGCGCGGAGCGCCGAGCTCGACACGATCGCCACGTCCTTCACGGTAAGGAGCCAGTGATGACCGGCCCCGCACCCGCCCCCGTGCCCGCCGATTCCCTGGAGGGCCTGCCCGAGCCGGGCGAGATGCCGCGCGCGCATCAGCGCACCACCCGCAAGAAGCTCCCGCTCTGGGACCGGGTGAAGTTCCTGCTGCTGTTCGCGCTGGCGTGGTTCGCCCTGGTGTGGAGCTCGATGGCGGACGACCCGATCCTGCCGTTCCCGGACGCGATGCGCATGATGGTGCGCAGCGGCAAGGGCATCACCATCATGGTGCTCTTCGGGATAGAGCTGCTCCGCCAGATTCACTTCCTGGTCAGCGAGCACTGGCCGTGGTACCACCGGCTGTGGACGGACGGGATCTTCGGCGGCGTCGAGCGCGCCACCCACCGGCTGTTCTCCGACTGGACGCGCTTCCGGCTGCTGCGGGTCTTCAAGTGGCTGCTGGTCATCGGTCTGCTGGCGCTGATCCTCGGTTCGGTGCTGCACACCTCGCCGGCCATGGCGCTGTTCCAGGTCCCGGCGCTGCTCTGGTCGGCCATGCCGACGTTCATCCAGGTCGTCTTCATCCTGTTCATCGGGGTCGGGCAGTTCGCGGCGATCTTCTGGTTCCTGTCCCGCGGCGGCGTCGACGTCTACTTCCCGGACGACGTGAAGACCCGGTTCTCCGATGTGTGGGGACAGGACCACGTGCTGGAGCGGGTCAAGGAGAACATCGTCTACCTGGAGAACCCGGAGGCGATCGAGTCCCGCGGCGGCTACGTGCCCGGCGGCATCCTGCTCTGGGGCCCGCCCGGCACCGGCAAGACGCTGATGGCCGAGGCGGTGGCCGGCGAGACCGGCAAGCCGTACGTTTTCGTCGACCCGGGCGCGTTCATCAACATGTTCTTCGGCGTCGGCGTCCTCAAGGTCAAGTCGCTGTTCCGCAAGCTGCGCAAGCTCGCCCTGCGCTACGGCGGCGTGATCGTGTTCTTCGACGAGGCGGACTCGCTCGGCAACCGCGGCGCGCTCCCCCAGGGCGGTCAAGGGGGCTTCCCGCGCGGCATGACGCCCGCGCCGTTCCAGACCGGCGGGTGCCACGGCTTCTCGTACCTGTCCGAGGACTCGCGCTGGACGCTCACCCAGCAGGCCCTGCACCAGGACCGGGTGGTCATGGGCGGCGGCATGGGCGGTGGTGGCGGCGGCATGGGCACGCTCCAGGCCCTGCTCACCGAGCTCTCCGGCCTCAAGAAGCCGCGCGGCTTCATCAACCGGCACGTCCGCCGGACCCTCGGCATGCGCCCGAAGCCGCCGCCGAAGTACCGCATCCTGGTGATGATGGCGACCAACCTGCCGGAGGCGCTCGACGAGGCACTGCTGCGGCCGGGCCGGATCGACCGCATCTACAAGGTCGGCTACCCGAGCAAGGCCGGCCGGGTGCGCACCTACCAGGGCTACCTGGACAAGGTGAAGCACGAGCTGACCGAGCAACAGGTCGACAAGCTGGCGACGATCACGCCGTACGCCACCGGCGCGACCATCAAGGACATGGTCAACGAGGCGCTGATCACCGCGACCCGCGACGACCGGGACACCATCACCTGGCGCGACATCATCCGCGCCAAGCAGCTCAAGGAGCTGGGCCCGGCCGAGAACGTCGAGTACATCGAGCGGGAACGGCACGCGGTCGCCGTGCACGAGGCGTGCCATGCGGTGGTGGCGTACCGGACCCGCCACCACATGGAGATCGACATCGCCACGATCGAGAAGGGCAGCGGCTACCTCGGCATGGTGGCCAGCATCCCGCCCGAGGACCAGTTCACCACATGGCGCAGCCACTACGAGTCGGACATCTACGTCTCCCTGGCGTCGCTGGCCGGCGAGCGGATGTTCTTCGACGGCGACAGCTCGTCCGGCGTCTCCGGCGACCTCGAGTCGGCGACCGCGGTGGCGACCAACATGGAGGGCGTGTGGGGCATGGGTTCCACCGTTTCCTCGTACGCGACCAGCAGTCGTCTCGGTCTCGGCACGCCCGGGGCGCCGCCCAAGGGCGAGAAGAACGACATCAGCGCCCGGCGCGCGCTGGCCGACCGGATCGAGGACAGTCTCGGCGAGATGCTGCAGCGCACCGAGCGGATCCTCAAGGAGAACCGGCGTCAGGTGCTGGCCCTGGCGCACGCGCTGGAGAGGCACAAGACGCTGACCGGCGAGGACGTGATCGCGGTGCTCAACGGCCGGCCGGGGCCGCTGGTCGACGGCTCGGTGTACGCGGACGACCAGTTCCTCGCCGAGATCGAGGCGTACCACCGCGCGGCGCTGACCGCCCACCGCAACAACGCCGGGCTGGGGATGACGCTGCCGTCCCGCGAGCCGCTGAACGTCGTGGCCATCGACGGCAACCCGGCCACCGACGACATGGAGATCTGGCGGCGCCCGGAGCCGCCCGCGGTGACGCCGGCGCCGGCGCCGCACAGCAACGGCGCCGCTCCGGACGGAACCGCCAACGTGCCACCGCCGGACTCCCCGAACGGCGCGGCGCCACAGGGCTGACGAATAGGGCAATTGGTGTGGCCATATGGCTACTTACCCGGGCGTTCCCGGCGGCAGATCATGGGGTACCAGAACATGTTGGAGCCGAAAGGGGCCCGTCATGTTGTTGCAAGGTAGCCCGTCCGCCCAGCGGCAGAACCCGGTCCGCCCCGAGCCGGCCGAGAGCCGTCCCCACCAGCGTCGGGCCGTCGTCCCGGAGCCCACGGCCGCGCCGGCCCGCGCCCGCACCTACCCGCCGATCACCTGGGACCACCCCAGCCTGGGCAAGGTGTTCGCCGAGGGCCTCGGCGGCATCGGCAAGAGCACGCTGCAGCTCGTCCTGGTCGGCGCGGCCCTGATCGGCTCGGCGGTGGCCATCGCGATCGTGATCGGCAGCATCGTCAGCGCCTTCGGCGTCAACACCTCGGCGAGCTACTAGCTCACCTCGGCGGCCCGGGCCAGCAGGGCTCGACGCTCCACCTCGGAGGAGGCCGCGGCCGCGGCCGCGCGGAACAACTCGGCCGCCCGTGGCCGGTCGCCGGCGCGGGCCACGAGGTCGGCCTCGACCGCGATCGCCGCCGGGTAGTTGTCCAGGCCACCGTCGGCGCGGGCCGCCGCCAGGAGGGACAGGCCGGCGGCGGAGCCGAAGGCGTAGCCGTGCGCCACGGCGCGATTCAACGCCACCACCGGCGACGGCTGGACCTGGGCCAACTGGTCGTACCAGCCGGCGATCGACTCCCAGTCCGTGTTGGCGAAGGTTCGGGCGGTGGCGTGGCAGGCGGCGATCCGGGCCTGCACCGCGTACGGGCCCTCGACCGGCGTGTGCAGCAGGATCTCCAGGCCCTCGGCGATCGCCGCCCGGTCCCAGCGTGCGCGATCCTGCTTTTCCAGCGTCACCAGGTCGCCGGCCGCGTCCCGGCGAGCGTCGCGCCGGGAATGCTGCAACAGGAACAGGGCCAGCAGGGACGGCACCTCCGGCTCGGCCGGCATCAGCACGGCCAGCAGACGAGCCAGCCGGATCGCCTCCGTCGCGAACGCGGGCTCGCCGTCCGCGTCGTACCCCCGGGTGAAGAGCAGGTAGAGGACGGCCAGGACCCCCGGCAGGCGCTCGGCGAGCGCCTCCCCCGTCGGGACGCGATAGGGGATCCGGGCCGCCGCGATCTTCGACTTGGCGCGGGTGATGCGCCTGGTCATCGTCGGCTCGGTGGTCAGGAAGGCGCGGGCGATGTCGGCGGTCGGCACGCCGGCGATCGTGCGCAGGGTCAGCGCGACCCGCGCCTCCAGCGAGAGCGCCGGATGACAACAGGTGAAGATCAGCCGCAGGCGGTCGTCGTCGATCTCCCGCGCCGGCGGCTGCGACGGGTCCCAGAGCATGGCGACCTCCTGCAGCTTGGTCTTCTCCACGGCGGCGCGCCGGAGCACGTCGATGGCCCGGTTCCGGGCGACCGTCCGCAGCCAGCCGCCCGGGTTGCCGGGCACGCCGTCGCGCGGCCAGCGTTCGAGCGCGGCCGCCATCGCCTCCTGGGCACAGTCCTCGGCAAGGGTCCAGTCGCCGGTCACGCGAATCAGAGAGGCGACGATCCTTGCGTACGCGTCCCAGCCGGCGCTGACGGCCGCCGCGACATCAGTCATCTACCGGTCCGCGAAGGGGCGCAGTTCCATGCGGCCTTGGTGGGCCATCGGATGCGCCGCGGCCACCGCGATCGCCTCGTCCAGGTCGGCGCACTCGAGGATGTCGAAGCCCACGATCACCTCCTTGGTCTCGGCGAACGGCCCGTCGGTGAGCAGCACCTCGCCGCCGCGGACCCGGACCGTGGTCGCGGCCGAGGGCGGGGCCAGCACACTCCCGGTGACCCGGCGGCCGGCGGCGTCGTTCCCGGCCACCCACACCTCGATGTCCGGCACCCGCGACTCGTCGGTCTCGGGCTCGGTGTCGGTGCAGACGAACATCATGTACTTCATCGTGATCTCCCTGTGCTCGGTCTTCACCAGGGTGACGAACGACCGGACGGAATCCGGACCGCCGTCGCTAAAAATCTTGCGGCAGATTGAACGGGGTGATCACCTGGAGCGTCGCGGGGTACGAGCGGATCGGGCCGGGCAGCGCGCCCAGTGCCCGCAGGATGGTCAGGCAGGCGTGCCGTACGTCGGCGCGCAGATCGTGATGAAGCACGGCCGAGAGTTGGTGGCCGCGGAGCAGCGCGGCGTTCTCGGCGTCCAGGTCGTGCGCCACGAAGACGTCGTAGTTGCGGTGCTCGGCGGCAAACGAGCCGACCACCGAGGCGTTGCCGCCCGCGGCGGGCGAGTAGATCGCACGGACCGACAGGCTGCCCGGCGCCGGACCCTCGACCAGCCGGCGGTTGGGGGCGCGAGCCGTCATCTCGGCCCGGAAGCCGGCGGCCCGCTCGAACTCGCCAAGATCGGGCTGGGCGCTCCGAGCCAGCAGCACGTCGCCGGCTCGGTCGGCCAGCCATTGCTCGACCAGGTAGGCGGCGGTCGCCCCGGCGTCGGCGTGGTCGATTCCGACGTACGCCACCCGCTTGCTCGCCGGAAGGTCGGCGCCGAGCGTGACCACCGGCATGGCCAGGCGGCCCACCGCCTCGACCACCTCGGGGGTGTCGGCGGCGTTGAGGATCACGCCCTGCGAGTGCGAGCGGCCGATCCGGTCCAGCACCGCCGCCGGGTCGGCGTCGCCGAAATGAAACCGCGGCTTGAGTACGGCGGGGCGCAGGTCCGGCAGTTCCGCCTCGATGGCGTGCCGGACGGCGGCGGTGAAGCGCGGCGGCCCCGGGCAGACCACGTCGATCGGGTACACCGGGCCGGCCAGCCGGGCCTGGGCCCGTTCCCGGTCGAGGGCGGCGATGGCCTGATGGATCTCGCGGGCGGTGCTTTCCCGCACGCCGCCGCGGTGATGGAGTACGCGGTCCACGGTGGCCTCGCTGAGGCCGGCCTGACGGGCGATCTCCCGAATCCGGTACGGGTGCTTCACGCGTACAGGATGAGGGGTTTTTGAGGTTTTATGGAAGGACCTTGATGTTTGTTCGCGCGTTAGCGTGACGCCGCGCGGGTCTCGAGATCGTCCACGAGGGTGACGATCCGGCGGTACTCGGTCTGGATCGCGGCCAGGTAGAGGTGGCGCTGGGTGGCCGGCATCTCCGGGTTGTCCAGCAGCTGGTCGAGGCCCTCGCCGAGCTCGTCCAGCGGGAAACGCAGGTACTCGACCGCCTTGGCCAGATCGGCGGCGAGCTGGTCGTCGACCACGACCGTCTCGGCCTGGGCGAGGGTGTCGACCCGCTCGTTCAGCTGGTCGATCGCGCCGTCCAGATCCCCCAACTCGTCCGCCTCGGGGAGCTGCGGGGTGGGCTCGGCGGGGTCGATCTCGCGGGCGCCCTCGGCGAGCTTGAGCAGCGGCCGCAGCACCATGCCGCCGACCAGCCACGTTCCGGCCGCGGCGACGAGCGCGGCCAGCAGCACGATGAGGTCAATCATCCGAACATTTCGGTCATGTTGGCTCTCGACGTCCTTGAGGTTGATCAGGACCTGCAGCTGTACGCCGGTCTTGAGCGTCTCGGCCCACGAACGCCAGTGTGATCCGTCCTCGGCGGTGACGGTGGTGTAGCCGTCTTTTACCGGGATCGAGAATTTTGCCGTCGAACCGACCTCGGCGCGCACGGTGGTGCCCTGCACCAGGCGTACGGCAAAGGAACCGTCGGTGGGCAGCGAGCCGGACTTGGCCGCCGCCGTGCGCACCTGGGCGGCCCGGACGGTCAGCGCCCGGTCGACGTCGTCGCGGTCACTGTGGTCGGCGTACAGCACGATGGCCAGCCCGGCGAGCGCCACCACGAGGGCGACTACCGCCGTGATGGCGAGCGTGAGCTGTACGCGAATGGTTCTGGGCCGAAAAACCCGAGGTAGCGCCTCTGGCACGTCCCTACCCTGCCAGTCGAATCACATGGGGCGGCTAAGAATCCCAGTCTCTTGGTACCCTGTAAAGGCCCGGCCGAGAGGCGCTGCAACGGATCACCCTATTTGATCAAATCTGGTGGGATCCGCCACGCTCGGCCGCCGGCTTGCTTATGGCAAGGGCGCCTCCTGATGAGGGAGGAGCCCTCTTCGTGTCTGAAAAACTGCAGGTCGTCAACGGTCTCGAGTTCGCCGTGGCGGACCTCTCGCTGGCGGAGGCCGGTCGGCACCAGTTGCGCCTCGCCGAGCACGAGATGCCCGGCCTGATGTCGCTGCGCAAGGAGTTCGGTGAGTCCAAGCCGCTGCGCGGCGCCCGGATCGCCGGCTCCCTGCACATGACCGTGCAGACCGCCGTGCTGATCGAGACGCTGGTCGCGCTCGGCGCCGACGTCCGCTGGGTCTCCTGCAACATCTTCTCGACCCAGGACGACGCGGCCGCCGCGGCCGTGGTCGGCCCCACCGGCACCCTCGACGCCCCCGCCGGCGTCCCGGTCTTCGCCTGGAAGG
>Ga0307507_10010379_pt1 | contig 12048 bp, 18 predicted proteins | sample 7_EM_MG_FD_207223 | JGI IMG/M metagenome (GOLD analysis project Ga0307507, IMG submission 207223) | Populus trichocarpa ectomycorrhiza microbial communities from riparian zone in the Pacific Northwest, United States - 7_EM | ecosystem: Host-associated > Plants > Roots > Unclassified | place... | reverse complement strand
GTCAATAAAGTTAATTCTACTAAATAAAACATTTGGGTATTTTCTAATACCTTGAGAACCCCGAACTCGAAGCACCACACACATATAGTGGGTGAAAGTGTGTTAAGGTTTTAAAGTGTGTGTGTGTGTTGTTTAGGTGTGGTTCACACACCTGTTCAGTTCGCGCGTCGCACGTTTCCCTGCTCCTGTGTGCACCAGTCTTCTCACCAAGACTGGTCCACACATTTTCTAAAACCTCAAAAGACCGGACCAGGACCAGAAAAGATCAAGACTGCAGTCTTTTTCAGTCTTGGTCCAAACTGGTTACAACCAGTTCAAGACCGGTTTTTCAACTACATATGCAATTGTGAGCTGCTAAATTTATTGCCATGCTTCTTAGCATTTAAACAAGTGCAAGAACATTAAATTATGTTGAGAATTGATGTATATACAAAAATACTCTTGTACATCTACTATTTGCACAAAATATTTTACAGCTTTGAGAATATCTTCGTCAGTTTTTTGTCCTAAAAATATGATCTTAGGTGTGTTTTGAAGGGTAATTATAGGGTTACAAAAGACCGGTCTTGGAATCTCAAAAGCGAAAGACGGAGACTGCTGGTCCAGTCTTTTGTGGTCTTGGTCCGGTCCAGTTGCGGTCTTTTTTCAGTCTTGGGACTGGACTTCCAAGCACTACATATGTAGCTACCGTACACATTACACTAGTTTGCTTGCGTGCAAGAAAAGACCCCATGGCCAGAAAGTTTGTTTGTATTTGCTTGGTAATTATGACCTTGGGAGACCTTGACAAGCAAGGTGATATCTAACCTGGTGTTCTGCATGCAGCCTTGAAGGGCCCGAGATGGCGTCATCCAGGTACGTCATTGGGTTTTAGAATACGCAGCGGGAATGTCAGGAAAGCTGTCAGGCGTTGCCGGAGACAAATCGGTGTGTCGTCGAGGAGTTGTTTTTAGAGGAGTCATAAAGTTTCTTTTGAGAAGAAAATTGCGCAAGAAGGTTGTGAAGATGTTGTTCCATTCAAGATCAATATCGACGCATTTTTACCCCTACATTTAATTCGTGAACTTATAGCGAGGGGCCATGACTCATTACACACTCCTGTGGGCGACCATGAAGGCGGCGAAGGATAATCAAAGCCCTGAAAGTTGAAACATAAGTAGGAGTCAGTAGTCGATATTTAAGTCACATAAGGACGACAAACCCTTGGGTAACCTTCGCTCGCATGAGAGCGTAAGCAACAGGTGGTGCTAATTGTATGCATGGGGGATTTGGTGACGGTGACGGCTGTTTAACAAACCGGATGTGTGACATATCATGCGGAGAGGAGGGCATTAGATCCGTGGCTATGAAGGAGGTCCGATTTCTTATGCTGTCGAGGATCCATGGGACCGAAGAATCGGTCGACGAGGCAAACCTTAGCCCAGATTTTGGAATGGCATCTCGTTTGTTGTGGGACATTGGGAGATAGTAGAAAATCTGCTATGGGCGAACACCAAGGTAAGTCAAATGCACATTTAGAACGAAAGGTTACTTACCAACTATTCCACATTCGTCCCCCACCCCTCTCAATCGTTCCTGCAGTCCTGCTGTCGTCTTTCTTGCCATCTTAATATGCTCCAATGACCGTGCATAACCACAATCGTCGTCTTCGCCAACTTCGTCTTACAAATAGCAGATTTTTCGTGTTAGCGTGCGGGGGGCCACGGTTGTGGAGCGAGAGATTCTAGTACTTGGAGGTCAGTCACAGAACACAAACAGCGCGAAACTAAGTTACCGGGATGTATTTCAGCTGGCAGCATCGTCACACCACGCCGCCCTTCGCCTGAATCGGCGCATGCACCCCCTCCATCCATCCGCATCGCCTCATAATAAACGCATATATCGTCATTGAGGTGATCGTGGGTTGGTGGTCATAGTTTGGAATCTATTGAATGAGTTGAGTTTGGGCTGAACGGGTAAAGTAAAAAGGAAAGTGTGGTAGCAGACACTGACCGTTCTGAACACTCACCCACCCCAACCCTCCTCCCCGATCACCTTCACGTCATAGTCTTAATCGACCTGGACACGTCATCATTGCCCACACGAGCCGTCTCCGTTGTTGTCACGCCGGATTTGCAAATGCCACAGACCGTCATCGTATACAGTGAGAACGTCATGCTGAGGAAAGTCTCCGATGTTCGGATCCTTGACTCGCATACAGGACCTCACCAGATATTTCCCCACCCTCCAAGAGTGGATGGAAATATCCGCGCCCCCGCTCGTCCTCTACCAAATGACCGCCTTCTCGTGGCCCCACTCCTCGGTACCCTTCCCATCCCAACACGAACACAAACGTTCCAACAGGTCCTAGAACCAAATCAGAGCATTGTAAGCATCGCTCGGCCATGTATCGAGCTGGAGAACTCACCACCACCACCAATTAGACCCCCATCATCGGCAACAACGACGACCAAAATGCTAGCATAAATCGCCTCGCCTTACATCCCCTCTCCGACGATGCAGCTGTCCCAATCTATGGCTGCCGAGAGTCATAAAGTGGTCTGTGCGCATGGACCGGAACCATACGGCTGAGCCAGAAGCACGAATTCATGCTGTGGAGTGCTCGTGCGGCTCCTGGCCGCCTCGTACACTCCCCTCGACTCGCCAACGTACACCGCAAGTCGTCCGTCCTCGCTGGACAATCCACCCACATTCCTGCATACCACTATCCCGGTACGGCACCTCAATTAAGCCATTACTTGAAAGAGGGATGACCCCACCAATCAAACACAACATCCGCTCGCCGCCGTCGTTCGCGACAAGTCGTCGTCGTCATCTCATCAACGACGCCCTATGGTGGTCCATCAAACCCAAATCTGGCGTCTCTAACCATCCGCACGGCGCTCGTCTGCAAACCCATCGTTGCGTTCCCGCGGAGGATCGACGACGGGGCCGTGACTGTGCAAGTTGTGCCTCTTTCCGTGCACTACGCGCTTAGAGCTAGTGCCTTGGACGATCAGCGTCGTCGAGGTCGACATCACAAGCAGACTCGGGTTGTGGAGACAAGGCGCTCCTACGTTGTATCGTCCTCCTGAAGATTACGAGGCATTGACGTGGCTGGATGTTATGTGAGGTACGCGTCGGCTGTTGAGGACACCACGCGATACGTGGGTGAATCCGAGGGAGGAGGCTAGGTTGCCGATGGCGCATTCATGCTCTGGTTAGGTGTAGGAGTGTACGAGAATGATGGGGAGGGAGTGGTAGCCCTTTGCTTTAGGTCTCTTTCGACGGCTTCGAGGTCTGTTTATATTATGAGAAATTGTCACGAGAATAAAAGTATTGAAGGATACGAACCTAGGATACTCACAGCCTCCCCAGCAATCATCTTACAATCCTCCCAGGCCCCTAACACCATCCCATCCCTTCCCACGATACCCCATAACCGCTCTCCCCCTCATCAGCAAATGAACCACATGTTTCTCCGTTTTATGATCGGAAGTATGCCCCACGAGCGTCACTCGTTCATCTACCTACGTGACAGTCGGATACAAAAGCGGGGGAAGACGGATGGGGAGGTGGAATACCTTGGGACGGGATTGGTTCCTCATGAGCAGGAGGTCGTTGAATCCCTTGGTGATTAGAAGAGCGTGTCTGTGTCCCTTGTGTTCGAGGAGAGCATTAGTGGCGACGGCGGTGGATAGGCGGATGCAAACTGGTGCTGATGAGTAATTGTAGAGAGTCGCAGTTTGAAAGAGACTTGCCTATTTTCTCTGTTTCGATGATAGAACCTCTGGAATCCTTTCTTCCATTACGATATCCAAAACACGGCGGATTCCTTCGGTGTGAGTCCTTGATTAGTCTTGCTTCAGCTAGCTTGCGAGGCAAAAGAGAATTATCAGGAGAAGCAAAAGGACTTTTAGAACTCCGACTATGAGCTCATCGTTATGTAAGACGTTTGGTGATGGAAGGGGCATGCACGCTCCTGCACGCCTTGCACCCATCATCTTCATGCACGGCTGACACGCTGATTTCTGTAAGCACCTAATCGCCTATCCTTATCGCACTCCATCTGTTTCCCCTTGTGCCGAACTACAATTTTCTGGTCTTACCCACCACCAGCGCCCCCGATGCCCACTGATGAAACAAGACCGATGGACAGCGGCGACGGAAACCCCTCTAAGAAATATTCGTCCGAGGATGGTAGGGGTGGAACCAAGCCAGTGAGTGTCCGCCGCTACTCATTGGTGCAGTGTCTTGATGATCATTGTAGATTCCTGAAGTAAAATCCCGAGCTTCTCGTTACAGTGCGTCTTTCTTTCTCCTCTATTAGATTATAATTGGCTTTGGTAACAACTCACCCGCACAGTATACTATCGATTATACACCAAAGACGGTCCACTCGAATCGAACCACCCTATCTACTCGAACGACCGCTTTATCAGCCGGATCGCGTCAACATTAGTGAGACCCCCTCAGACCGCCGCCTCTCTGACGAGGTATCTTTGCAAGGTTGAGGGGTTAGAACACCGAAAAGGCACTTTATACCAATCACTTTCGGATAACACAGCTCTGGAAGATTCAACCCGCCTCTTGTTTCGGGGGACATCTGGACCAGGCCCATCCGATGTAAATCCAGTGGCGCTAATTGTCGACACACGCGCTGCAGAGATGAGATCACAGGCCTCGAGTTCAGTGGAATCGCAAAAATTATTGGAACGAGATTATGAACAACGTTACGGTGCAGCTCTATCACGTTTTCTTGAGATTAACCTTATAAATTTTCAGTGTACTATCGTGTTTACGACGATGATGGTGGTGCTGTCTCAAAAACGTCTTTCGACGAGAACGATTGCTCTTTGGGTCGCATTAACACTCTTTCTATGCCCCCGCCTCACACTGTGTCTTCCTTGAAAAATCGCATTATCAAATCGGAAGATCTGTTGGGCCACAATGTTCAGCTATTTGAGGATGAGATCAGCGACTCTTCCATGAATGACAGTGATGCGCTCACCCTCCTCTCTGATACATTCCCAGGATTTATAGAAGACCAGCCTATAGCAATTACATATGAATCTGGAACGAAAAATGGTGAGGATTAATGAAACCCCAGGACTCGGTCAAAATGGAGATTTTAATTACGTTCAGAAGTTGACAACGAGGATCCAAACGACATCCAGATGCGAGAGCTGAGGGGAGCATTGGCACAGATCAAGAACGAATTTGAAGAAGCAAACCTAACACACGCGCGTGAGCTTGAAGAGGCAAACCGAAAACACGCGCGAGAGCTTTCTGAGGTGAGAGAGGGATTGAAAAAGGCGAAAGAGACACATGAGCGCGAGAAAAAAGAAGCCCTAACCGTGATACTTCAGTTGGTGAGTCATTGAATGGCACCTTACCTGGATTGAAATGACAGAAGTATAGCCTGAGCGCGAGATAAAAGAAGCCCTAACCGTGATATTTCAGTTGGTAAGTCATTGAATGGCACCTTACCTGGATTGAAATGACAGAAGTATAGCCTTCAACCTTCACAAGGAAACTGAGCGCAAGGTGGGATGACGGTGAGCGACAATGATATATGTTCCGAGTTGTTCTGAAAGGTCATCTACTAGATAGTGGGGAGACAGATCCGACATGGCACTCATATGAAACGGGGGATATTTTTTACACGGATGGTATTTCCAGGATGGAGAAATGTTGCCGCACTTACGGTTTTCTTGGTATTTATTGATCTCTCTTGGCATATTGCTTCTGCTGAAGTTGTCTACTGTAGAATGGCCATGCTACCAGGCAACAAACTCTTCTGGAAAACTGGCGTGTAAGTATCCTTGCCTCCTGCTTCACCATCATCGCTTGAACTCTTCGATCTTGCTGATCTGCCGTTCCATTTTTTCTAGTTGTTTATGCTGGTGACTACATGCATCCTGCAACTTTATTTCTGACCCGATCTATTTCTTAGATGGGACTGAATTTTGTTGATCCAACGCGACCCAATAACGTGCAGCAAATTTTATTTTTCTTAATTTTGTTTTTTTACTGCAGAGGGTTTCGACGACCGTGAAACTGTTATTGATGGAATTTATTTGGAAGTAGAATCAGTTACAAGATCCGGAAAGTGGATGCGTGCCACCCCAGAAGCTTGCGTTGTTTTGAATTGTGGCAGCGACAAGTCAATACCACGAACATTGACCAACCATTTTAAATATCTACCTTTACTACTACTCATTTTCGACTTGGAATATATTTATCTGATCTGGTGTTCTGCAGTCTTGCGGGCCCAGGATGGCATCGATCCACTGTTTTTAGAGGAGTCATGAGTTTATTTTGAAAATAAAATTGCACAAGGAGGTTGTCGGAGGTGCTATTCTATTCAAGATCAACCCGAGCGCTTGTCGTCCTTACGCAACTTGGGTATCAACTACTGACTCCAACTTATGTTTCAATTTTCGGTACACCAATCATTCTTCGTCGCCTTCATAGTTGCTCACAGGAGCGTGTAGTGAGTCATGGCCCCTCATCAGTTCGTTGAATTAAATGGAGGGTGAACTATGCGTCCATCTTGATGATGTTCGTTCGCATGAGAGCGTAAACAACAAGTGGTAGTAAAGGCATGCCTGGGGTATCTGGTGACGGTGACGTACCACGCGCAGAAAAGAGGAGTCCGATTTCTTATACGGTGGAAGATCCATGGAACCGAAGAACTAGTCGACGAGGCAAGCTTTGGCCTAGATTTTAGAATGGGATCTCGTTCGTAATGGGACATAGAAGATCTGGAGGCTACAGTGGGCGAACACCAATGACAGTCAAACGCACATTTAGAGCGAAAAGTCACTTACCAGTTATTCGACATCCCCTCGTCCCCAACCCTCCCAATCATTCCTGCAATCACAATCGTTTTCGTCGTCGCTGACCTCGTCTTACAAAGAGCAGCTTTCACGTGTAGTGCGTTGAATGATTGGACAAGATTTTTGGACATCATGTCTTTAATATAGTAAACACCTGGTATTTGAAGCACTAAAACGATGAGTGTATGAAGTTTTGGGAATAATAACGAACATCGAATATTACTCACATGAATATTACTCATATATTTGCTCAAAAGCAAGTTGGTTGGGAACCTATTGTTCATAGATCTCGATGTATGCCGGAATGTGAGCATTGCAAGGCATAGTGAATGCACCCGGAACGCCGATCTACTCTGTTTCAAGCCGACCGTTTAATTGTAATGATCATGAAAAAAAGAAATCGGTAAGCCACGCACGATGATATTCTTCCCAGTCAAAACCAAAGAATGCAAATGTGACTTAGGCTGCTGCTTGACTATGGTTAAGTTCCGTCCCCACTCATGAAACACTTAGGCTAGGGCGTGACCCGCGTAGAAAGTGAGTGGGCTAATTTTTATTTTGAGAGTCAGATGAAACTGATGAAACACAATACGTGTCATCATCGGTAATACGACAACCAGAGCGAAAAATTGCGGAGACCAGAAACAATCTAGCTAGCCCATGGCAAGAGACCAGAAGAGTTTGACGACGACAGAGAGTCAATCAAGAGCCCTGGCGACTATCATCTCTGCCTGGGCTCGACCTGATCTGTGGTACGTGGTCGATCTTGGCTGGGGAGCCAACATTGTCCTATTAATTGTTATTTGCAATACTTTTGATAGCAGGGCCTCACCAGATAATCTCCAAGAGCGGATGGAAATATCCCCACCCCCGCTCTTCCTCTACCAAACCACCACCTTCTCGTGGCCCTACTCCCTCGGCACCCTACCCATCCAAACACGAACACAAACGATCCGATGGGTCCTAAAATGAAATCAGAGCATTGTAAGCATCGCTCGGCCATGTAACAAGCTGGAGAACTCACCACCACTAATTAGACCCCCATCATTGGCAACGACAATGACTAAAATGCCAGCGTATAACCCCTACACGTCTTACATCCCCTACACATCTTACATCCCCTCTCCGACGATGCAGCTGTACCAATCCACGGCTAGCGAGGGTCACAAGGTGGTCTGTGCGCATGCACCAGAACCATACGGCTCAGTCAAGAGCATGAATTCAGGCTTTGGAGTGTCAGTGGGATTCCCAGCCACCTCGTACACTCCCTTCGTCTCGCCAACGTACACCGCAAGTTGTCCGCCCTCGCTGGGCAATCCCCCAGCTCTCCGCCCACATTCTTGCATACCACTGACACCACTATCGCGCTATGGCACCTGAATCAACCCATCCTTTGAAAGAGGGACGACCCCCAATCGAATACGACATCCGCTCGCCGCCTCCGTTCTCGACAAGTCGTCGTCACCTCGTCGACGACGACCGGTGGCCGTATGAGAGGGCATCAAGGACGGCTTCGAGGTCTGTTGATATTATGAGATATTGTCACTAGGATAAAAGTGTTGAAGAATACGAACCTGGCGTCTTGAGGATCCTCACAGCTTCCCCCGGGCCCCGACAACCCTCTCACAATCCTCCCAGGCCCGCCTGCATCCACAACACCATCCCATCCCTTTCCACGATACACCCCCACCACTTTCCCCTCATAATCGAACTGAACCGAGTGTTCCTCCGCTGTAGGATCAGAATTATACCCCACCAACGTCACTTGTTCATCGACCTCCATGACCGTCGAATACAAAGGCGGAGGACGACGGATGTTGAGGTCGAATATCTTGGGACGTGATTGGTTCCCTATGAGCGGGAGGTCGTTGAATGCCTTGGTGATTAGAGAAGCGTGTTTATGTCTCTTGTGTTCGAGGAGAGCTTTATTTCTGACGGTGGTGGATAGGCGGATGTAATCTGGTGCTGATGCATGATGAGTGATTGTAGAGAGATTGTGGTTTGGAAGCGACTTGCCTATTTTCTCGATTTATAGGATAGAGCCTGTGGGGATATTCTCCCATTATGATCTTCAACACGCGACGGATGCCTTCAGTGTGAGTCATTGGTTCGTCTTCCTTCAGCTATGTAGCTGAGGCACAAGAGAATTAATTGTCAGAGGGAGAAGGCGGAATTGCATCGTCTTCGTCATTAATATTAAGATATTCATTCCGGTCATCGTCAGGCCTGCCGTGTTTGGTTATTGGGATGGATTGACGCGGGAGGGCCGCAATTATACCAAAATAGTAGGATGGTCGTAAAAGACTTTTAGAACTCCGACTCTGACTTTGAGCTTCTTGTTATGTAAGACGTTTGGTGAGGCAAACAGTGTATGATTTCTGTAAGCGCCTACTCGCCGATTCTTATCGCAATCCATCTGTTTTCCGTTGTGCTGAACTTCAATCATCTGATCTTACCCACCACCAGCGTCCCCAAATGGCCACTGATGAAACAAGACCGATGGACAGCGGCGACGGAAATCCCTGTAGGAAGTGTCCGTCCGAGGATGGTAGGGATGGAACCAAGCCAGTGAGTGTCCACCGCTACTCATTTGGTGCAGTGTCTTGACGATCATTGTAGATTCCTGAGGTAAAACCGCGAGCTTCTCGTTACAGTGCGCCTTTCTTTCTCTTTTATTAGATTATAATTGGCCTTGATATCAACTCACCCGCACAGTATACTACCGATTATACACCAAAGATGGTCCACTCGAATCGAACCACCCTATCTACTCTAACGACCGTTTTATCAGCCGGATCGCGTCAACATTAGTGAGACCCCCTCAGACCGCCGCCTCTCTGACGAAGTGTATTTGCAAGACTGAGGGTTTAGAACACCGAAAGGGCGCTTTATACCAATCACTTTCGGATAACACAGCTCTGGAAGATACAACCCGCCTCTTGTTTCAAGGGACACCTGGACCAGGTCCATCCCATGTAGATCCAGTGGTGCTGATTGTCGACACACGCGCTGTGGAGGAGAGATCACAGGCCTCGAGTTCAGTTGAATCGCAAAAATTATTCGAACGGGATTATGAACAACGTTACGGTGCAGCTCTATCATATTTTGTTGAGAATAACCTCATAAATTTTCAGTGTACTATCGCGTTTACGACGATGATTGTGGTGCTGTCTCAAAAACGTCTTTCAACGAGAAAGATCCCTCTTTGGGCCGTGTTAACACTCTTTCTGTGCCCCCACCTCACACCGTATCTTGCTTGAAGAATTTCATCATCATGTCCGAAGGCATATTGGGCCACAATGTTCAGCTATTTGAGGATGAGGGCAGCGACTCTGCTATGAATGACAGTGATGCGCTTACCCTCCTGTCTGATACATTCCCCGGATTTGTAGAAGACCGACCTATAGCAATCACATATGAATCGGGAACGACAAACGGTGAGGATTAATGAACCCCAGGACTCAGCCTCAGTGGATATTTTAATTAGGTTCGGCTGCCGACGAGGACCCGAACGAGATCCAGATTCGAGAGCTGAGGGAAGCATTGGCACAGATCAAGAAAGAATTTGAAGAAGCAAACCTAACACACGCGCGTGAGCTTGAAGGGGCAGCCCAAAAACATGCACGTGAATTTGAAGCAAACCGAACACACGTGCGTGAGCTTGCTGAGGTGAGAGAGGGATGGAAAAAGGCGAAAAAGACACACGAGTGCGAGATGAATGAAACCCTGTATATGATACAGTTGATAGCGGTAAGTCATTGAATGGCACCTTACCTGGATTGAAATGACAGAAATGTAGGCTCCAACCTTCACAAGGAAACTCAAAGCAAAGCGAGATTGGGGTGAGCAACAATGGTATCTCTTCCAAGTTATTCTAAATGGTCACCTACTAGGTTGGGGAACTGATACTAAATGGCACTCAATGAAAATGGGGGAGATTTTCTTCACAGATGGTATTTCCAGGAGGGAAAAGTGGCGCCGCGGTTCCTATGTCAATGGTATCTATTGATCTCTTTTGGCTTATTCCTTCTGTTCAAGTCGTCCACTATAGAATTTCCATGCTACCTGGCGGCAAACTCTTCTGGAAAATTGGCTTGTAAGTATCCTGTCTTCTGTTTCACTATCATTGTATGAACTATTCGATCTTGCTGATCCGCCATACCATTTTTTCTAGTTGTTGATAAAGGTGAATACATCCATCCCGCAACTTTATTTCTGACCCGAACTCTTTATTAGATGAAGTTGTTTTTTGTTGATCCAACGCGGCCGCCCCACGTGCAAGGAGATTTATCTTTCTTAGTTTTTCTTTTTTACTGCAGAGGGGTTCGACGACCATGAAACTGTTATTGATGGAACTTCTTTGGAAGTTGAACCAGTTACGAGATCCGGAAAGCGGATGCTTGCCACTCCATGAAGCCCCCATTACTTTGAATTGCACCAGCGATGGGGCAATACCGTGAACCCTGGCCAACCATCTTAAATATCTGCCTTTACTACGACTCGTTTTTGACTTGGAATATATCTATCTAATTTGGTGTTCTGCAGCCTTGAGGGCCCGGGATGGCGTCATCCAGGTAGGTCATTGGGTTTTAGAATACGCAGCGGGAATATCGGCAAAGCTATCAGGCGGTTGCCGGAGACGAATCGGTGTGTTGTTGAGCAGCTATCTTTTGTGAAGTTTCTTTCGAAAAGAAAATGGCACAAGAAGGTGCTATTCTATTCAAGATCAATGTCGACAAATAGTTCCCCTCCACTGAACTGATAGTGAGGGACCATTACTCACGATACTTCGTGGGCGACCATGAAGGCGACGAAGAATAGTTGGTGTCCTGAAAGTTGAAACGTAGGTATTCAAGTCGCGTGAGGACGACAAGACAACTGCTCGGGTAATCTTCGTTCGCATGAGAGTGTAAGCAACAGGTGGTGGTAATGGCATGCCTGGGGGGATTTAGCGTGACGGAGACAGCTCCTTAACACACTGGCACCTGAATAGGTGTGTGACGTGTCGCGCTCAGAGGGCATTAGATCCGTGGCGGTGAAGGGAGTCCGATTTCTTATGAGGTTGAGGATCCATGAAACCAGAGAACTAGTCCCTTCGCGTAGATTTTGGAATGGGATCTCATTCGTTGTGGGGCATTGGGAGATAGTAGAACATCTGGATGCTATAGGCGAACGCCAAGGTAAGTCAAACACACATTTAGAGCGAAAAGTCACTAACCAACTATTC
>Ga0307507_10010378_pt1 | contig 12048 bp, 11 predicted proteins | sample 7_EM_MG_FD_207223 | JGI IMG/M metagenome (GOLD analysis project Ga0307507, IMG submission 207223) | Populus trichocarpa ectomycorrhiza microbial communities from riparian zone in the Pacific Northwest, United States - 7_EM | ecosystem: Host-associated > Plants > Roots > Unclassified | place... | reverse complement strand
GGTCTTTTTGCGGTCTTTACATCTCAAAAATGAAAAGACCGGACCGCAGGTCCGGTCTTTTGCGGTCTTGGTCCGGTCTGGTTACGGTTTTTTTCCGGTCATGAGACCGGACTTCCAAACACTATGCCACACAGTAGTACAATACTCCATCATATCATGAATGATCAATGTTGAAACCAAGGGGGCCCTGGAAAACACATGGGGTATATTTCTTTAGTTAAGGCTTGTGGTAACCCCCCTCCTGCCTTCTAAATAGTGTATGTTCCTGTCCAAAAAGGGTATGTTTTTTCCACCCTGCTTTTGAAGAAATCTTCAGCCAGTGTGCTCCTGGTGGGCTGTGAACATTTTCCAGCTTTGAAACAAATTATAAATATTTAAATACATAAAATGTTACCATAATTAGATGCCCAAGCAGGCTATAAACTATGAGTTGGTTCAGATATGACCCACTGGCAGACCAAGTTCATTTAAACGGTTAAGTAAATGGACTCAGACTGTATTGTAACACATAGCACCTTTTGCAGCCTTTCCAGACAGGATACACTTCAAATCATGGTTGTGGTGACAATATGTAAGGATATATGGATTATGGTAATTTACATTTCCATCAAGGCACTTAAGAATCAAATAATTTGTTTTTTCATCAAATGAAGATTGTTCAACAATTCATGAGGAAATTGAAAATGGCATTTGTTCTTATTCCCATATTCATGGCAAACAGCCTTGCACTCATGTCATTGTAGCTTTTCACCACATTTTTTTACATCAGTTTCAAAATCTACTTTCCATTCATAAATATCAAACATTTCACATGATTTAGGTGGAGGAGGTGCATGAAGTGGGTGTTCCAAATGAGGCTCAAATTCCTTGTCAATATTAACTTCAATTTCAGGTAAGTGATGTTTGATAATCTCTTCAGAAAAAGAAAATACTTTATGATCAAAACCTGGAGAGGACTTCAATTTTTCATGGAGGTCTGCAGGATTAAGAGCACCAAGAAGCCAAAGTAAAAAGTGACCATGATGATCTCCTCTCCCAGTATATTCAACTGATCCATTAAAAGCCTCAGGCCAACCTAAGGTTCCACCCTCAGCTGAGCTTCTACCTTTGACAAAATCCTGCCCAAACAAGAACTCAAAAAGACACTGGATAGAAAAATCAAAAAAATCAGCATCTGCAACAGGATCTTTTGCCAATCTCAAAGCATGCTCTGTATGTGGTACTAGAACAGGAAACCTGTCATCTAAGTTTATAGTCTGATCTCCAAAAATTACTTGAAACATTGAGGGATTGGGATTAACAGTCAAAAATAAAATAGGTATACTGAAAAGTCCAGAGTAACTATGAATTTCACTAAAACAAAATATTTTTAAAGCCTGTGAACCAGGTATTCTGGCAGAAACAGTGTTCACCTCGTTGAGTAGATCAAATACTTTTTTTTGCTTGGCACTCAAATCAGGGGCTTTTCCTTCATTCTCAAGGTGATTGGCAACAATAGACAAAGTATGGGGAGAGATTGATAATAGACTTTCAGAAACAGCTTTAAAATGAGATTGTGATACAGTAGAAGAGGTATGCAGATGTGCAGCCCTTCTTTGTAAAATATTTACAACAACAAAGATGAATGAGTGATGATATCGGAATGAATGATCAGCAAGATCAAGTTAATAATTTGCCTGTTTTTGAAAAGAAACAGTTACTGGACATGTTGGATCTTCAAAGCCCCCTGTTCCATATGGATACAATGTTGGATACATGCCTGGAAAAAAGCTAGGGTTATCATATTCTCTGACAGGTTGAGAAGACCTATGAATGATGAGATCAAGTTGATCAGATGGCTTTTCTACAATATTGTGCAAAGCAGAGACTGTGAAAGATCATCCATGCAAGAGTACACTTTCAGGATCAAAAACACCCAGCTTTTCCAAAAAAAATTACAGGACCTTCAGTGCCTTCTTGAGTTACCTGTAAGGCAGGATGGTCAGCAAAACCTGCTGCCTCATATCGCATCGGGCTTCCGAGCCACGTCGGGGTCTTCTATGGGATGGGGGGGGCTTGAGGAGGAGGGAGGGGGTGATAGTGAAGAATTTGGGTTGGAGGAAGAACTTGGGTTAGAGGAGGAGGGGCAAAAGACGTCTTGTCACTCCGTGCTGGGCATTCAAAAGCTATGATGGCCTCCGAGTCGGTGAACGGCGTCCGGGGTCAGGAAAGGTTCAATCTCCTGTTTGGATCTGGGAGTCTGGGACGGCAGTAAGAGTCAAAGCAACCAAGACTCGTCCGTTGGAGGAAGCAACAGCGAGTAGTGAGAGAGGGGGGATTTGGCTACTAGACGGACAAAAAGAGTGGAGTCGCATCCAAACTTCGAAACCATTACCGCTGAGATCTGAGAGTTTATAGACAAGGGACAACTCCTTCCTTCCACCCCAGAGACTTTCTGATATCTATGGTTGAGGCCGACGAAGAACACGTACAGCTTGAGAAAATGGCAGCTGTAAGTGGAATGGTACGAATCAAGAAGATAGAATCCACACACGCCTCTAAGAGGGGAGGGTTCAACGTTCAACGCTCTACATCAGGCCCCTCGGATAGCAGTACGCCGGAGTACGTGGTGAAACGTGAAACGTTGGAAATAAGAGAAGAAGGAAAAACTGGAACAATGCCGGCGAGCAACAACAGACCCCGTTGGAAATTGGCTAGATTGTACTTCAATGTCGAGGGTGAAGGACAAGTCGGAAATGAGGTAAGTGGGAGTCCAAAGCGCATTGGCATCGTAGAGGAGGCAGAGGGGTCACGACGATTGGGAGAACAAAAGACGAGGGCTTTTTGCAGTGGATTTGTAAAAGAGGGTATGGTGCAGTGAGCAAGGAGTGAGGAGAGGCCAAGTGAATGGTGGGTGGGACAAGCGTAAAGCTCCTCACTCGTGAGGTTCAAACTTTCAGGGCCTTCCTTCACTAGCTATGGTGAACGATGACGACGACAAGCAAACTCAGTGATCACTCAAATCACACAAAAATATCAAGAAAAGATCATTTATATCATTCTTTCATTCATTGTATTTGATTTAGACTAGCTAAGCATATGGTGTGGGCGGTACAAGCGGGTAGGGAAGTGGGAAGCGGTACAAAGCACATGGTAACAACACGTTGATATCGGAACGGACGGCGCCCCAGGAATGGGAATGAGCAAGTGGAAAAGGAGGTGGTACAAGTACACGGAGCGCCGTCGATTAGGTAAAGAGACATTAGCGGTGACGACTTGAAACTGTGCCAGTCGTCGTTGTCCGAGATTGAGAGAGAGAAAAAGGAGAATTGGAAATGAAGGGAAAGGGGTAGTTAGGGATGGGGACGGGGATGGGAATGGGGGAAGGTATCAATCAATCAATCAATGTCGCAGGGCGCCCTCACCAACCCGGCTTTTAATCCTGGAACTCATTGAACGGCACGCCATGACTGTGCAAGAGCTGCCTCAACGTCAACGCTCTTGTCCGCCACACCTCCTTCTCCTGCGTGAGCCGCTCAACGCTCTCCTCGAGCTCCTGCTGGTGAAGTAGCTTCCTCTTCCGGCTCTTCCTCGCAGCGAGGGTATTCTGTCGCCTCTTCCACTCAATCTGCTCCTTCTCCGTAGCGTTGGGCCCTAATTGTTCCTCACCAGCCAACTCGTCATCCCCCTCAAACGCTTGTGAGCGCGAGCGCTTGCGGGCAAATATGGCGGGGAGTTCTTTGCGAGAGGTGGCAGAGGGGCCGATGTACTTCCTCGGTTGCGTTGGTGCGTCGATGGGAACGAGGGCAGAGGGGGTCAGGCCCTTGCGCGTGCCCGTTGCGATACTCCTTCGTCGGCTGGTTGTGGACGTGGAGGGAAGAGACGAGGATGAGGGAGCAGGAGAGGGGAAGGAGGAGCGGGATGACGGGAGGCGAGGAGAGGGGTAGAGTGAGGGAGACTTGAATGTGTCGAGGGCTGGGGTCTCAGGAGAGATGGTGTAGAGAGAGCCGCAGTCAGGAAGGGTGAGGTTGGGCTGGGTGGGGACATCGGCAGGCTTATCTTGTTCAGCTTGCTTGAGGAGGGCGGTGGCATGATCGTTGAAGAGGGAGCCGCTGTCATACTCCGCTTCCCCTATGTAACCTGTCAGCATCTCGGTCTCCCCTTGGATGTCGTATTGCACCACAGGCGTATTCAAGAAGTCTTCGAATGGTGACTCGCCGAATGGTGACTCGTCGTAAGAGTCAGGTACGAGACTGGGCACGACGGACAAAGGAGAAGTAAGGTGTTGGTGTTGTGGTTGTTCCGAAGAGGAAGAGAAGTGGTCCTGGTCCAGAGCGAGATATTGGTCCAGAGGAGAAGTTAGGAGCTCTTGCATGTCAACAGAGGAGGTAGAGTGTTCAAAGCTGTGGAGGTCGTTGAACTCTGGAGATGCTGTGTAAGCGGAGCCGTCATGAGTCATGTGAAAAACAGTGGACTGCGGGAGCGAGAATTTACCCATGAAGTCCGCAATGACTTTTATCGCATCTTCCATAATAGGGTTGGGCGGCGCCATGTCGGCGGCCGCGACGGCCGGTTGAAGGGGTTCGTTTTCGGCGGTCATGGAAGTATCAATCGGTTTTTGAGAGAGCATGCTTAAATAATTCTGTTGCATCGAATACAAGTCAGAAATGGCTGACGGCGCTGGTTGTGGTGATGACGGGGTAATAGATAGTCGACGAGGTACAGTTCGAGGCGCTGGTGGGAGTATATGTGGGATACCATAGTGAGACGCTAGATCCTTAGAGGACGAAAAGACTTTGTTGGACGCCGGTGGACGTCTGGGCGAGTGAATTATGACATCGTGGATACGAGAGTTTGTGCTCGAAACGTTCGTTTCAAGTGAGTTTGGCAGGTGACCGATGGTTCGAGATGCCGGTGACGAGGTAGAGGCCGAGGCATTCACAATACTTGGAACATCTTGGCGATGATAAGAGTAGGTGTTGTTGCTGGAGAGGGGAATCGCGGCTTTGGTAGAGACGACGGTTTTCGGGTGGGGCGATATAGGCACCTTGGGCGGTAGCCTGTTAGGTCTGAAATCGGGCGAACTTGTCAGTTCTGATTTAACAACAACTTCAACGTCGGGAGACGAGGGGGCCTCTGAGAGAGGAGAGAGACTGGGAGAGGACGGCGGACTCCAGTGGGCGGCTACCATCACCACGGAATAATCGTCGTCGTCCTCCTCTACCATACGGGATGGACAAATCCCTGTCGATGCAGCAGGCGATACGCGGAGCGTGCCATTGGACGCTGACGAGGCGAACATGATATGTAATCAAAACACCACAGATAGTATAATTGCGTTGGAATAATCGCCGGCACACGCAACAACGCACGTAGGCCCAAAACAAAGACAAAGGTGGTAGGAATTTGACTCACGGTAGGCTGCTGGGCGGCCAGAGGATAGCTTGGAACGGCTCTAATGAGTCTGTCCAAGTCCTAAGTAGTGGTGGATGTAAGGAAGAAAGAACCTTGTAAATGATTGATCTTGACTCGTTTGCTTTATAACCAATCTTACACAGCTTTTTTTCAATCTCCGACTTTCCGAGCCAGGCACCCGTAAGCCACGTCCCTTCCCATTGTTCCCCTCTCCCCACACAAATCCAGTGCTAAGCGGTACAAACCATACCATAAACCTCTGAATGCGTGTCTACAGACGCCAGAAACCATCCTTCATTCACAATAACCCTCTATACCTCTCCTAACCCACATTCCCACACCGAGTCATATCCGTTTTGCCGCGCCAAAGATAGACCATGCTGGGCAGCTGACAAATAGCTCCCGACGATCGCGGTCTGAGATATCGTAGCCGACGCTTCCCGCATTTGGATAAAGGCGCACAGCCGACGCATGTCTCTGCACGTATATGGTAACCCCTCCGCCCAAGGGCAGAGGGTTTACGTCGACGTGGAAACACGTCCCGCCACGATTCACCCTTCGGTACCTTGAACACCATCCAGGGAGGTAAGATCATCCCCCCCCAAAGTAGCAGTTTGTTGTCAACGAGAGTTTGCTTGCCTGCCTGCGGCACAGCTTGGAAATGAAATGACAAAGCAAGGAAAAGGCGCTGAACAAGACGCTCAGCTGATGAATAATCGCACAGCACCGATAAACGCCCACAGCAATCAGCTGATGCAACTGGGCCCGTACGCATGATTTTCCGCAGAAAATTTAGTGGGCCCTGGACGGTGATTTCGATCGTGGCAAGTGACCATCCACGCCCTCCGCCCACAACGGGATGCTGTGGAGCACAGTCATTTATTAGCGCTGGGCGCTTCCACGGAACGTAATTGATAATCATATGCTGTAATCATAGGTAGCGAGGCAAGGACGCGCGTCGTTTCCAGATATGTAAGCGTCTCACGTCTGACCAATGCAAGGAAGACGTCATTGGTAACGAGACGCAATTGAAAATCGTAGTCGTATACGCAGCCGCAGGCGAACTCGAGGTATCCGTTGTCGCAGCATACACATCCGCAGGCCTTCAACCGTAAACGCAGTCTGTCCCTTCTCAACTTGTCATGAAGCGCAGACAATCCCTTTGAGTGAATAAAACTCTCTTCCGGGCCCGTCTTGCACCCAAAATATCATCAGCGTGCCGAGAAGCGACGTAAGCCTCCCCGAATTGAATAGCGAGACTTATCTAGGAGGCTGTTGCTAAGGCACGGTGCAGCTTCGCCGAGGTGGGAATGAAGGAAAATCAGAGTGATCGTGCGATACAAGTTGCCTAGGTCGGCCTTCGTGAGACGATGGAGTGGAGGAGAAAAGGTGATAACGATTCGAGATTGGATGGTGCAATCATTCGACGTTGAGTCTTTTAGGGAGGTCATGTTGGCGAATTAATTCTGAAAAATATATTTGACTCCATTCAACATTGAGAGCCTCGCTAAGGGGAATGAGACGAGTTAAAGGCATGCCCTAGGTTCCGGAAAGAGTCACGTAGACCAAGAATATTTTCTTTGAAGCGGCGGCGCTTCCGGAGCAGAAACGGATGACGAGGAAAGTCATAAGAGAAGTCAAGTCAACCAAAACTCGGAAAAGTAAACGTTGAGGAATCCGCAGACTATCCCTGGAATACCATGTTCTAGCTGGCCTTGCGTCGAACGCAGAAGTAGCGTTATTCAGACATACGTTGGCTGCATCAGACATGGAAAGAATGATAAAGAGAAGCAGGCGAAAGGGACACGCCAGAAACCATAACGGCTTGGGTGGTGGATTATGGAAGGTATTCTCCTTGCGTAATTGTGGGGTCGATTAGCGTCAACATTTTATTTGAGGTGGTGATGCGTCCAAAGAGGAAGAGGATGACGGGAAGGGGTCACATGTGGACCAAAATTCGCAAGGTAAACATTAAGAATCCGCAGAAATTTCGTGTCCTAGTTGTCCTTGGATAGAACGCAAAAGTTGTGCGGTCAACCAAAGTCAGCAGGAATCGGATTGATTTCTTCGCCAGCGGAACACGGAGGATGTTATTATTCGCGACAAGCAAGAATGAAGAGCAAGGAGGAGGAAGGGAAGGAAGAGGCAAAGAAGGGCTTTATAAAATCAAGACTGAATGGGGATGAGTCAGAATGAATGCTCGGATATTGTGCTTCAGTGACAATTGGAGTCAAGGACGTGCTCTGTGGACAGACCAAGAGGGAAAACTGCCAGGGCGCCAAGGCGAAGCCTTCACAGGGGAGAGGATGCTGAGTTGAATAAGAAAGACTGAACGTATGACCGAAAGAAAAAATAAAAGACCAGAAGGCGGGCCTCGTAAAGCCGAAGACCAGCATGGACGCGGAACGTTTGCTTAAGGGCAATACATGAGGTGAAGTCACCAAAGTGACCAGGCTAGCCAACCAAAATGAAGCAGAGAATGCGGAAGGAGGCTGGCGCCGAGTCTAACTCGTCCGTCAGTTAAGGGAGGGGAGAGATATAAAGAGGGGAGATATAAAGAAAGGCGGGAAGCAAGAAGGAAGGGAAAAAATCAGCGCGCAGTGAGAGCCCTTTAAATACCCAAAGAATAAAACTGACTAAGACCGGAAGGAGTCACAAACGGACGCGTAATCTTGTCAAAAAGCTGTTGAAGCGCTAACAACCGAGTACTAAAACACACCAAGGTGGCGCTAGGGGCTGCAAGGGTTTTGTGAGCCTCAAGGAGCGCCGCCGACAGGCACAGGAAACCAAGAAGGGGAGCGGGAAAACAGACGGGAGGGCGGGAAACCAGCCAACGGATGAGCAAAAAGGGCGCGAGAACCTCGTGGGGCATTATAAACCATACGGGACCGACACGCGTGAGTCATCTGTGCGGGAAACTTGGCGGGCCTGAGTCATTCAGAATGTCGAACCGCCCGCTGACCTGGCTACGAGCCTCAGGGCTCTTAGCCCTGAGGCTCCCTCGGAAAACGCCGCTGAGGCCCTCACGTGTGGCCACAACTGAACGTGACGGGGTGATGGGTCCGTCGCGTCCGTCGCGTTGACGTCGCGTCTCCGTTTCCCTCCTGCAATTATCACGCTGCTCGGAAACATTCAGTTCCACATATATACGATTTATTAAGAGTTATTAAGTAGATACATTAAAAACACAAAATTTTCGTTGCCACATCATGCTTAAGTTGGGTGCCAGATTAGTTACTTGCAAGTTTTGTGCTAATTGGTTGATGCATAGCTCTTTGTAAGTTCTTCTTTACTATGCATTTGTATCAGGGCAATGTAAATTTATTCCTTGTGAAGTCCGTTACTGTCCGTTACCGTCGTATGGCACGGCAACGATACTTACCATATACAGCGCTAACACTCCATTTGGCAACTGTTTGGTGGTGTTGATTCCATCACTCTATCCACATTTTCAGAAAAAATGGGGTATCTTTCACTAAAATTTGAAAGTATCCTTTGTTTTCATAATTTATTTGAGACGTATACGACGTAGGGTAGTTCCAGTAAAAAATCTATGTAAGTTGTTGTGTGAGTGGAGTCTCTGATGAGCTGACGGGCTTTGCCGAATAACCCCGTGATCGTTCCCAGGTACTAGCCTTGTGGCCCATCAGTGAATGGCGCAAACAAGTACAACAAGCCTTGGGGCTAATAGCCCCAAGGCTAGTAGCCGACTCTCCGGGGGGTCAGACGATCCCGAGTCATTGATGGCGCTTTCTTGGGCCGAAGGTGGCGGGAATAAGGTCCGATTGCTATTTTGGGCGCCAGCCACGAGTGTCACGTGTGCTCTGTGCATTCACGGCGTTTTGAAGGTCTACTCCCATGACAGACCATGTAACCAGTTTGGCTCCCACTCAATACCAGTCTTGTTGACATCTTTTTCCCGCTTTCGGCCCACGAGCCGTCTGCAATCCTTCTATGCTCCCCTCTTGACGCGATCATGATGACGCTCCTCAAAGTTCAACCACACAGCCCCTTCTCTCCACCTACATTCTGGAGGGCGATAGAAGCCCGGGGAAACAGTTCTACTCCCTATCAACGGGGTCCGGACCCTTTGGACCTTCACTTCAAGTGCCCTTGGCGGCCAAGCCACGCGAGGATTTACGAGATGATTGGGTATGTAACGCCCGGCACCGTTTCCGCCAGGTTGAAAACCTTGACATAACGACAAAATGAAGCACTGCGGTTTCTTTTTCAGGGATGTGGATCGAAGCGTCCTTAAAAGCCATGGGTTTTGACATGGATCATCACCTCAGACGTCTTACGCCCCATTCAAGTCCTTGGGTGTTTTTTGCTTCGACCTCGATTCCGCCGGCACATATTTCGCGCCCTCCATGTCAAATACGAGTATGCCCTTTTTTCGATGTTCTGAGTCTACCGTGCTCCATCTAATTTCCAACTAGCGGTCGACCTATCGCAAGTTCCATATGGTTATATCCCGGGAGCATATGTGGCTTATTCAATGTTGGCTGCCTTCGGCTCAATCCTCGGTATGTTTTCGGGTCATGTTCCTCGGCATCGATGCTTATTTCTACTTTAGTGATCCACCTTTTCCTGAGCATCCGCCATCGCACGTGGTTTCTGCTACCGACGCTGGTAATGGGCACAGTCCTTGAACTTGTTGGTTGGGGTGCTCGGCTATGGTCACACTACAAACCGACTCTGTATTTTCCATACATCATACAGTGAGCTATGAATAACGTTGCATGCGGACAGATGCTGAACACCTACCAACTTCAGAATCGGGAACTTGATAGTTGGACCGGGTCATATGCTGTCCGCAATCTATATCATTTTTGGACGGGTTGTTGAAATACTTGGACCAAAGTATAGTCGGCTCCATCCAAAGCGATGTCGGTACCATTTTTGGAGATGCAAATGACAACTGAATGAACTTTTAGACTCTTTTATTTTCATCACTTGCGTGAGTGGTGGTACATATCTGGGATCAACGTACCAGGGCGTACTTACAGTGTAAATATATAGGACACCCTCTCCGTGCTCTTACAAACGATAGGTGGTATACTGGCGTCGAGGCGTAATGCTAATCCAGATCCAGTGAGACGATAGTTATGCATGTCTTTTGGCTGTTGGAGCTAATCCTTGGAGTAGGGAAGTCGCCTCATGCTTGTTGGTTTTGGCATACAGTTGGGTGAGTCCTATAACCCTGAGCGTTTGATGTAATTGTTCAGATCATCTCGTCGATAGCCACTCTACTCGCCTTCTCCATCTGCGCAATAGAGTTTTCGTATCGATATTCAAAAGACATACCACTAAATTCAAGCAAGGACTTCCATCGAGGACATTTCAGCAAAGGAATTAAATTCACTAACTTGGCACTGACCGTCTCGATGCTTTGCCTGACCTCTCGGTGAGTGCATGGCATAGAATACCTTCTCCCCTGGATCTAACTTTACCCAGAGTTGTGTATCGACTCATCGCACTCGCCGGTGGCTGGAATGGCAAAGCCATGCACCAAGAAATGTTATTCAGTTCGTCGCCTCCATTCACATATCTTATTCCACAAGCTCACCTTTCGCTTCAAGACATTTTTGACGGTGCGATGGTGATACAAGCTACGGTGATGTTCATAATGGTTCATCCTGGAAAGAATCTCCATTCCGAGGACGTTCCATCTGTGAATACACGACTGCCTCTTGTCGACTTTAATAAAAGACAGGACCATGTTTAATGGTTGCGTCTTGGTCGGTGTCTGTCTTGGACAATTAACTAGAAATAAAGTATTTGAAACTCGGGCGTTTTGTTGCCCTGAAACACCCTTATTTAGTTGGCTTCGAAAAGGACTCTATGTTGTAACAGTAGCGTGTTTTCGAGATTTATTTGATGATGAAGTGTACGAAGTCGAAGAATTGCCAAATTCATATCAGCATACTTTCATCTCTTATTGTGCAAATGCCAGAAGGAATGGAATCTGAGAATGGTAGCCAGCTTGAACACCCTGGATATAAAGATGTCCCCGAGTTGGCCTGGCTCAACTCACCGAAGCGACAATTCAGCTACAGTAGAGTAAAACAATAAAATATCCATATTTTCAACTTTGACTGTCATCCTCCGCTCAAAAAGTTGCAAATGTCTGTCTTACATCAAGCGCGTCACCCCTTCTCGGGAACACTAATTCCAACGTGTCTGATGCGCTTAATCCGACAATCTTTTCTAGTGCTTGGAAGTTAGGTTAATTAACCGGAAGATAACCGAGACCGGACCGGACCTAACTGCAAAAAGACCGGACCGCGGTTAGTGGTTAAATTCTGGAAATGAAATAACCGGTTATTTTGCAGTTAACTAACCGTTGGGCAGGGTGGCGATGTTTGTAGCTGCTCCCAGAAAAAATAAAATAAAATAAAATAAAAAGAGGGAAAAAGCGAAAAAAAAGAGAATATTTCTTATCTTATCTTATCATAGTTTCATGAGCTGCAAACTACTGACCCATCCTTCAATCCCCCATATTTCTGGGCTATCAATCTTGTTCCGATGGGGCCTTGTGGCTCATCTGCTATCCCTCCCATCACAATCCACTCTCTTGCAGTCATCACATGAGTTTTTGCACATTCTGGCCTAATGCATTTCCAGCATTGTTTTTCTGCTCTGATTCTCTTT
>Ga0307507_10010377_pt1 | contig 12049 bp, 7 predicted proteins | sample 7_EM_MG_FD_207223 | JGI IMG/M metagenome (GOLD analysis project Ga0307507, IMG submission 207223) | Populus trichocarpa ectomycorrhiza microbial communities from riparian zone in the Pacific Northwest, United States - 7_EM | ecosystem: Host-associated > Plants > Roots > Unclassified | place... | reverse complement strand
TTGCTTGCGCTGCACGAAGCTTATTGTACCTATAAAAAATGAACGCATTATAAAAAAAAAAAAAAAAAAAAAAAAAAGGCGAGAGATTTGCGTTCTTCACGCAACCATCTAAGTTCTTTCATACTATTTACTTTCAATACAAAGATCTCTATCTATCCAGCTTTCGGGAATCAAGACACCACTGTCTTATAGGAGCCTGGCGATCGACGTTGCTAGATAGGAGTCAACGGACTTCGCTATCGCAACAGATATTGGGCCAAGGGAAGTGATCGTTAGAAGACTATCGGTTACCTGCTGCAAGTATCACCCGGAGAGGAGAGGATTGTAACACAAAGGGGCAATCCATTAGATATACCCTAACAAACCACTTATGGAAGCTCTGTCAGAAAGAAATTCGAGTCACCACCATCCAACAGAAATCGTGCAAGTTACCGGCACGAAGATCAAACCATCCCAAGGCTAGAAAGCTAATGCTAGCTACCGTTGCTGAGGATAGAGGTGGAGAAACCTCGCGACCAGCGAGGCAATGGCCACAAAGATAGACCTTTATGGAAGATGAGGAGGTATAACGCTCACTGGCACCACTGGGGACGGCATGTGTGTAGTCCGGCCATCGAATCGGGAACCGAAATAATCTGAAGTGAACTCTGCAGCTCATAGCCTTTGAGTGCATCGATCCCAAAAGCGTGATATATTCCCACTTGGAAACTGGTAGCACCTGGGTGTTGTACTGCAAAGACATTCAAAAGTCTATATCCCAGATAAAATCGAGACAGGAGCGAATGAACCCACCTTGGGCGACACAACCTGAAAACGGCTCCACTTGTTGGGGGGACCCCTAGGACGAATGATGGTTAGTGGAAAACCTGGGAGGACACAAGCATGGCAAGAAAAGAGCCAAGTACGGAACTCGAGCCAAGATGATAAGTGAGAAGCTGCCATCAGACGAGAGTGACACCAGCATAATCATCCCCAGAGGCAGGTCTTAAAAGTACACAATCGAAAATGATTAAAAGAAGAGCATCTCAGTAGTAAAACCAACTCACGAGTGCTATGGGTCGCACTACACGAGAACAAGACACCCCACTGGGTTGTCATGTCGGACGAAGCACGCGACCTAAGATATCTCTCATAGTAATTGGGCACGTTCATTGCAGACACAGAACCTCTACCCACCTCATGAAGTAACCGCAGCTCGGGCTGGAGGAATTAAGTGATAAGTGTGGTAGACTCCTCGTAACTACCCATAAGTGTGGATAAGTCGGTCATAACGGAAGGCGTCTCCAAGCCACAAAGGATGAATCATCAGATGAACTACCCGTTGTATATGGGATTCCCTCGGCACGGAATAAAGACCGCTAGTTGTGGGCTGCCCAATATACAAACAGGCAGGATTTTATCTTGCACAAAAAATCCTACCCTCAAAATCCTCTAACCATCATCAAACTATTTTATTGTTTCAAAATATTTGGTGAAAGGAAAAAGCATTTTGTCGGAGGAGGCTTCATGAGCTGAAACTACGCAGGCACGGTAATAAACCCAAAAGGTTACCACAATGAAAAGAGGTTATGAGACACGAGGCCCCCAGCCCAAGTGAACAAAACACAAACCAAGTCCACAACACTACAAGTGCCTTGAAGGAAATGCCTTCCTTGTCATTGCGGACAAACGGCACAAAATTAAAGTCTTATTAGACTCTGGCTCAAACATATTCCCCCTAAACAAAAACACCGCGCGCACCCTCAAAGTACATGACGAAATTAGAGAAAACCGGCTTAAAATAAGCGCATTTAACAGCGAAGTATTCGCCACATGAGCAAAATACTATTCCTATCCGATTCAACTAGAAATCGGGACTAATCATGATGGCCATACAACCATCGTCTCCTGCGAGATTGCGGAGGCAGGCAAACATGATATAATCATACCGTTCGGGTGGTGGCACCACAGACATCCGATAGAACCTATTGAAACCCCTGAAAATCCTGTTTCACACACGCCAAATGTGTAGAACATGTACAAGATGAAGGTATCGCTGACATGGTTGAATGGGACGAGACGGTGCCTTTCGATAAAGAAACCTGAATGATCGGCAGAATAGGATTCACAAGACAAGAGGATGTACAACTAGAAGGATTACCGAAGCCGTATTGGCAGTAGAAAGAATTGTTTGAGAATCAAAATGCGGAAATATTGACTCCTAGGCGAACCTTCGACCTTGCGATCGACCTCAAAGACGGCGCCACTCCAGCTGGGGGACCCATATCCCCAATGTCGGCATACCAATTAGAAGAACTAAATAAATAGCTTCACAAAATGCTAGCCGAAGGAAAAATACTCCACAGCAAATCTCCAGCGGAGGCACCAATCCTTTTTGTCCCCAAATCTGATGGAGGACTACGATTGTGCATAGACTACCGTCAACTAAACCAGTTAACCATACTCAACAAATACCCTTTACCGCTGATGACCGAACTGAGAGAAAGAGTAGCCGGCCCAACCATCTTCACCAAATTAGACTTAGAAGACGGCTACAATTTAATTCGAATCAAAAAAGGAGATGAATGGAAAACGGCTTTCCGCACCCGATACAGACATTATGAATATAAAATAATGCAATTTGATTTGGTCAATGCACCCGCCACATTCCAAGCCATGATGAATACTATCCTACCAGAATTTCTCGATCACAGAGTTGTAGTATATTTGGATCATATCCTAATCTACTCAAAGACAATAGAGGGACACGAGATCCTGGTTAAACAAGTATTAGCAAGGCTAGAACGCAACCACCTCGCAGTATCCTTGAAGAAATCGGTGTTCCATGTCGATACAGTCGAATTGCTAGGATATATCATGGGAAAAAACGGAGTCACTATGAGCGAAAAAAAGGTTGATAGTATCCTCAATTGAATAGCCCCACGGTCGGTATAAGACTTACCAATCTTTATTGGTTTCGCGAATTTCTACTGACACTTCATAGAAAACTTCTGAAAAGTTTGTAAACCAATTACCGACACGTTGAAAACCAAGGGAGGAAAACATTTATGGTTTTGGGGAGAAGAACGGGACAAAGGCTTTGAGGAATATAAGCGAAGATTTACCTCAGCCCCTATCCTAGCACACTTTTATCCAGACCGAAAAACAGTAATCGAGACGGAGTCTAGTGACTTTGCCCTAGGTTGTATCCTTTCTCAGTATTTGGGAAAACGGTTACACCTAGTTGCGTTCCACTAACGAAAGCTAAATGATGCCGAATGAAATCAGGAAAGTCATGATAAAGAGTTATTGGCAATCTTGAAAGCATTCCGCGAATGGAAACACTACCTGTTGGGAGCTGACGACCCGGTCACGGTATACACCGACTACCAGAACCTGCAATACTTCCTCATAACTCAGGTCTAGAACCCCCGACAGATCCCCTGGGCTCAATGGCTAGATAATTTCATTTTCAAAATAGTATACTGCCCCTGAAGCAGAGGGGGCAAACCTGATGCATTAAGCCGGTGGCCGGAGTACCGCCTTGAGGAGGGAGCTACAGATCGCGAACACACATTTTTGAAACCTGAACATTTTGAAGTTTTACTTTGCCACAGAAAGGACCGAATTCAGGTCAGCCTTGTGGAATGGAAAAAGGGAACAACAAACCGGCTCAGAATAAAAAGACTGCCACAAAATGCGATAATCCCAACAAAAGGTTCCAGGATTGCTGCAGGACATGAGATTTACACCTTAAAAGATGGCACCATACCAGCCCAAAGACGGATGTTAGTGGATACCAGAATCGCAATAGGACTACCCAGAGAAATATACGGCAGGCTGGCGGCAAGAAGTGCCATCGCAAGTAAACATGGAATGGCAGTGGGCGGCGGCGTCATACATGCGGATTACACCGGCGAAATAAAGGTGATATTACGGAACCAGGGAAATGCCAGTTACGCATTCAAGGCAGGCGATCGTATCACACAAGTAATAGTGGAAAAAATACAAACACAGGATGCCATGGAAATCGATAATCGGGAAGACACGAAAAGGGGAACTCGGGAATTTGGCTGAAGCGACATCGGTCCCAAACGGCTAATCACATGTGAAGAACTCAAAGTCAAAACGTGTTTCCTAAACCCAGATCCACAGGATAACTCATATTTTGACGTAGAAGACATTCTCACACACAGCAGCCTACGAGACGAAATAAGAATGCTGTCCAGTACCATGATTAGAGCAATACTTATGCAAACCATGGACGACTCATTCCTGGAGAGAATAAGAGTGGCAGGAAAAGAGGATGTAACTTGGACGGCACGAAAAGGGGAGTTAAGCCAGTTAAAAGCAAAGCGGGAAGCACTACCAAAGCACGGGGAACTGGAAGATAGACTACTCTACTACAAGAATAGACTATTCATTCCTTCAAAAGAAGAACTCTTAACCGAGATCGCAAAAGGATGTCACAACTCCAAGGTAGCCGGACCCTTCGAACAAGAAAAAACCGTTGAACTGGTCACAAGAAACCTCCACTCGGAAAAACTCTGCGAATGGATAAACGACTATGTCGGGTCGTGGGAGGAATGTCAACATAACAAATCTCCACCACATGCGAAATATGGATTACTCCAACCATTAGAAATACCCTACGCAGCATGGACCTCCATGTCAGTGAATTTCATTATGCAGTTATCCGAGTCCCAAGGACAAACCCAGATCATGGTAGTAGTGGATGGTTTTACAATAATGGCACATTTTATCGGCTTAGCAAGAAATGCGACCGCAAAGGACTTTGCGGATACCTTGCTTAAAGATGTTTCAAAACTTCACGGACTCCCCTCGAAAATCGTATCGGACATCGACGCACAATCTTCGGGCAAATTTTGGGAATCATTGTGCAAAGCACTAGGAATCACATGGCAAATGTCAACGGCATATCACCCACAAACGGACGGAGAAATCGAAAGAACCAACCAAGTGCTGGAAGGTTACCTTCGTAACTTCGTCAACTATGGCCAGAATGACTGGTATCAGCTGCTCCCGTTGGCTGAATACGCCTACAACAATTCCAAAGCAAGTACACATAAGCTGACCCCCTTGTCGCCAACTACAGGTTCCATCCACAGACGGAATGGATTAAGAAAAGAGAGGCTGAAAACCCAGAGGCCACAATGTATACGCACTGGATGAAAACAGTGCAGGAGAAGGCGAGGACAACCCTCGAGCAAACAAGGGAGGCCATGAAGAAATACTACGACGAGCGAGCGACACCACATCCCGACATCGAGATAGGTGACTTGCTAATGTTGAACACAAAAAACATTAAGAGCAAACGACCAACAAGGAAGTTCACCCCATGATCGTCTGGCCCTTTCAAACTCTTAGAGAAAAAAGGGAATAGGGCGTTCAAACTCGATATCCCGGCTCGCTGGAAAATCCAGCCAGTATTTCACGTCTCGCTACTCGAACCCTATAAAGGCTCTTACCGACCCAACCGTGAACAACCCCCACGAGAAGCAGAAGACGTAGAAGGTGACCAGGAATGGGAGGTTGAAAGAATCGTTAAAAGTGACATAATTACCGACACGAGAAAGGTCAGAAGGGTAAACAAGGAGTTCAAGGAACGCTGATATTTTGTAAAATGTGCAGGATGCTCAGAGGACGCAAACACCAGGGAACCACCGGAGGGGTTGGAAAAAGCTAGAAATGAGGTGGAAAAGTGTCATAGGGGAAATCCCGAAATGCCGGGGCCGAACTTAGCTGAGTAGTATGAGAAAGGTTTTCCACATGTGGACAAGTAAACGCTTCTGGTATTTACCCTTACCATACAGAGCTCATATAAGGATTAAAGAATGTATTATAGTAAGAGAAAAAGTATTCGGGACTAAAGTTAAGAGGAGGGAGCTCGTGTTAGGCACAGAGCTCCCAGGAGGGTAAGGGGGTCAAGTTACCCTACCTCCACGCATGAACCTCTGAAAAGGACTTAGCAGCACCCCCCACCAGCCCCGACATTGGGATCATAGGTCACCACACGTCGCCTGGGAAGTTGTGTCCCCTCACCAAAGACAAGAGTAAAGAAGACCCTACTTGCAACACTGTATACGTCGCGGCCGTCCGTCCGACCGGTTCCTGTTGGCAGAATATATGAGAGGAGATCTCAGAGCATCTAATGCAAGTGGAAGCATCTCGATCGGACAACATCGGACTGAGTTACAACAACTGCAAAAGTGGGTATCGGAAAGCGGATATAAACTCGCTGGACGTACCTACCTTAGTTAGGCTTCCTCGGTCTGGCAAGACACGTAGTGACCGGTAGGAATGTACTATGCTCGGAAAGGGAGTCGGGGAACTCCCAAAGGGGTTGTTGGGCAACAAACCGATAACTATAGTTATAACCATTGGTTCGATGAATAGAGAAGAGTCGTGTAATGCCGGTTAAGAAAAAAGGTATGCCTCCTGCAGACCAAGTCAAAACCGGAGCCAACAATATGAAGGATGGCCATCCTCTATCCCAGCGAATAATTGTCTGACATGCAAACAGATGGAGATTATTCGTAAATCTATTTAGCAACGGATACATGTTCGTATAACCATCTAGGAGAACGGGCGCTACACCCTCCCCATGAGAGAGGCATACGTGGCAATAAGTTGCGCAAGCCAGAGTAGAAAGATAACGGACGTTCAGGGTCAAGTCAGGCTCCTGCTTCAAAGAAGTCGAGCTAGGTGAAAGAAAGATACTTAGTTATAGGAAGAGATTATGTAGCCCGCGAACACCCAGACGAGGAATATAAATATCGAGGTGTCTTCGTAGCTACTACCAAGGATCACGCAACGGAGAAGAGACCTTAACAATATATACACGTTAAACAATTTTATTGTTCTACGTATCTTACAATTCTATCTTAACTTTCATCTCCCAAGACGTATTCTCCGAATTATCCACGATCAAGCCTAATATATTTGCTTGTTCTTAGAATATTAATACCCCCTTAACAGTGCATTTAATCTGTTGCGAAGCATGATTGACGTGTGGGGAAGACATCCATAACGGAACAATTCCTGAGGCGATGTTAGGCATACCAAGAAATCAAACCCACGCGGCTCACGCACAGACCCCTGCGTACCAATCAATTAGAGTACAAATACTCAAAAAATACATCTCAGTTTAGCTTAAGATGATAGTCAAGTGCCTCCAACTATAAGGTCATGTGTTCGATTCACCGCCGCGTCATTGTTATTATTAGTTAACATAGAATTATCCAACAAGTGATAAATGACAGGGATGATAGCGCAAAGACGTCTCTAAAATGCTAGTGTACGTTCCCGTTTTAGGATGCCCACAGGTTAGGAATGAGAGTTCTCTAAGATAACGGATGGAATCAGAATAAACACTTAAGTAAACAATCTTTTTATGATATCAGGAGACACATAGCGGAGACCTCCGGGCCCGCTCAGAACCAGTTAGTACGAACATAAGATAAGTGCGCACAAATTCCTATTTGAGCAATCGCTGCCCCAAGCAAAGTCTGGAAACCCAATGCGCAGACAGTGACAGACTCTTGCGCATTCAATGGTCTGACACCTTTGAAGTTGGCCGCTTCAGATATGGTTCGGTGAAGTGAAATGATTACCTAGGCATTAGTCGGCTACGTGTACTCCAGACTAGCCTATTATCCACGGGACTGACACACCCTCACAATAATATGATAGTCTACATCCTCATAATGTGAGCATAGAGTAGAACAGTTGTCAGGGTCAAGAGGTGCTCCCACCTACCAGTTCAGAGAACTTAGTTTGTTCGATACTTCGTTACTATGGTTAGCACATGTAGGCCACAAACACTCAGACGCAGTTTATAAATATGGAAGTGCCTCCTCCCCCGCTTAAAACAAGATCATCAAGCACTAGAGAAGAGATCTTATCAATATTATAAGTTATAAACCTTTGCTACCTTATTACTTTTACCTGTCTTACGTGAGTAACTTAGTTACACTTTATTACGAGCCTTCCTAGACAAAATTCTCAGTCTACAAAACCCACTTGGGCATACAGCCTAGTCCAGTATCTAGGTTATCCCTCTGGCTACCCCTAACAGGCGAAAGGTAAGAACAGGTAAATCTACCAAGGAAGAGTCAAAGCTTGAATAGACCGTGCAACACTGGGTTTGGGCTGTTGGGAAGCATGATTGAGCTATGTGGAAGAAATATATAATGGAACAATTACTGGCACAAGAGGTAAGGCCGGATAAACTAAAGAGGAAGAGTCAAAGCCTGCATGGACAATGGACCGTGCAAAGGCTCAAATTAGACGTACAACATCTGAGAGGGGCTGCACGGTAACGAAATGACTAGCACGGGTATTCAGGGCTAAGGGAGGGAGATGTTATATGTTGGAGGCAGGATTGCTGGGGAAAACTAACCCAGGCCTCGTCCTATGCCTCCGGACACAAAGGGGCCATCTCCAGACGAACTGAGCCCGGGCCTTCATATCTGGAACTGGAGTTTACGTTATAATCGCCTGGAGCATCCGGTGCACAGGGCGCACAGGACACACCAGGACCCAAGGTTATATTTTTCCTGAGATCTAATCCCTATTCAACGTAAAGCAAGAACTTTGGCTGGACAACCACACTTCCACACCAACCCCTCCATTGTTAAAACCGGGAAAAAAAATCACAAGCATAAGTTCAGAGTAGAACCCATAGAAAAAGTCCTCTAGGTGGTGTTGAAAATACCAGGTCGTGAGGAGGGTTGCGTTTCTGTGGTTGGGTGCCATCGGTTACATTGTTCTCTTTTTATTAAACCCACCTCATCTTCGATTTCACATAATTCCGACGCACCTTCCAGCACTTTTGTAGGAATCATATTCCGAATACACGATGAGAATACAAGTAAAGAGGTAGTGAAGATACCCGAACTCTTTTCGTTCACCCTTAGGCGGGTAAATACCCGCCTAGACTAATTATCCCTTGTCTTTAAGTACTTCTCAAAATACACCAAAGAGTCCAGTGATTGGTATAGCATAGGTTTTCTCTCCAGGTTGATTTAGCAACCATGGTCCGCTTCCGTCATTCGGGGGAGTTGATAATTATCATGAGCAACACTTCAAAATCATCCTGATCTCAATTGGTCTCCTAACAAAACCCTTCATCTTCTCTACTTCCCTTCTAACTTTATCAAGACTGCATATCTTTTTGCCAAACCTGGTTCAATAAACAGCCTAGATTGTTTGCTTTGTATTCCATTTGAGATACCTGTCAATCCCGGGCCCTTCCTACAGAATACCAGCAACGCTTTTTTATACCAGCGAAAGTGCAATGTTTCACCCACTGATTCAAACAAGATAATAAGCCTTGTCTCAACGCACCTTGGCAGTATGCCTACCCTCAAACTTTCCCAAAAGGGTAATTTTAAGTGACACAGGCCATCTGCACAGTTGCCCTTTGGGGCCAGAAAAAAATCTAAAAATTTAGGAGCATTTCTAGCGTACTTTAAAGGAAGATTTGTATTTTTTATCATTTTTTGGGATAGTGTTTTCTTGCTTGGAAATTCAAGTATTATTTTCTTAGCTATGGGCGAAACATTGTGTTTTTTGCTAGTATAAAAAAACGTTGCTAGCATTATATAGGGCGGGCCCGAGATTGACTAGTATAGAATAGGTTTTCCCCAACCTGGAGCGTACTAGGGCACCATTCCACATTTGTTACCCCAGCGACTCTCTTGCCAGACCAGAGTACTTGGCGATTTTTCAAGTCATCGGAATGAGAAAAGATGAGTTACTCTTTAAAGGTACTGTACACCAGGGCCGCGTAACTCATCATTTCCCATTCCGATGACTTGAAAAATCGCCTAGGACAGTACTAGCACATTACGCAAAAAGGCGCCACACACACCAAAGTCTTTCGGTTCTCCTCGAGTGGGAAGCCTGCATAAAGGGTTTTCAACCCCGGGTCTGAATGCCCCTAATATCATACAACCCGTTTTGCATGTGAACCTAATCTTCGTCTAGTCTTGGCAAAAAAAAAAAAGTCGCACGAACCATGCACGAACCATGCTCGAGTATGATACAATACTAGTACGATAGGAACATTCGCGCTCCAAGGCGGCTCCCTCGCGGATCCCCTAGTTGTACTGTACTCAAGTACTGCAGGGGAAAACAATTCGGCGAGGGGCAACAGTACAATGGCGCTTGCTAGTCTGAACGTTGATAGAAGGCCCACTACTGGGGTTGGGCAGCAGTGGGCCGGCACTCGGTTACCGAGGGAAGCCAATAGTTGCCGAGGAATAAAAATTTACCGTGATTCGTCATGGTGTATCACTCGGGATGCCAAGATTTCTTAAGGATCTAGTGCTCACCAGAAACGTATCATACTTGTCCACATCCGAAGGAATTAGTGATAATGGTAGCGGGTGGGGCGAGCCAGTAGGTGCTTGGGGCAGGCGGTGTCAAGAGGTTAGAGTTGTTCATAGGGGAGCTAGTTGGAGGGCGGCACTCCTGATACTTGGTTCGACCAGGTTTTCTGGGGCTTGGTTTTTGAACGCCCTGAACGATGATTGTTCTTCACCAGCTGTTTGCTAGTTTCATCGCTACTGCAATTACTAAAGGGAGTCTTGATGTTTGCATAAAAACAGGGAAAGAAGGGAATTCGTGGATCGTAATATTATTGTATCCCATTAAAACCCTGCATCCCACAAGGATATGGGTGTGGTGATCGGTTACACCAGCCGTGCCTCCCCACAAGCCTACGGTGTATCTCTTGGGGGCGTCATCTACCCTCCCCCTCGATCCGGCTTCTCTGATCCTGTCTTAAGAACAATCATCTCTGTACTAACCTCCTCCTTCCTCCGAAACGCACGCCTACCGCCTTCCAAATCTTCCCTGATCGTCTCTTCTGTCCCGCTGGGCAAACTCCCAGAATAAACCCCGCTATCATCATTCCTACCCCCCCCCACGCTCCTAAACCTCGCGCTCACCCAGCTCAGCGAACTAATCCCCGGCCCGCCCCTGACAAACCTGACTTTGAGCAGGAACCTAAAGGCCGGTAAGCAGAATGCTATGAGCGCAGCAAGGACCTCTATGGAGGAGATGAGCTCGAAATGGTGCTGTTGCCGCAAGGTGATGTTCCCATGGAAGTCCGGCTGGAAGACTCCAGTTTGGTTGAGGTAGAAGATTCGCACGATTGTTGCGCTAATAGAGATTATGCCGATTAAGAAGACGAAGGCTACTGCATAGGTGTCTATGCGTGTGAGGCGGAAGGAGCGAATTACGAGGAGAGGGACGGCCATTACTTGGTTCTTTGTTAGATTCGGGTTCTTTAGAGAATGGAAGGAGACGAAGGAGGGAGGAGTACACATGAGGTCAGTGATGATATTAGAGCTACTCAGTAGCCATTGGACAGATTTCGCTGTATTTGGAGTACACCGTCTGCCATGTTTCATTATGAGTTTCAAATCCCTGGGGCAAATATTAGTTTATTAATCATGCTTGCACACTTGGCTGGGTGCACACATGAACATACCAAGAAATAGCCACAGGCCTACAATGGGTGAAGAACGTAACGATGACGGCTACAAACGTACCCGGTATGAAAAAGCTCGTAGCATAAAGTGCAAACCTCTTCTGGCCCTGGGTCCTAGAGAACATATTCCAATAGAACAAGACAAAAGCCGCTTTAATGCACCACAACTCAACCATATATCCCAATCCAAGGAAATATATAAACTTCCCACCCATCCCCAACTAGTTAGCTTTCGCCCTTAACATAGTTAGGTTGGGAGATATCGAAAAATTACCTTGAGTGCTAAACCATTGTTATCCGTAAAAATCTTGTTGTAAATCTGCCCTTCGTTCCAGTGCGGATGGTTTCTTCGAACCTCAATTTCGTGCAGCGACCCGTAGCACATGTAGCAAACGGTTGCGAGGGCAAATAGCGTAGAGATGAGAAGGAAAACGTCACTAGCGATAGAAAATCTGTTGAGCTTCTCGTGTCGTCGGACGTAGAAGCGGAGAGCTACAAAGGTGAAGAAGGTTACTCCAACCGTGAGGATCCAGGCAAAGAATTTCACCG
>Ga0307507_10010376_pt1 | contig 12051 bp, 4 predicted proteins | sample 7_EM_MG_FD_207223 | JGI IMG/M metagenome (GOLD analysis project Ga0307507, IMG submission 207223) | Populus trichocarpa ectomycorrhiza microbial communities from riparian zone in the Pacific Northwest, United States - 7_EM | ecosystem: Host-associated > Plants > Roots > Unclassified | place... | reverse complement strand
ACCATCAAGTTAGTTCATGGGTTGAGCGAGGCTGATTATGATAGAATCATCGAATATGCGAGAAGCATTTTACTTGAAGAGAATAGGCTGAAAGAGAACTTTTATGCTGCTAAATCCATGATGAAACCTCCTGAGTTAGGATACCTGAAAATTAACATGTGTCAAAACCTATTGGCATGCTCGGTATAAACCAAGAACTAGAAAGGAAATGACTCTTGTCGCACATAAAAATTGAGATACTTCTCGATCACTCATAGATTGCAAAGATTATTCATGTCTCTAAATAATACTGAGCACATAACATGACATCATTCATATGATGCAGTTGATGGAGTTATGGTGCACTTTTTCGATGGTGAAGCCTGTAAACAGTTTAATAAAATGCATCCTCAGCTTTCAATAGAACCATAGAATATACATGTTTGGTTATGTATAGACATATTCAATTCATCCAGTTCATTTATTGCACCATATATTCTTATTGGCTAGTAATACTTATGGTTTACAACTTGCCACCGGGAAAGTGTAAAAAGATTGGAGTTCATTTTCTTACCTATGATCATAATCGGTCCTAATATTCCGAATAAAAATATAGATGTTTGTCTTTAACTGTTGATTGATGATTTGAAGAAATTGTGGTCATCCAGGTTTTTAATGTATGATGTCTTAAGGAAATAAAATTTTCAAATGAAGGAAGCTTTGATATAGATCATCAATGATTTTCCTGTGTATGAAATGGTTTATGGTTGGAGCACACATGGAAAATTAACATATATGTACTATATGGAAATAACAAGGTTTTCACCTTAACAAATGATGGTAAAACATCATTTTTGTATTGTCACTGAAGGTTCTTGCCAACCGATCATAAGTACAGAAAGAATAGAAATGACTTATTTTATAGGTATAATTGAAAGAGATATTGCATCACCGGTATCGCCGGAAGAAGAATTGTATGATGTTGTCTTGTTGTACGAGGACATTGTGTTTGATTTTTAATTTGGTAAGCAAAAGTTTTCTGGTTTTGGTGTGACCCATAATCGAGTTAAGCGAAATATTTTTTAGGAGTTTTCTTATTGAAAGACTAATCTCCTCAATGGAAGCCCGATCACTTAATGTAAGTTTGTTTTCATTGCATGCACGATTAAAAAAATAAACAACAATGGATAATTTTTGAATAATTAATTTCAATGAATTTTAGGAATTTTAGATTTACAAATATTGAGGTTGCTCGTACAATAACATCGATAATGAAATCATCGATAAAAGTGCCTTTGTTTTAGTGAAGTCAGGTTTCAAAAAATCCTGAACCGAACCCTACGATTGAGGCATGGTTTAGAAAGTTCAAGGTTAGTATATAAATAAATAATTTTTTTTATTATTTTAATTTGGTCAATTTTTTTTTGTAACATACCCCATTTTTTAGGGAGAAATCTAAGTTATTCAAGTCCATTATCCATGATAAATCACTATTTAATGGCTCATTAATTATGATTTCATATATTTTTTAAATTTTCAACCGAGTCTCCCTTGTATCCTTGCCTTTCCAAGTTATCGACAATACTTTTTAAGTTCATAACTAAATCATCATCAATAGTCCAATCATCCTGAATTTTAGTCAATCCACTATTCAGATTATTTTATTTTGATAACCAATGTAACTTAAATATGAAAGCAATTAAAAGTTTATATTAAACAAAAGATTAATACTTACTATACAAATTATACATGTATCAATCTTACAATACTACTTTCGTACATTAATTAAAAGTTGTTAACATTCAGTTTACATATAAAAATGTGAATCACCCATCAAAACAAAAAAGGTAATTCACTTTTCTAGTTACATAAGACTATAATTTAATGCATGTACAAGACCCGCTTAGATATGCAGAAAGAAACAAAGCTATGAAAGACTACCTCATGTTGAAACCGTGAAATACCTTAATTGGTTATGCAAATTAATAAGAATCAACCCAAAGAATGAACATTTCAGAAGAGTTTTTCTTTAAAAGTTCTATCCAATTGCAATTCTTACTCAATTCTTATTTTGGTTTAACCTCATGTCTTTTTTCCGTTAAAAGATGATGCAATTTTTCTTTTTAAGTTCCGGTTATCATTCCTTTTTGGATAACCCCTAATCTAGTTGTCCCAACTGGACGCCCATAACTCTAGCTAACTTATCTTCCAACCTTTCAATAAAAAATCTTCTTGAGCTCTATTATATTCAGTAAATCCTTAAAATATCATCTAATCCAACAATTCAAAACAATTGCTAATGGTTTCGGCTTTTCCTATTGAAAACCACATCTTTCTAACATTCTCATTTGCAAGTCATCATCTATTTGATATCTCATATAGATATCTAACACTCTAGCACTTTCATTCTAGTGCCAATCAATCCAATTATTCTTCCCAAAACATTAATTATTAGTACATGCACCTCAAGTTTAAATTCGATAATGTAACAACTTAAATTGTAAAAAGATCACACTTGATGGGGGTGTTCACCATCTACTTGAGGCATGTTGTCGTGTGCCTACACTCATATGCTGGGCCGTTTCAGCTCCCTCTCTTGGACTATAACAAGATTCAATTCACAGTCAATAACTTTAGTTCATATCAAAATGCCATCTAAAGTGTTCATTTATCTCAAGATTCCACATGCACAAACTTACGTATATTCATTTACGTGTTTTTCAATTTCATCATCATAATATTTTATTTAAAGTTCTATACCAAAGATAACTTCGTAAGCAAAATAATTCAAATTAATATAACTCACATATGCTGAACACTGTTTAGTGTTTCTTTCATAAATCAGCAATTGAAATTTAGATTCAAGTGTGGTTTAATCCTTTTGAAATTTAAGAAACACATATTCAGTTGTTAAGAAGGAAACAAAATCAAATTCACTTATTAACCTACTAAATATTACTCACTTCACACGCACATACAATTTATCTATCAAGTTACAACATGATTTATTTGCGGTTGTCGATCCCTAACTAGAGTTTTATAGCTTCAAAGTAAGGCTAGTTTCTAATGAAAATCAACATCTTCAAGCACAACTTTTATGAAGAAATATGCCCAAGCTTCTGTCATTTACTAGTCTTAAATCTAGCTAGAAGTTAATCAACAAAATCTTCCCTATGACATACAACCATATCCCTCTCTAGTATTTAATTCAAATATGGAGTTCTATAACTCCAAATAAAGGAAAACTTGTTTAAATTAAAAGTTAACACATTTATTTACAATCTTCATGAAGGAACATGTTTCAAATTTATCAATATCAGATCCCAAACTCAACTAGAAGTCAGACATCAAATTTGTCCAATAGCTTCCAGCCTGATCTTCCCTTAGTATTTTGTTTATATATGGAGTTCTATAACTCTAAATAAAAAAAATTGTTTCAATTAAAAGGCAACACCTTTACCTACAATTTTTATGAAGAGTCATAGTATAAATTTAGTCATTTTCCTTTTCTAATATCAGTTGGAATCTAGATATCAAAACTGTCCAGACTTAAATTCGTAGACACAGCAAATAATAAAATATCTTCCATGTATTCTTTCAATATTTAGACCAACTATTCCTATCTAATATATTTTAAACTTCAACAAACACATTATCAATCAATTATAATCTTTTTTCTTTTAAAGTTAAGTCCCTTCTTCCCTTACCAACACACTTAATAAAATTAACTAACTAACACATCCTTCATACATTACATTTTCAACACATATCGTCAACAATAGTTTTCTATACTTATAAAATTCAAAATTAACCCTTTTTTTTTTCTTTATGGCTAAAACCCATAAGAGCCAAATACAATTACTTTCGCTTCCTCAAATCACATAATTCTCACTTAGCCAAACCTAATTCCATATATATGAATAACATTTCAGCACAAGAAAACAATATATTAAGCAATTAAATTCACATCCAAGTTCTTCACACACACTAACATATCCTATAATGCATGTACCTGATATTTCAAGGCTTCCTTACCTTGATTAGATGACAATTTTAGATGAAGAACAAAAAGAACTTCAAACTCTCTACAACCCCTTTTAGAAACCTAACTTCTAGTTGTAGAACTCACCAACTCACCTAATTTCTTATATTACCCTTTTAATATGACTATTCTTATCACTCTAAATCAATTTATTCATGGATTAATTCATCAAGACTTGAGAAAAAGTACACCAAAAAACCTTAACCCTTTACTACCACTCTCAAACCACATCGTGGTTTTATGGAAATCCCATGGACTTTTTGATTCTCTCAGTTCGGGTAGTGGAAATACATCTAGGATTTAGACCCCATTTATTTTTGCGATTGGAAAATATTTTTGCAAAATTATTTTTTTTACTTGAAATTAATTTTCTTAGGTGTTTATATATTGTTTTGATGTGATGATTTCAAAAATAAAAATAAAAAAATAAAAAAAAATATTATTTTGATGCATTTTTAAGCAAAAAAACATTTTGAAAAGCAACCGTTACCATAATACTAAACAAGCTCTTAAGAAATAACTCGAAGCACCATTCGAGCCTGGGTAGTACTATATTTAATCATTTTACAAATTATTTTGTGGTTAACAAGGTATGTTAGTTCATGCATTCTCCTGTTAATGCTTGTTGGTTGGCTTTTAAGTGCATCTTGTATTATCTATGTGGTACTTTATTCTTTGGGCTGCATTTTACTTGTCAAAGTGATCTCTCACTTAATGGGTTTAATGATTATGGTTGGACTAATATTGTTGATCGAAAGTCTACTAGTGATTATGCTATCTTTCTTGGTCACAACTTGATGCCTTAGAAATATGACAAACAACATATTGTTGCTCGCACTTTTATAGAGGTCGAATATAAAACTATTGATAATGCTATTGTTGGACTTAAATTGGCTAGATCTCTAATTCATGAACTTAGTATTTTTGAAATAACTTCTCATTTTTTCGTTGTTTGATTACTCATGCTTCCATGATATATATTGAGATTGATTTTCACTTTGTCCATGACATGGTTGCTCAAAAGAAACTCCAAGTTCAATTTATTTATTTTGATGATTGGGTTGCTGATGTGCTTATTAAACCTCTCCCATTGTCTCGATTTACATTTCTACGATCCAAGCAGGATTGTTAATGTGCTTATTAAACCTCTCTCATCATCTTGGTTTACATTTATATGATTCAAGCTGGATATGATTGTTGTATTCAACTTTTGGAGGAGTATTAAAACAATATGATCAAATATAATTCTAAACCTAATTATCTGTTGTAGTATTAGTATTGTATTTATTATATTAGAATCCATTATACAAAGCTCATTAGGTTTAGATAGGATTAATTATCTACATCCATGTATAGTACACATGTACATATTTATTATTGAAAAGAATACATGCCAACAGCAACAACAAGAGTATAGCTAACAACAATTTCTTCCTTTTTTTAAAGCTAATTCTCTCCCTTCCTCTAATCACAGGAACAAAGAGATTCGAATGTTGAAGTCATGGTTAGTTATTTATGCGAGTTTGCCATCTCCAATCTTTATCATCTGTGTAATATCGTGGTATATATGTTGATGTGAGAACACAGCAGATTAGTTTGACCAACGTCCTTAAAGCCCCATTAGAGAGTACAACCCACGCGGTCAAAGAGACAGTGGAAGTAGCGATGATGTTAAAATTCCCATGCAAAATAAAGCAAGAGTGGGGGAGAAAACAGACCAGACCGGTGAAAAGGTTCATACAGTCGGGTCACATAATACTGATTAGTGACGATGTGATCACCACGGCACCGAGAAGTTCCTTTTCTTTCTTTAATTGACATTTCTTTTATCTTTTACTTAATCATGTTAATGAAGCTAGCTAAGTAAACACTAATCCATGTAGACCAAACTGCCACAAGCTGGTTTACAAACACACTGTCACAAGCACAAACACACTCTAAGCAATGGTCTTGTACAAAACAATTAATCATACAGATAACCTTTTTCCATGCAAGAGGAGAGGCCACTAATCTCTTTTTTACTGGCACAGAGCCACAAAGAATCTTATAGATTAAGAAACGTCGCCTTCTCTTCTATGAACCCTAAAACGCAATAAAAAACAAAAAGGTATCAAGCTAGAACAAACAAGCACTAAGTTATGATATAAATAGCTATATAAAGTCCTCTCCTTTATTCTTGGTCTTCATTCCTTCTTCACCATCTCTCTCTCTCTTTCTCTCTCTCTCTCATTTCTTTCCCTGTAGCTTCTCTCTGCAAAGAACTTCCTCTTATTGATGTGATTCTCCACTAGTATTATCCAACAAAAATCACCCCATCAACCTTTACAAAAGGAGAAAGCTCATATAGGAACCATGGATTTTTCTTCCATCCCAGCATATCTTGATCCAGCCAACTGGCAACAAGTAAGTGTTTATTCAATTTTTGGTTCTTAAGGTTTCTTATCCTAGAAAGCCAAAATTCAAAAGATAAAAAACATTCCGGCTACTTTCCTCCCCCTCCCCCTTTTTTTTTCTCCCCTTATATCTTGTTCTGAATATACTAGATATTTGCTTTTTCTCTATTTTGCAGCAACCGAATCACCAAACTGGAGTAAGTAGCAGTACGGCTACCCAGCATCTTCCACCTCCACCACCCCCACCCCCACAACCTCATGGAAGTGGAGGTGCAGGATCCATCCGTCCCGGTTCTATGGCAGATCGAGCACGGATGGCAAACATACCTCTGCCGGAGCCAGCATTAAAATGTCCAAGATGTGAATCAACCAACACCAAGTTTTGCTACTTCAATAACTACAGTCTCACCCAGCCTCGCCACTTTTGCAAAACCTGTAGAAGGTACTGGACTAGAGGAGGTGCCTTAAGGAGTGTCCCTGTTGGAGGAGGCTGCAGGAGGAACAAGAGAAGCAAGGAAAGCAGCTCAAAATCTCCAATAAGTGGTTACCGTCAAACCGGTTCCTGTTCCTCGAGCACCGTCTCTTCTAACAGCGGGACCAGTGATACATTTGGTCTTGGACCACAGGTTCCGCCCATGCGGTTCATGGCTCCACTTCACCATCATACTGAATTTGCTTCTGGTAATATTGGGTTAAATTATGGTGCGCTTTCAAAAACTCTTGTTGGAGGAGCAAGTGACCTGAATTTTCAAATGGGTAGTGCTTTAGCTAGTGCTGGTCTTGGTGGTAATGGTGGTGCTGGAGGTTCTCTTTTGTCAATGGGCGGTTTTGACCAGTGGAGGATGCAGCAAGGACAACAATTACCCTTTTTGGGAGGATTGGATTCTTCTGCTTCTGGGTTATACCCATTTGAAGGTGGTGCTGAACCATCTGGTTATGGTGGTGGAGCTGATCATATAAGGCCAAAGATATCAAGTTCTACAGCTACTCCGTTAGCTTCTGTGAAAATGGAAGACAATCAGGAGTTGAATATGTCAAGGCAGTTCTTGGGAATTCCAGGGAATGATCAGTACCCGGAGTGGTACTTCATGGACAGATCTTTCTAGTTTTAGTTCTTCTTCCACTAGCAATCCTTTATAGATTTTGTCTATGGTTTTGTGTGGTGAAGCTCCAGGGTTTTTTTTTTGTTTTGTTTTTTTTTGTCATTGGGGTTTGTGGAGGTAGCGCTCTTCAGCCAAAGAAAACTAAAGCAAGTGGGATATGGTACCTGCCTCCTCTTGGTACGATCTATAATCATGATTAGCTGGAATATGATTCAAGGACTTTGCAATTAGAGTTTAAGTAGAGAAACCCTAGAATGGTAGGACTTATAATTCTCTTTGGTTTTGGTCTAATTTAATTACTTTTCCCCACCTTAATGTACTATGAAGACATTAATGTATTAGCATGTTTAAACCCAGCAGAGTGTATGAATCGATGGAGATCGTACCAGATTATCTTTTTAGCAATTCTAGTAAAAAAAAAAAAACTTCATTAATTATATGTTGTGAATGAAGATTGTATGTTGGGAACGATCTCTTGTGGAGCTCAGAAGGAACTCAAAGATGGTCCAATTCAGTTCGTGTTCGAGTTCAGACATGATTTAATTAGGTCTAAATAGAGATTCTGAGTTCATGGCCTCTTTCTTTTCTTTCTTTTTGGTGTATTTGTCTTGCATCTTTTGAACTTTCTTCTGGTTATTAGCCATTCTCTTGCTGGCTAGTCTAAAAAATGTGGTGCATAATATAGAAATTCAGCTGTATGCTAGCTCATGAGATGCTCTTATATGTTGATCTTCAAGAATTATGTTTCTCTCGAAGTGTGGCAGACTTATTTTTGAACCATTCACAGATTTTGTATTCAGTCTATATGGTAAATCAAGTGGAGAGAGCAGTAGAAATCAAGCTGGCTCACTTAAAAAGAAAAACACTAGCTTGTCCGATTTTCCACAAAGCCAATATTGACGCGATGGCTCTTAACTGTGTATATTTTCAAGCAATTTTAACTGTCATGGTACGTATATATCAAATTAAAAGATGTGCTTTAAAAGATCTTGAAAAAAGCCAACTTTGATTATTCTCAAACCTGATCTGCTTTCGTCTTTTTTTGAAAATGGGTCGCATTAATTAGATATACTAATAGAGTGTTATTTTTAAATTTACTTACGGTTTCTTTCGATGCGTTCATTTTAAAGGTTGAAATATGGACTTGCAGTAACTATTAGATAGAATTTGTTTCAATAAATTAAACATATATACTTAATCAGCATATTTGAGGCAAAATTTAAATTAGGTCTTAGTAATTACTTTTAGAGTTAAAAACTTTATTGAAAATAATTCTTCTACATGAGTTCTTTAACGTGAAACACAAAACAAATTATAAATGAGAAACCAATCTTAAAAATCCTTGATTGACATATTTGCCGTGAAATTTAAAACCTTCTATCTCAAATTTAAAACCTTAGCAAAGTGGTAAGGGTTTAGCCCAAATACGTGTGCTCGGCTCGAGCACAAGCACGAGTCCAATTTTATATATTTTTCCTCGCCTCATATATTCAATGTTTTCTTCTCTTTTTAATGTTGTTTTATGCTTTGGTTTTCCTCTCTAATCTAGAGTTTAGGTTCTTTGTTAAGAGATACTTAATCTACATTATTTTTTGTTCGTAGACCTTGTTTAGAAGTGTATCTAAACAAGGTGATGTTTATCAAATTTTTAGAGATTTATTGCAAACATTCACACAAAGTGGGAGCAATAAAGTTTTAAGGATAAATTATTCATTCTTATTTGGTTTTGTTTAATCTAATACATGAAAATGCATGCTAGGATTGTTTTTAATCTTTTATGTTTTTTTGGATATATAATTATTATACATGCTAGAATCTTTATATATTCTATATTATTTGTAAGTTTGCCATGACATAAAAAAAATGCATACTTATAGTTTCAACATGTATAAACACTGGAATTTCTTTGAATATCTATTTATAATGTTTTTGTTATGCTAAACCAATTAAACAATACTGCTCACGTCTAATTATTACAACCTAGTTCTTCTCGAACAAACTCAAATTCATTTAATATATATTAATACAAAATTAAAAGAGAAGAAGATTTCATTTTACCCCTCCTCACAAAACACTATTCATAGAATAATGTTTTTTTTAATCTATTTTTTTTAATTTCAATTATATCCTTCAACATTAGGTTTATTGAGGATTGAACTTTATAATTTTTTTTAAATTATTTTTTATAGAGTTATCATAATCTCATGACTTGGATCATGTGTTTGGTGGGTTAACTTAAGTTTTTTTTTCCTTTTTCTAATTGACTTTTTCCTCTTAATTTCATCCTTCAACATTAGATTGATTGAGAATTAGACTTTATGATTTATTTGGTTTGTTTTCTATAAGGCTATCCCCTGTCTCATAACTCGGGTCATGAGTTTTGTGGGTAAACTCGGGTTGACTTGAGTTATTTTTTTGTTTTTTTTTCAATTGATTTTTTCAATTTTATATTTCAACACTGGGTTGATTGATAATTTAGGGTTATCCCGGTATCATAACCTGAGTTGCAGGTTTGGTGGTTAAACCAGATTGATTTGAGTCATTTTTTTATGCCTATTTTTTTTTCAATTTTGTCATTCAACATTGAATTAATTGGAAATTAAACTTCATAATATATTTTGATTTGATTTGTATAGGGTTATCATGGACGTCTCATAACCCAACATGCAGATTGACAAGTTAATCCAAGTTGACCTGAATTGATCCAATATGTTGCTGTTTTAATATATATATATATATAAAATATTATCTTACATATTTATTTTGAGCCAAACTAAGTTTCTATATGTAATCTGGGTTTTTTTGAACCTGTCAAGTCAACCAAATCATATTATATTAATCCCTACACAGTTTTAATTTTTTTTTACTATAAATTTTTTTAGCAATGCCTAAATATTTATTTACATTTGAAAAATTTATTCAACTTACCGTATAGCGGACCAAATGATATGCATGCGCGCGTGTAGAAAGTGGAAACTTGTATAAAAACATTTCATGATCGGGCATGTTAAAATAGGGTAGAAGTGCATTTAGTAAAGTGGAAACTTAGTTTTTTTTTTTTAATTTAACGATAAAAGATATTTACACGTTAAATAAAATAAAACATGATTTTAAAAACACATCTATATATATCCAGAAAACAAACAGCAAGTCCAAAATTAAAACTAAAAAAAATAAGGAATGAATTGGTTGCGGGTAACACTTTATTTTTTTCTTAGGGCTCAAGTTACAAAGAATATTTGCGCTTTGAATTAAGTAACAAAGGCGCGTTTTTTCATGTTATTGAGATGGTTGAAAACATGATTGGGCAATCACATGGTCAAATATCCCTTCTTACGTACAAAGCACAGCCACAGGTAGCTTCATTTGAGCTGTGTCTTCAGCTTTGAAGGAATATTTTAGACTGCTTTAACGACCCCCCATGCAATTTATAAGTGTTTTTAATTATTTAGATCACCAATTTCTTTCATTACTATATTTGTCGATGGATATTGATTATTAACATGTCAAGCTCTTTCCCTTTTTGTGCTATGAATAAATATAACTAACTACATGAGATCCGCCTAGAGTTTTGTGACTTCCAACTCTCTCTTTTCCTGTTTCCATGCATTTTTATTCACTTGACCTAGGAGTGTTCATACCCAGAGAGAGATTTTTATCATTTTCCCTACTTATTAAAGTATTTTTACATATTAATATTACATTTTACATTAATTCTCATTAAACAGAGTTTGTAGTTCTATTAGTGAAAATTAAAAAAAAAATGAATATATATATATAGCACCACATGTGATCGACAACTATGCATTTTACCACAATTCTCTCGATCCGTTCTCTTTATCTCTTTAAGACGCTGAACTCGGATTGAAAGTAGAAAAAGAAGAGAAGCAATGGTAAGAGAAACCCTAACTTTAATAAAAGTTCTCTCTTTTCGTATATGTCTGTGTTTTTCCTTTCTTTTTGTTTCTTAAATCCCTAGAAATTAAACCCTAAATTCTAATATTGTCATGCCAATTTTGAGTGAAAAATCGTCCTCGATTTCGATCCAATAATCTTTTATTTCGCAAGTAAATAGAGATTTCCAAGTATTTTCGTGTCAGATTTGAGCTCGAAACATGAGATAAAGATTTAAATTGAAATAAGTTTGACAGAAAATTAAAAAGGGCAGAGAACCTTTAACTTGAGTTTTGGTTTGAATTGGGCCCCTCGTTAGAAAATTTTAGTGTTTTAAAGACGATAAAGAGTTGAGTGTTTTGGTGGTCGTTGGTTGCACAAAGGGAAGGAATTGAAGATGGCATAACTCAAAGAATCGACCAAGTCCAGGGATTTGTAGGTATTAATTATGCCACAATATATCACTCCTGAAGGGCAATTTAGATATTAAAAAAAAATTATTTGTTGTAATATATGATAAATCAAAATGTAAATTGTTGTCACACTCAAATATATATATATATATATATATATATATATATATATATATATATATATATAAAACTCTAAACAAAAAAATAGAGAGAAAAAAAAAAGAATG
>Ga0307507_10010375_pt1 | contig 12055 bp, 8 predicted proteins | sample 7_EM_MG_FD_207223 | JGI IMG/M metagenome (GOLD analysis project Ga0307507, IMG submission 207223) | Populus trichocarpa ectomycorrhiza microbial communities from riparian zone in the Pacific Northwest, United States - 7_EM | ecosystem: Host-associated > Plants > Roots > Unclassified | place... | reverse complement strand
GGCAAATTTGGAAATCAAATTGAGTCGGCACGATAAGTTTCACAAATTTCTTGTTTTAGATTATTACTAGATAATTTGTTGGTGTTGCAGTGTTGCGTTGTATATCATATTGCTTTTTTTAATATAAAAAATACTTAAGTATTATTACTATAATTTTTAATAATAAATTCAAAATATAATACATAATACATATAGGATGATATTGTTTTTTTAAATATTGATATTACAATATATTGAATTTTTTAAAAAAATATTAAGAGCGTGTTTGGCAGTGTAGTTGTAGGTGCTTTTCAAATAACTTTTCGTGCCAAAATGCATGCCAATGATGTTTTTTTATTTTTTTAAAAATATTTTTGACATCAGCACATCAAAACGATCCAAAACGTATAAATCATATTAAATTTTAGCAAAAAAAAAAAATTTCAAATTTTTTAGGAACGCGGGTTGAACCGCGTTCCCAAACGCTTCCTAAGATTGTAAAATTATAGATCAACTCAAGTTAACCCATTAAATATGCGGTTTGAGTCATAAAATCATGATAATCTTATAAAAAAATAAATTAAATTAAATTATTAAAGTCAATTCCTAACCAACTTGATGTTGAAGGTAGAAATTAAATAAAATTTAAATTTAAAAAAATTACCCAGGTCAACCTGCAAAACTCACAACCTAGGTCATGAGATTGAAATAATTATATAAAAAACAAATCAAAAAACTATTACGTAGCTTAATTTTCAAGCAACTCAATGTTGAAGGATAAAATTAAAAAATTCAATTAAAAAATAGAGAAAAAAACAACTGAGGTTAACCTGGGCTAACCTGTAAAACTCGTGACATGAGTTGTGAGATCAAAATAACTTTATAAAAAGCAAAACAAATTACAAATCTCTATTTCTAATAGATTCAATGTTGAAAGTTGAAATTAAAAAAAAAAAAACTAAATTCATGAGACCAAGATAACTCTACAAAAAAAGAAGTTGAAAAACATTCTGAAGTTCAATTCCTAAATAACTCAAGTCAACCCGGATTAATATATTAAATTCGTAATTTAGGTAACGGCATCAATATAATTTTATAAAAAATAAATAAAAATAAATTACAAAACTCTATTTCTAATGTATCCAATGTTAAAAGTTAAGATAAAAAAGAAAAACCAAGTCCAAGATACCAGAATAATTTAATAAAAAAAAAATTAAAAAAGATTACAAAGTTTAATTTCTAAATAACATCATATTAAATAATAAAATTAAAAATATATAAAATACTATTTTAATAAATAATATTTTGTAAGTGCAGATACAATAATTTATCTACATCCTTTATTAATTTTGCAAATAACATAGCATGAAACTATAAATAATATACTCAATAACTTTCATGCAAATAAGATATTGGCAAATATGGAAAGTCACATGTCTATAAAGAAAAGGGAAGAGAGGAGTTTTTGTCATTTTAAAATGTAGTATTTTTCGGATAAAAAATCTGTTTGTTTGTATGTTTTAAAAAAAATTAAATTTTTTTATTTTAAATTATTATTTTTTAAAATTTTTAAATCATTTTTATATGTTGATTTTAAAAATATTTTTTTAAATAATAATAAAATATTTTTCTAATATATTTTTAAAATAAAGATATCTTAAAATACATGAAAAAATCTGCAAAAATAAAGTAGAAAGTAGGGTCGGTGGGCTTGGTCATGATAGCAAAGTAGCCCAATGGATAAGAAGACAAAAGTAGAAAAGCGCAGTCCTCGAAAAGCAAAAAAAACAGTGACAAGAGCCGAATAAACGTAGTGGCCCAGATATCTGAGGTGAGAGATGCAGAGGTTAAGAAAGACAGAAAGGGGGAAATGGGTAAAGTAACCAGTGGTCGGTACGTGTCCACCTTCACCAGTTTTTCCCTTTCCCATTAACCCAAAAAAAAGAGAAGAAAAACCCACAAATGTTTCCAACTTTCAAAACACATTCTCCTCTCGTCGCCAAGCATGCTCGATTGCACAACCACATAGTTCGACAGACCCCAACGTGCAAAAAGTTAAATAATGCACCTCTCTTCTCCACCACCCTCACATAAAAATAGGTGATTGAATCATGAACGGTGTAGTTAAATTCATTAAATTCTAAGTTTGTTTATTAATTAGAGTTTTATAAAATAACAAAAACTTATATGATGATTAATTTTAAAATTCAAAAAATTAATTGAAATTTACATAAACTAGTCTAATACTCATATTAATTAAAAAAATAGGGTGTCTGTAATAGCTAGCTGTGTTACCACAGCATTATTATGGTTTTTTTGGATCAAATGAAAAGGCTAGCCCCCACATGCACATCAATAATTTAATGTTAGTTGAAAATCAACCGCTATTTAAAGGGCATCTCCTCCTCCATTCTCCTCAACCAATTCTCTTCCTTTTCAGCACTCTTTACGTTTAGGTGAGAATGCTAATTGCTGGCTCGCTACTCTAGAACCTTGAATATAATTGCATCTTCATTTTCTTGACGCCTTTTAACGTCTTATGCGTGTCAAAAACTAAAAATTTTGTTTGAAAATGTTCAGAAACATGGCTGCTGCTTATCTGTGGACTTTATTTCTTGGCATGCTGGTTATGGTATCTGGAACAATGGGAGCTGCCCCGAGGAAGCCAGTGGATGTGGCGTTCGGTAGGAACTATGTTCCTACATGGGCTTTTGACCACATTAAGTACTTCAATGGAGGCAATGAGATTCAGCTACACTTGGATAAATACACAGGTGTGTGTGACTGTGAGTGTGTGTTATAATCAGAGCTCTCCCTGCCTTTTTATTTTTTACTTTTCTCTTCACCGTCCGCTGGCATATTTTGCTAACAATAACGGGTTTGATATTGCAAAGGTACTGGTTTCCAATCAAAAGGTTCATACTTATTTGGCCATTTCAGTATGCAAATGAAGTTGGTTCCTGGTGACTCAGCTGGAACAGTTACTGCTTTCTATGTAAGCATTTCTCATCACGTTGCGACTGGTCATTTTCATTTTACTTGGGATTTTAGAAAAGATTTTCCTTTATTGATCAATCCCGATTTCTCAGTCAATCTTTTTCTTAGTTATTATTATTATTATTATTATTATCATTAAAGTTATTATTTGTTTGTTTCTTTGGCAGCTATCCTCACAAAACTCGGAGCATGACGAGATAGACTTTGAGTTCTTAGGAAACAGGACTGGCCAGCCCTACATTTTGCAGACAAATGTTTTCACAGGAGGCAAGGGAGATAGAGAACAGAGGATTTACCTCTGGTTTGACCCAACCAAGGAATTCCACTACTATTCTGTCCTCTGGAACATGTACATAATAGTGTAAGTCTTTTTTCCTATTTCATCTTTCTGCATTAAATTTTAGGAAACTTCTCGGCCATAAAAGAGAGAGTTTAAGCAATCCAGTCTCAACACCTCATCTCAATTAAATTTCGGTTTCAAATTAGTTAGAATTGACCATATGGATCCTTCCTCTTTAAAGTTCTTTAAAAGGAAGATGTTGCTATCCCAATATTATTCAATTTCAAGAATCTCCCAATCAAATTTTCACCCGAGTACTGCAACATCCATGGTGGGTGGTGGGTCAACCATATCTTAGTTTTCATTCCCTGAAAAAGAAAGAACAAGTTGTGTTCAATTACCCTTTTGCTAAAACCTTTTCTTACTGTCTAAATTCTAAAGTTTGGCAATGAAGAAACATATCCACCACCTCAGAGGATTCTGTTGAAACATGGTGAAAGGAGGTCGCTTTTTCTCCCTTTGTGATTTGATTATGTTAAATGGACAAATTATTATATAGATATGGTCCATCCTGTCCCAAAAAAGCAAATCGTGTGCATGCGAAGCAGTGTTATATAATGTATAATCCAATCTGATGGATCATAATATTTAATGCTCTATTAATCAATTTGTATAATCATTGTATATTTAATTATCAATACTACTATAAAGTTTAATTTGATAAAGTGCAGTGCAACTGGGATGTTATTGACAACGTGCATGTATAGTCATATTTCTCTCTGAGAAACTGGATCAAATGCTATTTTGTAAAAGCTGGTGCATTAATTATACGAGTGGTGTCCTTCAGGTTCCTCGTGGATGATGTGCCAATCAGAGTGTTCAAGAACTGCAAAGATTTGGGAGTGAAGTTTCCATTCAACCAGCCAATGAAGATATACTCAAGTCTATGGAATGCCGATGATTGGGCTACCAGGGGTGGACTCGAGAAGACAGACTGGTCCAAGGCACCCTTTATTGCCTCCTACAGGAGTTTCCACGTAGATGGGTGCGAGGCCTCCGTGGAAGCCAAGTTCTGTGCCACACAGGGTGCTAGATGGTGGGACCAGAAGGAGTTCCAAGATCTGGACGCCTTGCAGTACAGGAGGCTCAGCTGGGTCCGCCAGAAATATACCATCTACAACTACTGCACTGATAGATCAAGATACCCTTCAATGCCCCCAGAATGCAAGAGAGACAGAGACATATAATATAGTGTCGGAGACCATATTGGTGCTGGATACATTTTATATGATTGGATTAATATTGCTTGCCGAAGAAGCCCTGCAAGCTCTGAATCTCCACAGCTGCTTCCATCCTGTTTTACTCCTGTAATTGATATAATATACCTGAGAGCGTGATAATGGTTTCATGAGGGCGTGCCACTGCCATCATCAGCCAGCACCTGCTAAGGCGTTATTCTCTCCGATTCAAAACAAAATGTCACAGTGGCACAGTTGAGATCCTGTGTTGGTGTCTATTATTGTAATGAACCATTATCTTATATTGCGAATAAAATTATTTATTATTCGATAATATATTATTATACTGGTTGAATTAGAATTATTATTTATAACTTATTTAATTTTAATTGAGTATTTTTAAAAAACTAAATGAATTGTTTAAGAACTATATTTTTTTTTTGGAAAACACGCAAATATCAATGAAAAATAAATAAAAACAAAACATTACATAGTTTTTTTAAAAAAAAATTAAGTAGAACCAGTGCATTATTTAATTGAGTTCCATGCAATTTCAATATATTTTATATCTCAATATATTTTAAAATAAAAATGCTTAAAAATATATTGAAATAATATTTTTTTATTTTTAAAATATTATTTTTAATATTATTATATTAAAAAACCAAAAACAATTTAAAAATATTTTTGACACAAAAACAATTATAATCTTAATATACTCCATGTTCACTTCAATGGATATTTTATTTTTCGTGTTATGATCCCTAGCTTCTTTTTATCTTTTCTGAATGCATGGTCAGTGCTTGACCAACGAAATTCCCTCTATCTCAGCACACAAACGAAGAAAATGGTTTAGTTTCCTTTATATATTATTCTCCTTTCCATTCCTTTCTGTCAGAATATACGCCCTGTAAAGGATAAAGAACATCAATTTGTTCTCTTTTCAATCTAAACACCACAAACTTGTCACCAAAACACACAAAAAAAGGGTTATTACTTTCTCTTAAGGGCACAATTCTTCGAGTCAAGAGGAGGGACGGACTTGTCTCATTCAAGGAAAGATTGGAGAAAGTGAATTTCTAGAAATATTAGATCCCACGACTCACCAACACACAACAACAATCGTGACTTCATGTTCCTGGGACATGAACCGCTTCCTTAGTCCTTTGGGAATGGGCTCTGCTCTTCACTTTTTCTTTTTCTATTTTTTAATCATTGTTTTTTTAGAATCAAATGTTCAGCTTCTCATGAACTCTGAAACAGTGAATACGTCTGTGTTAATTGTATCAGAAATAACAGAAGGCGGATCTTTTGATTCCAAATGCGTTCTCTCTCTTTTTGTTGATGGGGGGATTGCATTCATTATCAATATGAAAAAGCTATGATCTAGCCGTGCTGCGAGAAGATTGAAATTCCTGCAATCTGGAAGCCAAATCAGTTATATCTTCAGTGATCAGGGGAAAGCAAGAGAGGCCATCGACTCTGTTATCACCTGTGTTGTGTGTGACAAGCACATTTCATTCATTGTTGATCAAACTTTATCTCTACATCTTATCTGCAACATTCACCTTCACAATCATAGTTTCTAATAATTCTAATTGCAAGCTCAAATTTTTACACGCAAGAGGACAATTTCAGGCTAGTTGGAGTCGCTCGTTAACAAGATCTCCTTGTTTTCAGAAGCTTAAAGCTTTCTCAGAATTAAATCCTAGTTTCCATTATCCAAAGAGAAGACGGCTATCTTTTTAAAACAGAGTCATGGTAAATCAAGTTACATGAGGCTCTGCATCTAACAAAATCACCATGGTTTTCTACTTTTGTTAGATGGTCATCTACCATCTAACAAATCAAATAACCGACTGCTGTCATGTGTTATCAGCAAAAATTGTTCAGGAAAACCCACATCTTTTTAAAACAGCAAGGAAAAAACAAAGCTTTAGTTTCATCAATGCAAAAGGAAAGGGTAGGCGTATGCCAGTCTTAACCGAAGAAGATAATACTGCTTTTCTTTTCTTATTCTCATGAATCATAAAATATTATATCCATCCAAGTTAATGCTTGCCATGGTGCTAATTATGTAATTGCTGCAACATTGATTTTCAATATCTGAAAGACGTTGCAAATGTAATTCAGCGTGCAACCATGTGGACTTGAGACCATAGCTTCAAATCTGCGAGCTTAATCTACACAACCTACTGTAAACATTTATTTAACTTTAGTACGAATAACACCACCAAATTGATGTATGGGAAATCTTTATTTTCTTATATCAGGAAAAACCAAGTACTTGGCAAACTCGGATGATCAACATACCAAAAGCTCTCCAGTTATTTTTATCTGTCACCACAAAGATTCATAACAAAAAGAATCTATGGTGGGTGCATGCTTGCAGCCAACCTATAGATATGCAGAAGCAGCAGAAGTCCGTTGTTTATTACCGAGTATAACTACGAGCACGGTAACATCGTCATGATATTTCCTTCTTCTCCCAGCTGGAATACTCATCAGATCTTCAGTGCTAAAACCTTCACGATGACAACATTTATTCAGATATCAGAACGAATTTGAATAGACTGAATGGCACAACATCATCATATGATATGATTCAATAATCACCAATCAATGGGAATGGGAAGAGCATCTGAAATATATCATATGCAAGCATGCTTTGCTTATTAGCAGGTCGTATCTTTTTCCCTGGTTCTTAAAATGGTCCAAATTCTGCAGTATCAATGTTTCTGCATTTTTTGCACAGACCATGCCACAAGGGTATATCTTTTATTCAATGGAGAGATGAATGATCGCATATGAATATGACAGAAAAATTAAGACTAAAGAAAGCATATGCTCAGAAATTTCCAAAATTTAATTATCGGAAGGAAACAGAAATTACCAGCATTATCAGCTGCTCTCTGAACAAGCTGTTCAACCAGGTGCTTTGCAGGATCACCAGAAGGATTGTTCTGGATAAAGAGATGCACAAGCTTCACAACTTCATCATTGCTAAAGAAATCAAACAATCCATCACTTCCCAAAACAACAAATTGATCCTTGTCTGAAACTCTATGACTCATAGTGAAGGGATGATTATAAACATAGGGAGGACTGCACAAATTTCGAACTCGTAGAATGCCCATCAACACATCATTCATTTTACTCTGTGGAATTGAAAGGAATAATTTATGTTAAGTAATATAAGCTCTGTAAAGGAGCATTAATTTGAAGAAAACAAATAAAAAAGAAAAAACAATTCGCCATCGACCTTTTTAAGATAACCAACTCCAAATGCTCGAGTTAACTTCAGTTTCCCTTTTACTCTCCCATAGATGATAGGAGATGGATCATCAGGGTGATCGGCCAAAACTTTATTGCACTCTGACTCGTTATCAACAGTATGAGTTTCTGTTAACTGGATGGCTTTCAGCACCCCTTCCTCTTGAATGGTGCTTGTTGCTAATATTGCCCTACTATCCCCTAAATTTTGGACATAGATATGATCTCCATAAAGAAGAATTGCCAAGACACAAGATCCAACAGACACCAAATCAGGACGATCTTCCATTTCCTGCTCAACCATGTACATAAAATCACCTTCTGCTTGGGCTAGGGCACGATTAAGGCAGCTTATTATGTCAGAGCTGTAATTCTCATGCGTGAATTCTTCATCAACATAATTGGGTAGTTTTGCTTGTTCCATTTCAGAATTTGAATGGCCAGGATCATCGGGGAGGGCAATATGCAATGTGACATTTTCACCTTCTAAGGTACTTTTAAACGAACCAGGCTGCTTCTTTTTGTTCCACTCCAGCATATGCAGGTAAAAACAGATGTTTTCATAGAGAGTACCAGCTAAGAAATCAGCTGCATCACGCCCATTAAATCCATCATAGATTCCACAGAAGAGCCATCCATTTTCTTCAGAACACACAGCTTGGACTCTATCCTCGCCTGCAGCCCCTCCAGCCATTTGCACTTCCATTGTATTGAGAAAGGTCGAGGATTCTGTTCTGGTAGGAGCACTCATAGATTTCCACAAGGTCTCAGCAAAGTCCTTATCCTTCGGTGTACTACCACCCAAGGAGGTGAAGCTGCTATATGAGGATGATGATGTGAAATCTAAGCGTGATAGAGAAGGAGAAGATGCCATCCTTCTAAATGATTTTGGAGAATCAAGGTTAGGCAAGATCTCCTCTCCAATGAGACCATTACACAGATTTGTGTTTGCCAAAGTAGCATTGGCACTAAGAGCAGCACCAGACAAACACGAAAAGGAGCTACTCATCTTCATACAAGAATCTTGGATCATGGTGCTGTTCAAAATGTCGAATCCCTCTGGCACAATGGAAGGAATCCTAGGGCCAGTGACATTGCACTGATAACCAAAACTAACACTTAGTTCCCTTGAATATTCAGGTGCATCATCCGATCCTTCCATCATCATTAAATCTGGTATGGGAAAACAGTACAGTTTCCTAGTAAATACTTGTTTTTTCCTCAAAGACCATGGGTGATGCACAGGATGCTAGAGACAAAGTTTCAAACACTTGGATACTGAAAGAAACTGAGCCTGAAATATATCACAAAGATAAAGTTATTAAATCACACTGCCTAAGAAAGAAGATTCCAGGCTTAGCACGCCATGAAAAATCTTTCCACGAATTGGGAAATCAGAGCATAGCTTGACAGCTAATATTCAGCAGAAATAAAAGAATCATGATGGATTCCATTGACAAGCAATAACTAAAAAAGGAAATTGTGTAAATCCAAGATTCTTTATTAACAAGAAAAAAAATGCCTTCAAGTCGAGATACAAAGCTAACAGTAGAAAAAATAATTTTCACGATAAACAGATCAAAATAAACATAGAACCCGTAATTGACTGTGTTCAATTTCTAACTTCGGAGGAAAAGGAGCGAAAGTTAAACAGAACAAAAAAATAAAGAAAGAAAGGGGGCAAAAAAAAAACAGAAGAAGAGAAAACTTAGCATACCCGAAATAGAAATGGTTGTGCTTTTAAGAAATGAGACCATGGGTAGCGTTTATCAATAGAAATTTGAATATCCTGCAAAAATGAAAGCAAACAAGGAAAGAAACTACCATTAGATTGGGAAATCGGAATCTGGAAGAAACGGATAATCAGCAAAATCAATCACCACTTGTTCCATTTAATTGTATAAGTGCCCTGTTTTCTCCATTTTTTGGGATTTCTGTGGGGGGAAAAAAGAAAGAATCTTGGCATGAGAAAATCGACAAATCAAGCAGATGAAACGAATAAGAAGAAACATGCAACGTTAGAAAGCTAAAGATGTGAAAATGATGCACGCAAATGGGACTTACAGGAAGAGAATCAGAGAGGAGACGAGTTGAACACTGGAACAGAGAGAGAGATATCAAATGTAGAGAGCCACTAACGGTTGACGTTCAGATGGTAACGACAACTCTTTTGAAAAATAGAAAAGGACCAGTAATGATGGAGAGATTTTACGAGGCGACTCGACTCTCCACGGACTGGAAAGGCCTCTTGTGAACCGTGGCTGGTGCTTGTTGAGATGAGAGCTGAGAGGCCCTACCTACCCCACCGCCATTCTCATATACGACAGCTTGTTTGGATCAATTTATTCAACGTTTTGTCATTCCCAGCAGTGTATATATTCATTATATTATTCAGCATTTGTTTATTCTCAACTTGAGGCTATTTCCAAGTCAGACAAAGCTGCCACAAATATTAATCCCCTTTTCTTTTCTTTTCTTTTTATCAAAAGTCAGTTGCTTGCGCATATTAAATCCTTGTTATTTAAAATTATATTAAAATAATAATTTTTTATTTTTAAAAATTTATTTTTAATATCAACACATTAAAATATTTTAAAATTTTAAAATTTTTATTTTTTTAAAAAAATATAAAAATAAATGTGCTCTCAATGAGCTGTTTTGCATTGTGATTAAAATTATATTTAGATACATTTTTAAAAATGAATTTAGCAATTTTATATTTTTTTTTATCTCTCTTTCGTATTCTCTTGTTTTTCACGCGTTCTCTCCTTCGATTTTTTCTAGCGCCATCTTCTTTGGTCTCTGCCGCTGTCTTCCCTGTTCCTTCTAGCTTTTATGGCTGGGTTGTTCGGCTTCCTCGGGCATCTGGGATTGGAGAGGCGAGCAGGATGAATCGGCTTGCCTCCGCTCAGAGTTGGTATGGAAGATATAAAGGGATTTCTTTAGATATCTTAGATCTCAACCTTATATAACTCAGAGATAGAGACACAAACCCTGTTCGTAAACAATCAACCATGAACCAATTGATGAACGTCGCAGTCCAGTACGATGAACATGGAGTTTAAAACAACGAACACTTATTATCCATTTTTCTAGATTTTTGTTTCTCTTAAACGTATTTTTCTTCTTGCTGATTTTCCTTCTCACTCCTGAAATCTAATACATCTCCTCATTGTATTATCCATTTTTCAAAGAGATTTTTTTTATTGGAATATAACTTTAATATTATTCACAAGTTACGATTTACAGTAATCCGATTGCAATAAAATCACTCGTGAATTTGTCTTGCCTGCAGATCATGAATAAAAGTAATCAAAATAATAATATGGCAGACTCGGTAGAAAATATATTCAAATAAAATATGATAATTTGTCGATGGAAATCTTCTCCTACATTCGGAAATTTACTTGTGGAAAATTAATGAAGATTTAGATAGCATTCATTTCAATTCTATTTTATCCAGATTGAGGTGTTTCATCGTGCCACCTAAGCTCATTTCATTGTTCAGCCTCCTGCTCACAAGCCTTTTTTTTCTTTTGAAGTCCTTATTGTTGTTGTTTTTTTCACTTTGGTCATTAAGATTTGTTTTCCTTTTTGGTCCTTACAAATTGTGTTGTCACGGTTTTATATATTGGGTTTTGTTTCGCTATGCATGCTTTCATGGATGATCTATGAAAAGAATTATTTTGACATTACATTATAAGCTGCTATTATAGGCTTTGGTCAAAGAATTAAAAACAACAAGGATCAAAATTGATAGACAAGAAAAACCAAGGGTAGTTTTTTTCATTTGTCTTGTTCTTGGGCACGTCTTTCAACACTTTGGCTCTATTGTTTTTCGATTTTACTTTTCAGTGGTAAAGCTTTATTTCTTTTATATTTTAGTCCCCAATAGTTTAGATAGCATGGAGAATGTCATTAGAAAGGGAGAGGAGAAAGAAAGATCTCGTACGACCAAATTATGACTAATGATAATTTTAATTTTCGTGCTTATAAATTCAATTTTAAAAGACAAGTTTCATGAAAGTGGTTTTTCTTGTATTCAAATGTATCTTGGCTGGTTTTAAATCTAGATGCAAAGATATTTATTTTTAGACAGAATAATGATATATATTTTTATTAATGTGGATGTTCGGGTTAACTTGCGCGTACCTTGACTAATCCTACAGGTTCTAAAATTGACGACCATATAAATCTCTAGTGACCATTATATTAGTAATCACAAAGCTCGAACCTAAAAACATACGTAAAGTAAATTTTTTAGTTCCAAACTTTTATCACACTTATG
>Ga0307507_10010374_pt1 | contig 12056 bp, 4 predicted proteins | sample 7_EM_MG_FD_207223 | JGI IMG/M metagenome (GOLD analysis project Ga0307507, IMG submission 207223) | Populus trichocarpa ectomycorrhiza microbial communities from riparian zone in the Pacific Northwest, United States - 7_EM | ecosystem: Host-associated > Plants > Roots > Unclassified | place... | reverse complement strand
TATATATATATATATATATATATATATATATATATATATATATAGGAATATACTTTACACGTAAATAAATTGTGATCCACGTTTTCCTTGCTTAAACCATGACCACTGGTTCCACCATGTACCTTATAGATTGATTTAGGCCATATAAAGTATTTTTCAATTTATATATCTTATGTTTATTACCAAATTTCTCATTTCTTATATTCAAGAGGTCCATAAACAAATATTAATTTAGATGTTTAAAAGTGTGATAATGATTTTTTTTAAAAGTTTTTTATTAGAAATATATTAAAATAATATTTATTTTTATTTTTAAAAAATTATTTTTGATATAAGTATATTAAAATAATTTGAAAAATTGAAAATATATTAATTTAAAGTAAAAAAATAAAAAAAAAATTAATCTTTTAAAATGCAAAGATAAAGATATTATTTTTATTTTTACGTAGAAAAGTTGACTTTCGTATGATGAATGCAAAGATTAGTTATTGAAAAACATGACAGTGGTGACGTGATTTTTAAACGAATGTCAAATATGTTAAAATTCTTCATTGTAAATGGTGAAATGAAATGTTAATAAATTTACTTTGATTATTGTTTTCTGGTTTGTAAAGACAAGATATATTCACGTGATCAAAAGCATTCATATGTTACGAGAGAAAAAAATTATTAAATTGATAAAACTATTTTAATTAAAGTTGGTGATGAACATGACAGATAGATTAAAATATTTGTAAAATATGGTAGTGTTCATGAGATTTTCAAACTATTGTTAAATATATTTAAATTCTTTAAGGTGTTTCCGTGGAAAATTCCTTATCTTGGCATTGCTAATTCTTTTAGTAAAAAAAAATGAGAATTAATATGATTGGAGTCGATTATCTTGATGGGTTTAAAAACAACTTGAATAATTAGTAAGAATATAATTTGACTCAAAATAAATATTTATGATGATATTCTTTTAATAAACATTAAGACGACAATATATTGGATCGATTCAGATTAACCTGAGTTAACCGATCAATTCACTTATCAAAACTTGAGATCATGATAACACAATAGAAAGCAAATAAAAATAAATTATAAAACTTAATTTCCAATAAATTTAATGTTGAAAGATGAAACTGAAAAAAATTAATTAAAAAAAACCCATAAAATGGACTCTAGTCAACTCATGTTAACTTGTCATATCTGTAACCTAAATCATGAGACCAGGATAACACAATAGAAAGCGAATAAAAACAAATTATGAAACCAAATTCTCAATCAATCCAGTTTTGAAATTGAAAAAAAAAATCTATAAAAAAAAAGCATAAAAAACAACTTGTGTCAACCAGGATTAACCCGCTGAACTAGTGACTTGAGTTATGAAATGGATAACATCATAAAAAGCAGACTGAAATAAATCATGAAGTCTAATTTTCCATTAATCTAATATTAAAAGATAAAATTGAGAAAAAAAAATAATTATAAAAATAAACTTGAGTCGACCAAAATAACCCGTCAAATTTGTGGTTCGAGTCATGAGTTTGAGATAATTTTATAAAAGTAAATTGAAAAACAATTATTAAATTTAATCTCTAATAAATTTAATATTAAAAAATAAAATTTTAAAAAATATTATTCGAAGAAACACAACAAAACTCTCCTCTAGTTTTTTTTAATAATAATAAATAATTCCCAAGTGCATGGATAAGTTAACAGTGGCAAGAAATGGCATCTCTTTTGTATGGGCTGGACTGATTTATAGGAAAATATGGGCTGGACTAATATTGTTTCAATTTATTTCTCTTATCAAAAGGGTTTGACAAACACAGAATGATCCAACTTTTTTTCTATGGATAACTAGGAAGCTCCTGGCCCAAGAATCAGGAACTGCCTCCGCCCCCAGAAATTCTCCAGGCACAGGGTATTATCGTTTTCCTAGCTCATGCTCGTAAGAAGTCTCTACTGTCTCAGCCTCTCTACTCCCTCTTCTCTCACATATTCCAGGCAAAAGGATTCTTTTAAAATTATGAACAGTTTTAATTTTGATGGTTGAATTTGATTTTTCAGGTCAGTTCCTCAATTGGGTGTTGCACTTTTATCTCGACAAGTTCACTTAAAAGGTATAAATTTATTTACTTTCGTGTTCTTAAGTCTTGTTGCATTTATATGGGTTCCTGTTTCTTTGAATTAAAATTGAGAAAAGTAAGGGATTGTTTCTTATATTTGAGTGGTTGGCGGGCTCTATTTTTGTTGAAAGGTTGATGTATTCGAAGATGATTTATGAGGCTTCTTTGAGTTAAATTTTGTGGAAATGAAAGAGGTCCTTTTGACTGTTAAGTTTCTTGAATGAAAATTTGTAATCTTTTGGGGCTGCTTGTTGGGATTTCTGCTGTGAAGTGTGGTGATAAGAAATTGGCAGACTTGTTAGCTTCAGTTTTTGTGATTCTGTCCAGGTAATTATGGCTACAGCTCTGTCATGGCAGCCCCAGCTGCCCACACGCATACACAAGCATTCACACCCGAGCTCCTTTATTGATGCTGGCACGGGACATGCTTTCCAATGCCGCATCCACAGGCCAATCTCCTCCATCCATTCAGGCAAGGCACTTGCTTTCCGACGTGACTTTGATAGGTTTGCAAAAGATGCTTGGCGCACTGCCAATGATGGATTTGAGCAGTTTCTTTTTGAGGCCAAGAAGACTGCTGAGCGTATTGACCGTAGATACTCAGTGTCACGACGCCTCAGCGCTGTAGCACAATCTGCTTCTGATCGTGCCCGTGAGATTGACAGAGAGTATGATATTAGTCTTCGATGGCGCACTTTTTCCATGGATTTTAACAGAAATTGGCCTAGGGTTCGTTCCTCCCTTTCTCCTTCCTTATGCACTGTCTAATATTGTGATTTTAATAGAAAAAATGATTCTTGTTCCTGTATATGAATTTAATACATGGAAAAAAAAATGAAAGAAAAAGATATCTGCTCATCTAATTGTTATACACTTGTTTAGCTTGGCTGTTGTAGTGAGTTTTAATCCATGCTTGTCTAACCGAGGACCATAGAAAGTCATGGAGTCCAAACAATCCTATATAATAATTTGAAAACTGAAGCATTAAACTACTCTGGATCATAAATCTAGAAACAAAGTAGAAAGTCTTGATCCAATGACACTGGAGTAGAGGGCAGTAAGTTCTCGGGCAATAAGCATATGGTAAGGGATTATTAATATAGGAATTGGGAAATTTATTCTTTGGGAAATTGGTTTGGTTTCTGGACTTTTTGGTGAGAAAAAAGGAAATTAGTTATAGAACCAATAACTTCACATTAGTAAGCTTAATGAATCACTTCTTAGTAGAAATCCTCATGCAGGAAACTAAACGTCTGAAGATTATTAAGAATGTTAGAAAAAAACATAACACATTATGAAGCTTATATAAGTTTTCGATAATGTAAGCTTAATAACGAGCAATCATAACTGTCTGAAATAAACTAATCTCTATCAAAACTAAATGAAGATAAAATAGTACATGCAGACACTGTTGATTAAAACAAAATAGAGTTCCATGAAATTCTGATAATTATACACCCCCCCTCTCCCCCGATAATGGATCCATGGTATATTAAATATAACAAATTGAAATATTTATGCATAGTGTTGCACTGTATTATGAGCAATTGCTTGGACACTAACATGAAAAATAATAGCCTACAATCATTTTAGCTCCCGTGTTGAAGCAGGGACCAGAAACGTAAGTTATTTTAATCTTTAATTGAGCTTTTGCTTGAGTTTCTTGTTGATGAGATCATACACATGACATATTTATTTCCTCACTGTATTATGAGCAGTTGCTTGCACACTAACATGAAAAATAATAACCTACAATCATTTTAGCTCCCGTGTTGAAGCCGGGACCAGAAACGTAAGTTAGTTTAATCTTTAATTGCGCTTTTGCTTGAGTTTCTTGTTGATGAGATCATGCATATGACATATTTATTTCCTTCTCTGTTTCTTCTCATAATCAAGGAAATTAATCAAAACATACTGAGGTTAATAACCCTGAGAGAGCCTTGAAAATGATACCCGGTGAAAATCACCTAGAAAAAGAAGGAGCAAATTAGTTGCTACTTCATTTGCATTTTCAAAGAATTGGAAGAAATGAAGCTTGTGACTACTCATCCCACAGTCCCCATCTAGCCTATATTATAAAGCTCTTTTCATACTTTGCATTGCTGTCACAACTTTCAAATTCTTACTTTAGGTAGCCAGAGGTGTATTAAATATTGGTTGCTGCATATTTCACAAGATTTTGAGGTTAAATTTATGTGATATGCTGATTTGATGACATGTTTTCAAAGATGGATTGAGGAATATTTGCTGCCACCATAGTGAATATTCAGGGTCTACACATTCTAGTAGTCACTAGTCAATGATACAATGCGCTAAAAATGCCATAGTAAGGGACCATAAAAAGTTACTAAACCATTTAGTTTCTTATACATAACTACTAAAAGTGTGGGTATTGTGTTAACGTGTGCAGTACTACCATGTTGCATAGAGTTGCTAATAATTCTTAACAGAAACATCCACAACCATTACATAATGCTGGTGACGACCACTTGACTCCTCTATCATGGATGCAGTTAAGATTTAAAACCAAGATTTGAGCCCCATCCCAGGTGGCTTTTCTAGGATTTGTAATTTATAATAGTAATTTTTCCATATTATGCAATTGATTATGGAAAACCTACAGACTTTAGATTTAGTTTTGATTAATTGGTTTCATTGAAAATTTATTTTAATGTTGGACACTAACAATTTATTGGCAAAAACTCTGCCTACCACTAATATAAAGTTAATGGCATAAACAAGTCTCCTTTACTCTTCACAGTTTGGAATAGTATTAGTTTTGATGATGTCATATTTTTTTAATGTCATTCTAAGTTATTTGAGCTTTTGGTTTGATCAATGATTTTATCTTTGCAGTACAGGAAGCAGATTAATGACTTTTTCAATACCCCGATAGGAAGGAGTTTTGTTGTGAGTATAATCCCTCTGTACTTTCCATGCGTTATTGCAAGTAAAATGTTTTTATTGTCATTAAATTTCACCAAGCATGTCCTAATGAAATTAGTTTAATAGTGGTCCATTCCTTTTTTGTTTTTCTCTGGGGAAAATGCAACAAGTAAACATGAAATTGCACCAAGCATGTCCTATTAAAACTAGTTTAATAGGAGTCCATTCCTTTTTGTTTTTCTCTGGGGAAAATGCAATGTGTAAATATAAATTTGTAGGAGTTTTAATAGATGAATATCTCTGGATTCGTTAGTTTGAATTAAGTGATTTCCTTTCCATTGGTTGTGCTTTTCTAATTATCTAATTGTTTTCAGGCTCACATTTAGAATTACTTAGTGTGTTTGCTTTGTTTGTTGCCTTTTAGACTATTTTTTTCCTCTGGTTTGCATTATCTGGGTGGATGTTTCGGCTCTTCATAATTGCTACATGGGTTCTGCCGATTGCTGGACCTCTTCTCATTGGGACTTTGGCAAATAATCTTGTTATCAAGGTATCACTGGCTATGACACATTGCTTTTGACTATATTGTTTTATGGTTATACAATTGATAGAAAGGATATTTTGGTTCTGTCATTAATTAATTTTGTTGATATTAATCTAAAAAATCCTTTTAACAGAGGAAACTTCTTATTTATGTTGTTTAATGTTTAGTAGAATTAGGCTAGGGATATTAGTTGATAAGGAGTTGCTGGTTCTTATTTGATTAAGATTATTGAACACAACATATTGTATTCAATTGAAAGCACTGATATTTTGATGATTGAACAAACACTATGGAGTCTTTGAAAAAGATTGAAATGCACAACTTTTGTCTTTTTCTTTCTTCTTAAAAAAAATCCATTCTTCACTTGGTGCACCTTAAGTGCCTTTAGAACTCTGACTTTCTGAAACTACTAATTTCATGCTTAATTCTTGATCGAATGGCTTAAATCCATGCATCTTTCATTCATCAAGAATTTAAATATCTTGAGTTTCTTGATTGCACTGCTTATTACATTTGCTTGAGCTGCTGAAAAGTTAATACACCATCTTCTGTTTATGTCTTTATTTGTGGTAATTTATAAATTAGCATAGAGTTCCACTATAAATATGTCAAATTTGGACAGGGAGCTTGTCCAGCTTGTAAAAGACAGTTCGTTGGTTACAAGAACCAAGTGATTCGTTGTGGTGGCTGTGGTAACATCGTGTGGCAGCCTAAGGGGGGCTTTCCAGGCAGAGGGCCTGGGGATTTCTTTTCAGGAGGTGGTAGAGGGACCAGGAGTTCAAAGTCAGATCCTGAGATCATTGATGTTGATTTTGAGGAAAAATCATGAGATGCAAGCTTGTACAAGAACAATGTGTGCCTGATGATATACAACAACATAAAGAAGCTTCTTGAAGAAAATACTGTTCATTTGCTACGATGTTTATTACTTGTTGTATGATAATCTTACACCCAATTGAGACTTGAGTAGCTTATTTACCCGCAGACATGTAATTATAACAAATCCTTTTTTTGAAGATCAAAATAACCTTTCGTGATCAATTTTCTCTGATTGGAGGAACCAAACTATTGAAATGCTCTAATGGGCTTTCATTTCTTGACTGGGAAAAGAATGACAAACATTGAATTGTACTTTATTTTGGTAAAACTAACATTTTCGATGATCGAGAAGCCGATAGCCAAGGTTGTAATGGCACCAGCCTCCCAAGAAACCGCATATATAATGCAATTAACGAACAATGAATTTGATGGCTTTGTAAATGATGATGAACTTCAAGCAGTATTCCGACTTGGATAAAATTGAAGATTCTTATGCTTATTATGCAACATTTGGATAGTAGGACAACAATGATTGATAAGTTATTTATAGCAGTAACATTGCTACTCTTCTCGACTAAAACTTGAAGTAGCAGAATGAGCTTGTGACATCTTTCTCTGCATCTCACCACAAGCTTTGGCACTCTAACAGAAACCGTTGTACCACTCATTTGCAAGCAATTTCAAGGCATGAGAAGTTCATATTTGTGTTTCTTTCCATCTTGCACGAGCTTTTCTGCATCTTGGATCTTAGCCTCCATAACCAATCTATTCACCACAAGCTGCAATACTTCTGCTCTTGCATGCCACTTCTTGTCAAAAATTTCCTCACAAATCTCAACAGCAAAACCAACATCACCCTTCTCGCAAAGAAAGGGAATCAAAAACTGAAAAGTCACCCTGTTCGGCTCGCAACCATGCCTCCTCATCTCACCATACCACTGCTTAGCTTCTTCCAAATCCTCACCATTAAGAAATCCTCTAATCAAAGCATTGAAACTAAACACATCTAGCTCAAGCCCCTTATCTCTCATTTCCTCAACTACTTCAATAGCTTCTTTCATTCTGTTCTCCAACGCCAAAGCATGCAACTTTGCATTATAACTTCTTACATCAGGCACGACATTCATTTCCACCATGCGACTCCAAATCCTCTCTCCGTCTGCAAACTTGCCATTCAAATAAAACCCATTTAAAAGCGTATTAAACGTGATCAAGTTCGGCTCTACATCACTCTTTATCATTTCATCAAACACCATTTCAGCGGACACCAAATCACCCATCTTGCAGAAGCCATTAATAGCAATACTGTAAGAAACCACGTCAAAAGTTATTCCTAACTCAGATCTAAAATCTGCAAGAAGTTTTTTAATCTCATCAAACCTGCGTGCATTAATACACGCCAATAATAAGGCATTAAATGAGAAAACTGTGCGAGGGCATTTTAAATCGGGCATTTCATCAAACAGTTTGCGGGCGTCATCAAACATGCCGGCTTTCCCATATAAGTAAATGAGATGCGCAGTGAAGGTCTCATTTGTCATATCAGGGAAGTTCTTTTGGTGGTCAAGGATCTCGTTGATCATGGAGAGTCGATTGTATTTGATTAAGCGTTTGACGGTGATAGCATATATGTCGTAGCGGGACCGGAATGAGCTGGACTCTGAGCATTTCTTGAACCTGCTTACCATTTTCTCGAGCGTGCCTCTTTTTTTGGTCGCGGTTGCGGCGGCCGGCGGTCTGAAGGAGGGAGATCTTTTGAAGATGCCATGGAGGCGGCCACAGGCAGAGGACGATTTGATCATTTTGGGTTTTGTTTGAGCTTACTGAGAGAAAGGGGTTCAAGACCTCTCTGCTAGTAATGGTTGGTGTTTAAAACCAAAAGGGGAAAGGAAAAATCTGCCCCTCGTACTATATGCATGTCTCATTTGGATCCCCACCCGTCGATCATACCAATTAAGTCCCCCAACAATTCTGATTCTTATCAATCAATCCCATTCTTGATTCTTAATGTTAACAATTCTCCCTTCCTCTTGCGAGAGAGAGAGAGAACCCACCTTTCCTAATTCACAAAAAAACACAGACCCTTTAATTTTAGTTTGGTTGTTCAAACAATCGAGGGAGGCCGAATTGCTGTAAAATTTCTCCTTCGGTTTGTTCTTTTATTTGAAGGTTGAGCTCCAAGTTCATCTTCCTCGCTTGCTTGGAAGCATGTTGTCGCAGCCAGACCTACTAGGCGACAACGAGAACCATGTCATTGCGGCCACAGGCCTCTGCACAAGCCTTCATGTCGTGAGACAAACACCTTAAAAGACCTTCTCTAGCAGCCTCGAAAACCCAGGTCAAGAATTCTAGCCCATCATCCCAGCGATCGATTCCTCTTTTGAAGATGGGATAGAAGGCTATTGCTTCAAGGATGGACGTAAATTGATCACCGTGTCGGTCAGCGACCTATTCGCCTCTAGCTATGGGTTCTTGTTGAATCTAGCGAACTTGGTCTTCATGCGGTAAGCTATCAACATGTTTGGATTGTGAAAGCTTTCTGAGATCTTTGTTCTATATTCTCTAATTTGAGTTCGTATTGTGAACAGATTTCACAGCTTATTAAGATTCTTCTCCGAAGGTCACAAAATATACATCACATAAATAGCTTAAGCTTCCAGTTAATTTCCAAGCAATGGGAAATGCCTGCAACAAAACACCAAGAAGGGATCTTTGCAAAGATAACCTAGAGTGGAATACCGATTCTTTGAGAATCCCAAAAGCCAGTAAGAATCTGCAATATAATATGGATATCATTACAATGAGTAATTAATTTTAAGAAGGGAATACTTCCTTTTAATCAAATTATCAACATCCTTATATGTATTAATATTGAAGTTAATTCTTATAGTTGAGTAACTCCTCTATCAAGGGGCTTCTGCATACACACTGGTTTTTTTTTTTTTAGCTTTGGATTTTTCTTTTATAAATGAATTTATTAAATATGTGTTTGATGCGTATTTTAATTTTAATTGAGACTAATTGAAATATATATTTTAAATGCTTATAACAATTTTTTCTAATATTAGCAACTCTACATAATATTTTTCCCCTTAAGTTTTAATTAATTACTTTTCTATATATATCTATTTTAATTATGATTTGTAAGTATATTCCTTCAGACCTTGTAAGTTGTAACCATTTCACTATCACTGGATCATGTCACTCTCTATCTTTTACGTTGACAAGGGCAAATCAGGTTTTTTCTTTTGGAAGAAGCATACTTCTTAAGCCTTGCACCAAGTGTGCCATAAAAGTAAGTTAGAAATTTACAAGCTATCCCAAGAATCAAGGGAAGGACTTGTACCCATAATCTCCGTTGAATGTACCTCAGGTGAAGTCACAAGGGAAGTTACTTTGCCGGACGCTGGCAGAATCTCACCTGCCATGTACTTTTTAACCGTCTATATTTGAGTCACATAAGCAAAGATATTGTTATTGACAGGCAACCATCTATGAAAGCAGTTTCAATTGTGAAAAGGTTGTGCATAATTTTTCAAGGTTACATCCATTTATACAATGAGTCTTTCCCACAATAAGGTGATTCCAAAAGAAGAATCAAAACTCAAACTTTGACGACGGAATTTTCAATTTGGCTCACTTACGAATAAACTTAAGAACACGTACTAATTCAGCAATAAAAACTTGACATAGAAATGGAAGCAAAGCTATAAAATTTCAATGACAAGTTAGAGCATAGATTGACTACCACTAGAAAATAAAGACAACCGAACTAAGAAAGAAAGTGTGGAGTACCACTGATCAAGCTATAAGATGTTTGGAATTATTTAACTGTGAAAGCTCCATAAAATCCTTCTTTTCTCAACATCTGCAGGTATACCAGATGAAAAAACGAAACCGGAGAGGCAATTGCATGCCTATATTGAAGGCAATGTCAACTTTAAAGAATCGGAACGACGTGCCTTGCTGAGTTCCACAAGCTCCTTTGCTTCATTGATCTTTGACTCCTTAGCCAATGCATCCAGCACAGGTTGTATCAGTGCCTCCTTAACAGCCAACTTGCTAGAGAGAGCATCCTTGCAAAGATCAAAGGCAAAGGCAACATCACCCTTCTCAACAACGAAAGGAATCAATGTCTTAAAAGTCAATTTATCTGGTTTAATATCAGATTTCCTTATCTCACCATACCAACCCTTGGCTTCCTCCAAATCACCCTCATTAACAAACCCTCTAATCAAAGCATTGTAACTAAAGATATCAAATTCAATCCCCTCGCTCTTCATTTCTTCAACAACCTTAGTCGCATCTTTCATTCTCTTCTCCAATGCCAATCCAAGCAACTTCTCATTATAACTCCTGCCATCAGGCTTAACATTCTTTTCCTTCATTCGCTGCCAAATCCTCTCCCCAGCATCAAACCTTCCATTCGCATAAAGCCCATTTAAGAGCGTATTAAAAGTAATCAAATCAGGCTTCAAACCCTTCTTCTCAATCTCATCTAGCAACGAAACAGCCGAATCCAACGAACCCATCTCGCAAAAGGCCTTCATGACCGTGTTATACGAAACCAAATCCGGTTCAATCTCTAACTCCTCCGATAACCCTCTAAATAAACCACCAACTTCATCAAACTTCTTCGAATTAACACAAGCCCCCAACAGCGCATTGAAAGACAGCACCGTCCGGGCACATTTTCTTTCAAGCATTTCATCAAACACCTTGCGCGCATTATCGAACATGCCCGATGAACCATAAAGAGAAATCAAACGAGCATTAAAACCTTCTTTCGACATGTCCTGATACTGCTTCTGGTTCTCTAGAATCTCTTCTACGTAGCGAAACTTTTTGGCAGCTGCGAGGCGGCGAATGGTGTCTTTGTAAATGGCACTTTTAGTTCGAAACCTCTCATTTTCGGAAGCTTTTTTGAATTTTTCAACAAGACGTTTGAGGCTGCGTTCTCTGAAAACTTCGTTAGAGAGTGATCTGACGATGGTGTTTTCGGTTGCTGCGGCGGAGGTGGCGGTGGAGAATGTGCTGCGGAAAAGGCGGGATAAAGCCGACATAGTTTTTGGGTTATGGAGAGGCTGGGGCCTGGGATTCAAAGTGAAAATGACACTGTTGTGTGGTTCGTAGGGTTTAAGATGTCCCCTTACGATTCATGCATGACTTGTCGTTCTTTATGCAATTGGACTGATTTGTCGTTCGATGTCTTGGGCCTAAGCCCTGTTCTAGTAGGCGTCTGATTTTATACAAACCCAACTAATATTCATAGACTCTGTTTTGAGATTATTATTTTTTCTTTTTCAAATATAATAATATTTTTAACGCCTGCATTAGGCATAATAAAAGTGATATAAGAATATTAAAACTAATTATATCATAATAAATAAAGTCATATATATATATATATATATATATAATAATAATAAATAGAGTATGAGAGTCTTTCACACACACAAAAAAGGGTAATAATTCTAAAAGGGAAAAAAAAAAGCTTTGAACAGAAGGCTTTAGAAGAAATACAAAAGCAATCCACTCATATTGTACTTAGAACAATTTATTGGAAACAAAGACAGAAGAAGTATACTATTAGTACTTATTTTACCTCATATATAATTGAATAATTTGTAATTACAATAAATGTAGCAATAAAAAGTATTCATATTTTATTAATTATATTAAAAAAAGCATTT
>Ga0307507_10010373_pt1 | contig 12059 bp, 9 predicted proteins | sample 7_EM_MG_FD_207223 | JGI IMG/M metagenome (GOLD analysis project Ga0307507, IMG submission 207223) | Populus trichocarpa ectomycorrhiza microbial communities from riparian zone in the Pacific Northwest, United States - 7_EM | ecosystem: Host-associated > Plants > Roots > Unclassified | place... | reverse complement strand
TCATGCCACTAAATGGCTAATTTTTTTTTTTTTGCTTCAATAAGTCCATCTTCTAAAAAAAAAAGTTCTATGAAAGTAATTTTTTTCTATAAACATAGTATAAAAAGTAGATTAGGGTCTGTTTAGTTTTTTTATTTTGTTGATTTTTATTTTTCTAATATGATTTTAGGGTGTTTTGAGGTTGCAAATGGTTTTATTAATCTTTCTAAGGTATTTAGAGGTATTTTTAGGTGAAAATGAGTCAAAAATATGTTTTTGGGATTTAAGAACTTGAACCTCTATTTTTCAATTGCAGAGGTGACTAGAAAATTGACCAAACATTGATAGGTCACTTGCCATTATAGTTGACCAACACCAAATATTAAAAAAAAAAAACATTCTTAAGAAAAAAAAAGTTAGGCACGAGCATAGACTTCTAAACCTGCTCTTTGATGGCTAGCTATACGTTTAGTTTTGGTCTTTCTCATTACTTTTTTTATTGTTTTTTTCTCCTTGATTAATACCATCTCTCTTAATTTTTAAACAGTTTGGTTTAATTTTTTTAAAATGATAATTGATCTTTTAAAATATTTTCTTAATTTTATAATGCTTTGAAGAGATTATTATAATTTATCTATAATTTTTTCCTCCAATTTTTTTTACATAAATGAGTTGTATTTGAATGTTGTATTCATAAAAACAAAAAAGGTTTGTTATTGGCAACACAAATTAACCTCTAACAAGAAATTAATAAAATTATATAAAATTAAATAGATAGTTGATGTAAAACATATGTATTTATATCTATCTTTTCCTTTTCACTAGGAAGATTAGCTTCCAATTTTATTATGTAATTAGCGTCAACACCTCTTTTTTTATTTATCATTTAATTTATTTCATAATTTATTTTATTAAGCAAATTTTTTTTTCAATTAAGATTCATTATACCTGAAAATGCATCCATAACACATGCATTAAAAATTAACTTGAAACCTTACTCACAAAGTAGAGGTTAGTTTCCTTTATATGAGGTAGATTTGACGAGATCTCAATATATAACAAAAAAGGATATGTTATTGATATGCATCATGAAATTATTACATCAATCTTGTCTATCTAACAAAGTCAATCTTATATGTGAAAATAAACTATAGTCGTTAAAACTTCAAATTGAATTTGAGATTTCAATAACTATTTCATGCTCTTGTAAAAACAAGTTGCTTATCAAGATAAAGCCCTTCAAATGCTTAAGTTGATCAATTTTATGAGGAAAAAAATATATAACAACAATAACTAGAATATAAAAGAGTGTATATTGTGATGGTTGTGTATTGTGTTGTTATGTGGCCTTGTGTGTTGTTACTTGGTAGCCTGATGCATTTATACACCTAGGTCATATGAAATTACCTTGTAGAGTATAAGGTTACAGACATACTGTGTGGGCATAATCATGGAGAATAATTACTTTTACAACTTAGGTAACCATTGGTGAAAACTATTGACAATACAAGTAGGCATGTGATAGCCATTAGCAAGAAAGTTTAACAATTTATGCATTTATTAGTATATAAAGTTAAAATATTATATTAACAAGGCTTAGCTAGAGAAGTGAGCTTGCAGAGCCATACTAACTTCTTAGAGGTCGTAACACTGTATTGTAACTTATGCTAAGCCTAGGCTTCATAGAGAAGTGAGCTTGCAAATCCTTGAATAGTTAGGGGTTGGGTCGAGGCCCCAATATGGTTGGTTGTGGGTTCCTAAAACTCAACAGACAACGGTTTTTTCTTGGGGCAAGGCCCATTAGCTGACAGATTTGTCTATAAAGGACTAAGCCTAAACAAATAGCTTGGTTATCTTTTTTTTTTTTTAATTTATCAGTTGCTCCACCAGTTTTTAAAATTAAATGTAATTTGAAAGACTTATGAATTTCTTCTCATCAAGATGTAGGGAATAACATGGAAAATGTTTTACAAAAATAAAAATTTTGTCATTGCTAGAATTATATCAATGACAATGATGGATCGACAAAGAAATTGCCATGATGAATGTTTAGGGAGATTATTCTTTGAAGATAAGAGATTTTGTAAGGAGATTTTATTAAAGATATATAGATTTTGTTTAAAGATTTTATTTAAAGATATGGAGATAAACAATATCATTGAGAGAGAAAAAAAGTATAGAGACTATTTGGGGATATAATATTGATCATTAAACAAATTTCAAAAGATTATTTTATGTAAATGAAGATACAATCACAACAAACTATCTGATCTTAGGCAACATATTATGGGATGCGATGACCTTTTTCTCTTGCTATCCAGGTTGAACTTTCTTCCTTATAAACCATTAAAGGTAACCCCTAGTGATTAATCTTTCTATCTTTTATTTTAAGGCTTAACATTTATTGGTGTCATGCTTGTTGTCATGATGAAAAAAAATATTATGAGTTTTTTGTTTTAACACCACTCTTTATTGGAATAGGATATTGCATGAATTCATTTTCCTTTATGGAAGCTAATACCCTAGTTCGCGTGGCAATCATTAGCTTTGGAAATGTTATTCGATCGTGAATGGATCCCTTTATGTTCTTTTTGGAAGCCCTAAGATTGTTAAGATATCAATGACATTTAAGAGATTTTATTGTTTATTATTGGAATCGAGGGTGTTTCTTGCCTCGTGACTCTCACTTCTTTTACTTAAATATGGTTTTTTGTTTTTTATTTCTCTTTAAGAAGATTTTAGTCGAAAAGAGTATTAGTCATTCCCACAAAGAATAGTTATAGACTCTAACAATTAGGGCTTTAGTTCTAATAGGTTGAAATATATTTTTTATGTTATGCATTTTCTTGTTAAACTTTTGGAGATATATTTTGGTTCTCTCATCTTCTCATTATGTGATGGTAAAGATCTTAGTTATACTATTTTTAACTAGTATGCTTGTACTGAGATTAGAGATGAGTTTAGCACAAAGATCATAAAATTCAAGGATATAGCTAGATTTTAGGTTATGGTACCACACCTAAGAAGATCTGTCAAATGTTGTCAAAAGGACTTTACATATAGTAATACTATCTTGTGTTACAAGTTCCAAGCTATTTCATATATCCTATATATGCTCTCTTGAGTTTGTAACCCATTATAATTATTTAAATTAGTATTGATAGACACGCAATCCTTAGAGAGACAAGTGTACATTACTTGATGATAAATTAGAAAATCTTCCACTTGGAGGGGATGGTATGCCTTCCTGGAAGCTTTTTTTATTGGTCTATTATCGCTTTGAGGTCTTTTTTATTATGATTACAAAAGTGAGATTACGATAGCTACTCTTGCAACTAAAACTTGTTGAGGCTCTAGTTTCTTACCATTAGAGTTCACGTTTGGAGCATCAAGTTTGAGAACGCCCTTTATAGTGGGAGAGATTTCTTTGGAGGGTTAGAGTATGAGTATTCTCATTATTTTTTTGTATGTCATTCTGTTATATTCCTTTAGAGAACTAGGGATGTCTATATGCATTCAGTGATGCATGTAATAGAACTAGGTATTGTGTCACTTGTTGAGGGAGTGAAAGAGTGCAAAACTATTATTATGTAGTTAAAACAACTTCATAGAGAACATTCATTTAATGGAAAGTTTAGAGATTTGGAAGAGTAAATGTACTTAGAGTAGGGAGGTCGATTATCCTCAATATCCTGGTGTGTTCTAAGTCATCTATCATGAAAAGAACTTTTGGGTGAGGTTAAAATAGAAATGAACTAGCTTTTATTTAAGTTCCCATAAGCAGCGCCAATAATAAAGTCATAAAAACTGGTGAGGTTAAAATAGAAATGAACTAGCTTTTATTTAAGTTCCCATAAGCAGCGCCAATAATAAAGTCATAAAAACTTTAAATTGGAATTGGGCTTTCCATGGCTGTCTCTGGGATAAGGTGTTTGGGCTTTGATCATTTCATGTTATCCTATTAAAACACGTTCCCTATCAAGATAGATAACCCTCCAATACTTAACTCAATAAATTATAGGACAAGAGCTTTGATCATTTTATGTTATCTTACTAAAACAAGTTCCTTATCAAAATAGATGGTCATCCAATACTTAAGTCAATAATGTATAATAATAAGAACAAGAATATAGGAGAGTGCATGTTAAGATAGTGATATGTTATCTTGATATGCAGTCTTATATGGCCTTGTGTGTTGTTACTTAGTGACTTAAAGTATTTATACACCTGGTCATATAAAATTGCCTCGTAAGGCGTGGAGCTATAGACATATAATGTGAGCTTAATCACGAAGAATAATTACCTTTGTTGTGAGTTAACTATTGATTGAAGCTATTGGGGAGACATATGGACGTGTTATAGGCATTGACGGGAAAGCTAGGCGCCACACTAATAATTTACGTGTTTGTAAACATAAAAGGTTGTGGCACCATGAGGTGTAGCTAGAGAAGTAAGCTTTTATGGTTGTACTTTTTAAAGGTCATAACACTACATTGTTATATGTGCTAATGTTGGGCTCCTTGAGAATTTTGCATGAGATTGGGATTCAATTCTAGAATGGTTATGACTTAAGTCAATGCCCAAATACAATTTATTGTGGACCTCTAAAGCTTAACGAGTAGGTTATTTGCTTGGACCTAGGCCTATTAGCGAAGAGGGTTGTCTTAATGGAGAACCAAGTTGTTTATTTTTGTTTTTTTTTACCCATCAATTTTAATCCACATAACTTTAAGAAATTTATCTTATAATTAAGATAGTATATTATGTTTTATTTTTTAATTTATTTGATTCAAATCTTGCACTTGTTATTAAGAGAAGTTTATTAAAAGAATTTAAATATATTAGGTCAATACGAGGGAAGTGTCTTTAAGATTGTTCAAATAAAAAATTAAATATGGATTAATATGCAAATTATTGTTACCATTAAAACAAATAACCCCTAGAATCCTATAGTTTAGTCAAAATTACACTTGCCTACTAAGTTTTGAAAAGTTATAATTTACATCCTTTGTTAGTTTTTTTTAATCCAATAAAATAATCAATTTACCCTTATATATATTAAATTAAAAAATCAATCAAACAACACATATCTTCTCTCTCTTCAAGAGACATTTTTTTGTATTTCACACACCATTTTCTCTCTTTTTCTAAACATGAATCATCAAATCAAACACAAAAAATTTTGAGGTTATGAAGTTATCGGATCAATAATTAATCTTTAAATAGGAGATGCTTGACCCAATAATTTCATGGAGCGTTTTATTAACAAATATGGATTAAAGGAGAATATCAAGGTTTTTTTTTCGTATGGGTATTCTTTTGGGTTAGTTGGTTGGTGTTTAGTAACAAATATGAATTTGTTTTTCAAGTAATGTAATATCTTCGAGTTGAAGTTATTGGGAATATTTTGTCACGGCTAGGGGGTGCTTGGGACATGTTGATAGCCTTAGGAACAAGTTGGCAGTGGTGAGAAGCTTGTCGCTAAGGCATTAACTCTTTCATTCAATTCCAATTATTGAAATGTTTATCGTGATCTCAAACTAGTCGGCTAGAGATACCAATAACTCAAATAATATTTCAAACTACTATGTTACAAGACTTGTCGATTTTAATGGATGATGTAGATGAGTTCTTTGCTTTAATAATTATTGCTTGGCTCATGCTCAAGGCTTGTTAAAATGTAGTAGATGAAAGCTGAAACCTAATTTTCAAAAATTCCCTTGTTTAGAATCTTTTCTTTAAGTTATGTCGGTATCTCAACATTGGATCTCAATCTTTTACTAACTGCTTGCTTAAAGATTGAGACCTTGGGACATGTTAATTATGAGATTGTAATGTTTGATGCACAAGTGACTGTTTTTGCAGCAACCCAACATTAAAGAGTGTTTACGTTAAAGCAATGATGTGAACGAGGTTGCTCAAGCCAATTACTCTTGAGTGATGGCCATCTAACTTACTCAAAGAATTTAACCAGGATATGAGATCAAATTGTTCCAGACTCATCTTAGAATCTTGCATATGCGTATGTTTTTGGGTTAGTTGGTTGGTGTTTTCTTGCAAGTGGATAAGATAGGCATCCAATTTCTGGCTATGAGAAAAGGACGAGGGTGGTGGTTAATTTTGTTTTTTAATTTGACAACAAAGTTATAATATTTAGTTTAAAAGAATTTTTGTCATTAAATAAAATATAATAGAAATACAGTAAATAATCAAATATTTATTGTTGATTTTTTTTTGTCGGAATATTGAGTGTATATAAATAATAATTTTTCAAAACTTGATAAGAAGTAAATTTAAATGATAGGGTAATTTTCTCTTAAAAAAAATAAACAATTAGTTAAGTGAGTACGTACAACCAAAGATTTCATTATCTCATTTCATGACATGAAAGATCATTTGTTGAAGAAGAAGTAGTACGTAATGCTATTTCATAAAAAAATAAAAAATAATAAAAATTATGATCCATCCAATTGCACAATCAATATGTGAGAGTTCCACGTATCTAATGGTTTGTCATTTTCTCCTTCATCTAGACAAGGGGATGCATTCAAAATAACAATTGTAAAAACTAAGCATGTTCTTCCATAAATGCTAGCGAGCAAAGACGATCATATTCATATATTATACAAAGGATGAATCCTTAGAAAGTATATTTTCCCGTCTTTGTATGAGATAAGTCCAGGATATTGAAGAATTCTTTTTATTATTATTATATTTTATTCAATGTTGAGATCTTTTGATAAAAAAAACTGAGTGTCAATTGAAATATACAAACAAAGTAGTTATTTATCTATTTTAAAAAATAAAGTTTTCAATTTATATCTATTTATATTTTTTTAAAGTGAATTTAAAAAATAATTAATAGTATAACACTGGTTATTAATTATGCACCATAAAATTTCTCATTTTTTAGATGTTTTTATAATTACATGCAAGTTTGTTTTTTTTTTTTTACCTATATTCGACAAAAAAATTGTTTTTCTGAGATTAATTTCAAGATTGGTGAGTTTTTTTTTGGAGGAGACTGAGGGCTTACTTAACACAGCATCAAAGCACACTAAAAATCTTTTATAACAACTTTAATCGGACTAAAGCAAATTTTAATGACAGAAAAGAAAAGAAAAAAAATAATATTAGCAGGGAGGAAACACCTATGGTTAGCGGCACACAATAGGTCATTGCCAATACTTTCCCGCGCCAATATGAAAGCCGTTATCAGTTAGAAAGCACGCGTTAATAAAATTAAGATCCCCTCTCTCTCTATCTCTCACTCAACAACCATTTTGAGTCTTTGACCCTCCAAAATATGGCTCATCTCTGCAAAAATCCTCAAGTTTTCTGTATAGGGACGGCTGATACCAAGCTCGACGAGCTCCTGTTCCTCTCTGATTCAGTCAGATCCAATCTCAACTCCTTCACCGACTCTTCTTCTAAGATACTTCATTGCTTAACTCCATTGAATGATCAATAAAAACGCATCAATAAATAGTTCTAGTGAAAGAAACTAAGAAATCTTGGATTTTGATTTCTGGGTTTTATTTCTTGTTGATTATAATGAAATGAGAAATGCACTAGCTTAACAAAACTTGGGAATTTCTTGGAATATGGTACTCACCTATCAGAAGTAGTTCAGACTCCACTTTTATGGTTAGTTAATGTAGTAGCTGAATGATATGAGAATTGAAACGATATAGAGGACATTAGCATGGCCCCTGTTCAAGGATGCTGCACTCAAACCAAGGTATGGGCCAAATATTATGTTGGTTTGGTTTACATTTAGGATTTTCAGGGGACTTGGTGTATCATAGTTACTAAATGAAGGGCTTGTTTTCAGAATTTTTTATTGGTAATTGCAGGTTCAGGTGGTTGGGTGTTGATGTTTCGGTTGGTAGTGAAGAGATTGAAAGCGTTGGAGATTTTGAGTTTGTGACCAGAAAAGGATCTTCTGGCTCGCTATCTTGGTTCAGCTGAACAAAGAAGAAATGTGCTTCCAGATGATAGTGGTCAAGCTGTTGCTGTAATGAGTGGAGCTCTTAAGAATTTCTTACAAAAAGTCAAAGAGGATGGTGCTCTTTCTGGAGCAATTGGCCTTGGAGGCAATGGGGGAACATCTTTAATATCATCAACTTTCAGATCTCTTCCAATTGGATTGCCTAAAGTCATGGTATCTACTTTTGCTAGTGGTCAAACTGAACCTTACATTGGATCATTGGATTTGATACTCTAAGCTTGTAGATCATTTCTTCCAGTAGTTCTCCAATTCTAAGCTTGTAGCCTCTGTAGTAGCTTCATCAATGTTACCTACCAAATAAAATTCCTGATTAGGAAGACCATCTAATTTAATTCCACAATATAATTGGCAAATGAGTGCAATGTGGTCTGTGGTTTCACTCAATAGAGGTGTTCTGATGTATTTTTGCCATATGTATTTCTCACTTTCAGGTCTCCCTCATGCGAACCACAGTGGATGAAAATAAGAAATTTGCTGCTTTTATAGCAGATAAGCTCAACAAATCATCATCAAAGGTCCGTGTATGCCTGCCACAAAAGGGTATCACAGTTAGTTTTGGATTCCCTTGACAAGCCCTTTCATGATCCTGAGGCTACCGCTACTCTAGTAAATGAACAGCAGAAGCTTATACAAACAACAGAAGATCGGCAGGTGAAGTTGTTGCTTATTAATGGTGCATGTCGGAGTTCCAACCTCCTATCAGTGCTTCATTTGCTTGTCCATTATTATCTTATTGGCTGTCAATCATGATTTACCTCATAAATTTGAGTCTGTTATAACAGGTAAAGGTTTATCCTTACAATATCAATGACCTTGAGTTTGCGGATGTGTTGGTTGACATATTCTTAGAGATTAGTTTGGGTAAACCTAAGGATTCCACTCATCTCCGAAATCCTGTTTCTGAACCCAGTCTAGACCTTCATGACGTTTTCACTCTGAATCCGTCAAGCCATGAGACTGTTTATTACAGCCCAAGCAACTACCCAGATGGTCAAGACCAGGTATAGTCAAAAACATTTCTCCATTATAAAAATATTCCAAAATGCAAGGCCTAGTCTCAACAATGTATTATTGAATTGTCTGGAAAGTATCAATTGCAAGTTTGCAACCGTTAAGTTCATCTCGTGACTCAAAAAAACTGCAATAAACATGGTTATGGAATCTAACAAATGCATTTAGGTTATGAATAATCGAAATTTTGTATAAAAATCTAACCAGTTACCAACTAATACTGTGGCAGAGACTTTGCAAAAGACTCGGGCAATATTGCAGCATCTAAGCGATCAAATAGGTAAAGGATTGCCGATAATTGGAGCTGGTCCAGGGACTGGCATATCAACGAAGTTTGAAGAAGCTGGCAGCGTTGATTTAATAGTGGTGTACAACTCTGGGCGCTTTCGCATGGCTGGAAGGGGTTCTTTAGCTGGTTTATTGCTTTTTGCTGATGCAACTGCTAAAGTAATTGACATAACCAATTTGTTCTGGTAAACTTATTGACTGGCAGTCCCTAAGTTTACTTTCACACTGCCGACTATCATTATCTTTTATATATAAAATTTTGATTTTTAATAATCGCAACCACCATATGCTTTCACATTGCCACCTAACATTATCTTTTACATATAAAATTTTGATTTTTAATGTTTTTATTTTGTATATAAATAAGCAGTTAAGTTTATATTATTGAATGTAAGGAATAAAAAAGAAAAACACTAGAGAAAAAAACGAGTTCGAGAGTTTGCAATTTATGCAAGCTTATTGTTTATGAAATAAAACATATTGTTTTATCTCTCCTGAGTGTTTTAAAACCACCACTAGTAGTCTTTCCTACCACCAATTAGTATCAGAGCTTTGTTCGTTAAAAACTAAGTTTTTGAAATACATCTGAATTTTCAAAATTATCAAAAAAACATATTTTGATCATTCCATAGTGTAGGGTTCTTCAATACAAACTGCACGTGCAAAAATCAGCCTCATCGGACCAAAGAGTGAACCACACGGGCAGCCTGAAGCTGCGCAGCCCACGCGCCAAGAGGAAGAAGACGACTGATGTGCACGCACACCATATATTGAGTCGAGCCGACTGCCTAAGTCGAGCCATCAGCTGAGCCTCCAAGCCATTTATTCAAGTCGTGATCTGCGCCAAGCCTTCAAGCTGTCGGCTAAAGAATATTCATAGTTCAACCCCAGCAAACTGACTAACGTTCAGAATCGGTTTTTTGATTGGTTCAGCCTATTTTGACTCATTTTCAACCAAGTCAAATTGATTCCCTACTATTTTGACCATTCCAGATTCATCTACAATGTTTGTTTTGTCAAATTCAACTCCTAAAATGTGATATAGTCATTCAAAGAATAAAATAACTACAAACAAATACACAAACACTCATTTTGAAGCTGACCAAAGACAATTATGATAATTGGTGTATCAAACTGAAGGCATTTTTTAGCTCACAAGAGTTTACAGATATCATGGAATATGGTAATGATGAACCAGATTCTAAAAAAGCAGAAGATTCTCTACAAGAGTCACATAAGCAAGTCCTCAAAGCCAATAGAAAAAAAGACAACAAAGTCAAGACCATTATTTATCGAAGTCTCAATGAAGCCATATTTTAGATCATCGCTTTTATAGAAACCTTGAAAGAAATATAGGAGGCTCTCTAACAAAAATACAAAGGTGCTGATAGAATCAAGAAAACACATCTTCAATCTTTGTGAGGTGAATTTAAATCATTGCAAATAAAGTCCTTAGAATCTATTTTTGATTATCACACAAGAATTATGATGATAGTTAATCAAATAAGAAGAAATGGAGAAGCCTTCACAAATGCTCAGATTACTGAGAAAATCTTGAGATCCTTGTATCCAAGATTTGATTATGTTGTTGTCGCTATTGAAGAGTCCAAAGAAATGGACAAGTTGACGGTGGATGAGCTTATAGGTTCTTTACAAACTCTTGAACAAAAGATTGTGAAAAGAAATGGAGATAAAATAATAAAGCATGTCTTGCCATAAAAAATGGTCCTTTAAAGAAGGCATATATGAACAAGAAGGACTTCAACAAGTGGATATACCACTTGAGGAAGTGGCCAACAAGGATAAGGAGGATTTCAACGATTTCAAGGAAAATGATCTTAGAATTTAGGATTCAGAGGCAGAGGTGTTAGAAAAAAAAAATACTAGAGGAGGAAGAGGAAAATAAACATTTGCTCCTAGAAGAAGAGGAGGAGTTTACAATAACCAAGACAAGAGGAATATCCAGTGTTATAGTTGTAATCAGTTTGGGCATTATAACATTAAATATCGAAAGAAAGCTTCATCAATGGTAAATGAACAAGCCAACTATGTAGAGGAAGATACTATTATAAGAGGATCAACTACATTATTTGTCCAACAAGGACTAGGTGAGAATCAAGAGAATGTTTGGTATCTAGATTCTAGAGCTAGAAATTATAAGTATGGACAATATGATTTGTTTGTTGATTTAGATGAGACTGTATAAGGACAAGTCATTTTTGGAGATACCTTAAAAGTTCCAGTAAAGGGCAAAACCAACATCCCAATCAGGTTGAAGAATGGATACTATAGCTACATCACAAATGTTTACTATATTCCAACCATAAAGCACAACATATTGAGTGTATGCCAACTTTTAGAGAAATGTTATACTCTTTTCATGAAGGATTGCCATCTTACAATCAAGGATTACAATGAGATTAATTGCATATATGAAGACGTCTAAGAATAAGATGTTTCCTCTAAACATCTAATATGATACAACAAAGTGTTTAAGTGTCATCACCAATAATAAAAAGTGGCTCTAACACCTAAGGCTTGGACATTTGAATTTTACAAGTCTTAAGATGCTAGCAAGGAAAAAGATGATCAAAGGTATGTCATGCCCTATATTGATCATTCAAATGAAGTCTGTAAGAGTTGTATCCTCAACAAGCACCTCAGAGCTAGTTATAGGTCAACTAGAGTTAGTGCACACTGACATGTGTGGTCCATAAAGCCAATATCAACTGGACATAATAGGCATTTCCTTACTTTCATTGATGATTAT
>Ga0307507_10010371_pt1 | contig 12061 bp, 10 predicted proteins | sample 7_EM_MG_FD_207223 | JGI IMG/M metagenome (GOLD analysis project Ga0307507, IMG submission 207223) | Populus trichocarpa ectomycorrhiza microbial communities from riparian zone in the Pacific Northwest, United States - 7_EM | ecosystem: Host-associated > Plants > Roots > Unclassified | place... | reverse complement strand
CTCGCCGCCGAGCTGTTCGCGGTGGTCGAGACCAAGGCGAACGAGATCGCCATCGTCAGCCTCGACGGCCGTCCGGCGCACCTGCTGGCGCCGTGGCAGACTCGGGTGTTCTGGAAGGTCGTGACCGCAATCGATGTCGAGCGCATCGACGTGGCCGATGAGCCGCGCATCAGCGCGCGCCACCTCGCGATGATCGAGCGCAACCGTCCGGCCATCGTGACGGAAGCCGTGGTCGAGAACCACGAGGCGGGCCTGCTGTTCGTCGAGGGCCGGCTGATCGAGCGGCTCGCGCCGGGCCGGCATGCCTTCTGGGTGGTCGGCCGCAAGATCGAGGTCAAGCGGCTCGACCTGCGGCCGCAGGTGGTGGAAATCACCGCGCAGGAGATGCTGACCAAGGATCGCATCGCGCTGCGCGTGACCCTGACCGCGTTCCGCCGGATCACAGATCCGGAGCGCGTAGTCGCGACCGTGCCTGACGCGGATGCGTGGCTGTACCGGCTGGTGCAGTTCGCGATCCGCGAGGCGGTGGCCGGCCGCACGCTGGACGAGGTGCTGTCGGCCAAGGCGGTGCTCGATGCGGAGCTTCGCAGCTATGTTCGCGAGCGTGTCGCGGACAGTGGTGTCGAGGTGACGGAGCTCGGCGTCAAGGACGTGATCCTGCCCGGCGAGATCCGCGAGCTCGTCAACAAGGTGGTGGAGGCAGAAAGGGTGGCGAAGGCCAACCTGATCCGCCGCCAGGAGGAGACCGCGGCGACGCGCTCGCTCCTGAACACCGCCAGGCTGATGGAGGACAACCCGCTGCTGCTGCGGCTCAAGGAGCTGGAGTCGCTGGAGCGGCTGGTGGAGAAGGTCGGCCGCATCGACCTGCACGCCGGCGACGGGCAGGGCCTCGATGCGCTGCTCACCAGGCTGGTTCGCTTCCGACCGGCGGAAACTGCGTAGACAGGAAGGGTCGCCCACGGGCGGCCCTTCAGTCCTACTGATGGCAAATCGAACTGAACATCAGGCAGGTTGCTCATCACTGCGGCAGGGACACCAGCAGCCAGACGCCCGCGGCCACACATGCAATGCCGGCGGCACGCGCGATCCATCGTCCGACCGGGGTCAATTTCTCCAAAAGGACAAGCAGCGCCAAAAGCGCAATCCAAAGCACGTTCATCACCCCGCCTACGAACAAGAGCGCCATCAAGACCCAGCAGCAGCCGACACAATAGCCTCCGTGCCGCAGCCCCAGCAGCAGGCAGCCTCGCGGGTGGTCGCGAAAGCCGCCGTGGCGCATCAGGAACTGAAAAGGCGACTGGCATTGGGCGAGACAGACGTTCTTGAGCGGTGTCCATTGATAGACTCCCGCCGCGATCAGCACGATGGCGCCGAGCAGGTTGCTGTCGATCGCCATCCGCGAATCCAGCAGGGCTGCGCGCTCGATCACCCATTGCAGAAAGGTCGCGACAAGCGAAAACCCGCTCCAGGCGAGGAGATAACCGGCCGCAAACCAGCCGGTCGCGGCGAACGGCTTGCCCTGCGCTCTGCCCTGTCGACCCACGCGGGCGTACATGAGGATCATGGGCGCTGCCGAGGGGGCCATCATTCCGACCATCATCACCGCCCACATCAGGAACACATACGCGAACTCGATCGCTCGCCATGGCTCGTTGGCCGGCAACATGATTCCGATCCCGGCCGGGATCATCCGGAACCCGGTCATGTCCATGCCGCCCATGTCCATGTCGTTGGCGAGCCAGAGCACATAGCCCCATGCCAGCGCGACAATCATCCCGATCGCGCCGCCGACGATCCAGCGATCGCGCCGCAGTACGGTTTCCAGGGTGCTGTCGGTCATCTGCGATTGACGTTGCCGGCTTTGTCGCCGGGCCGTATCAGGCGCTGCATCACGCCTGGTTCGACCAGCTGATCGGCGCATAGAGGCCGTTCTTGCCGGAATTATCCCAGCGCATGCCACGATCGCTGAAGGTGTTGCCGGCCGCACCGACGGCCATCACCATCCTGTCGGGGGCAACCGGATGGCCAATGTTGGCCCACATTTCCCCGCTCGGATGCATGGTCGGCAACGGATCGACGGACATGTGCAGAATGCCAGGGATTTCCGCGGAGCGCGTCTTGCCGTCGATCCGGAACGTGATTGGGACCTTGCTCACCCCGAGGTTCTTGCTGATCAGCGGTGTGAACGCAGCCATGGGACCGCCGGCGGCGCCGGAAAAGATCGCAGCCAGGGCCTCGGTCTGCTCATCGTCGGCGCGCTGATCGATATAGGTCGCCGCCGACCAGTCTCCGTCTGCCATGACCCCAGGTGCATGGAGGATGACAAAAACATTGAGTCCATCGAGGGAGATGTCGCCGTAGCGGCCGCTTTCGATGTGGAAGATCAGCGGCACGTTGCAAAAGCCTTCGGTCGGTCGCGCAGTCAGCGGAGGGGCCGCTGACACGAGGCACGGACACACGATGCTGCAACTGCAATTCTCGAAATAGTCACCGGAAAGGTGCCATTGGACCTGGTCCGTCATCGCTCTCTCCCGCTAGGATTGCTTTCGAGTGAGCCACACGTGTAGGGAAAGTTACGCTGCACGGGGAAGAACCGCAAGCCGATTCCACTGTGCGTCCTTCCGGGATGACGATGATGGGATCACGGTCGACGCATCGCGGCGATCCCGTCACCGATGTACTGTACCGTCGCTCTTCTTGAAGCGCGTGGGTTGCGCGTAACGCCGGCCGACGTCGTGCCAGGCAAGCAGGCCCACCCATGGGCGAGCAGTCGTTGATGGTGTCGTGAAGCGATCTGTCTGCCACATTCGCCGACGAGATCGCTCGCGTCCTCGACGCCGCTATTTACAATCCGGAAAATTGATGTATGCCCACGCCCACACTTCTGCGGACTTTCCGCCTGTGAGAGACTGATGCGACACCTCCACGCACGACCGACGCTGCAAGCAGCCCTGCCGGCCCTCCGGCAAGGCGGCCTATATGCGTGCGCGCTGAATGCGGTGTCGACGATCATCGGGGCCGAAGGATCCGGTCCAGCGGCGTGATACGGCAGTGGGTTTTCCCTCTGCCCCGGGCAGAGAGAAAATCCGCAACTTGTCCTTTCAGGCCAGATTGCATCTCCCTAAAATTTCTCCCTGCCAGAGCGAAACCGGCTTCCTCGACGCGTCGAGGAGGCCGTTGTCTGGAGCAGTCCATGGTGGGCCTCCAGGTTGAAGCGACTGAAGCAAGGAGGATCAGATGCGATCCGATCCCTACAAGGAGCGCGCACGGGCTTTGGCAGTCGAAGCCGGGCTCGACCCCGACGCGAAGATCGACCGGCCCGGCCAGCGCCCGATGCCACTGTGGTGCACGTTCCGCGATGCGGCGCGCAAGGAGCGGCTTGCGCGCGACGCGGAGACCGTCGCAGTCGATATCGCCAGCCGGCCGCAGGCGCCGCTATATCGGAACAGTCCGCTGAAGGTGTTCGGCCGGCATGATGAAGCGACGATCGCGCAGATGAAGAACTGCATGGCGGTCGGCAACGCCGTGGCCGGCGTGATCTGCGCCGACGGTCATCTCGGCTACGCGCAGCCGGTCGGCGGCGTGATCGCCTATGAGAAGCAGATCAGCATCTCCGGCGTCGGTTTCGATATCGGCTGCGGCAACATGGCGGCGCGCCTCGACACGCGCTTCGATGCGATCGAAGGCCGGATCGGCACGATCATCAGGGACGTGTTCAAGGTGATCTCGTTCGGGATCGGGCGCGTCAACGACGAGCGCGTCGAGCATGAGTTGTTCGACGACGGCGACGCCTGGCGCGAATCCGACATGACGGCGTACCGGCAGAAGGCGGTCAACCAGCTCGGCACCGTCGGCTCCGGCAACCACTATGTCGACCTGATGCGTGACGAGAGCGGCTTCGTCTGGATCGGCGTTCACTTCGGCAGCCGGGGCCTGGGACACACCAGCGCGACGCGCTACCTCAAGGCCGCCGGCGGCAAGGACGGCATGAACGTTCCGCCCGCCGTGATCGACGAGGACAGCGAGATCGGGCGGCGCTACATCGCGGCGATGCAACTGGCCGGGCGTTATGCCTATGCCGGCCGGGAGTGGGTGATCGAGCGGGTGCGCAAGATCATCGGCGGCACCGTGACCGACAGGGTGCACAACCACCACAACTACGCCTGGCGTGAGAACCACGGCGGCAGGGACCTGTGGGTGGTTCGCAAGGGCGCGACGCCGGCCTTTCCCGGCCAGCGCGGTTTCGTCGGCGGCTCGATGGGCGACGACGCGGTGATCGTGGAAGGGGTCGAGTCGGAGGAGGCGAAGGCCTCGCTCTATTCCACCATCCACGGCGCGGGGCGGCTGTTCGGGCGCAGGGAGGCCAAGCGCCGGTTCACCCGCGCCGAGATGGACAGCTGGCTGCAGTCGCGCGGCGTCACCCTGATCGGCGCCGACCTCGACGAAAGTCCGATGGCCTATCGTCGCCTGCCGGAGGTGCTGGCCGAACATGCCGGTTCGGTGAAGGTGGTGCACACCCTGCGTCCGTTCGCGGTGGCGATGGCCGGAGAGAACGAGTTCGACCCGTTCAAGGATTGATGAGTTCCAGCGGAATTCACGCGCAAGTGTAGCGCAAGAAGGGTCGCCACGGGCGGCCCTCCGTGTTCCGAACGTGCCGGCAGCTTGCGTCTTGGGCCTCGACGACGCTATGAGACGTGACAACGCGATGAGCAAAACGATGTCCGAACCCGATTTTCAGCCGACCCTGATCGGCCCGACCGTGATCGTCAGGCCGATCGATGCCGCCGACTGGACGGAGCTGTTCAAGGCCGGCTCCGATCCTGAAATCTGGAAGGGGCACCCGGCGCCTGATCGCTATACCGAGCCGGAGTTCAGGAAATTTTTCGACGGGGCGGTCGACTCGAAGATGGGCTTTGTCTTCGTCGATCGCGCGACCGGCGCCCTGATCGGCTCCAGCCGTTATCACGACTATGAGCCGGCGTTCAGCGAGATCGAGATCGGCTGGACCTTCCTGGTCCGCAGCCATTGGGGCGGGCCGACCAATCGCGAAGTCAAGCGGCTGATGCTCGATCACGCCTTCACTTTCGTCGATACCGTGGCGTTCCGGGTCGGCGAGACCAACTTGCGCTCGCAGGGCGCGATGACCAAGATCGGCGGCGTCAAGCGCGCCGGGTTGTTTACCCGCGGGCTGAGCGGCGCCGACAAGCCGCACTTCATCTTCGAAATCACCAAGAGCCGATACGAGCAGGGCGGCCGCGCGCTGGTCGGCTGAGACCTCAGCGCCTGGGGGACGGGCTCTCAATGACAAAAATCTTGCATACGACAAACCTCAGCAACACCCTTATTGGCGTGGCCGAGGACTGCCCAGCACGCTCGGGGCAGATTCCGACCGAGCGATCCGGCAAACCAACGGTCGCGGTCTTGCAATACGCCATGATCAAGCACCATCCATACAAGTACACATCCGACGACGTGGTTTTTGCGACCTCCGCGGCAGGGCGCGCTTTGGGTGTCGAGGCCAGGCAAGCCGAGCGGAAAACGGCGCGGGAACAGTTCTTCTCCAGGGGACAAGCGTGTCTGCGCGCTTCGGCCCTGGGCAAAAAGTGGGGATGGGGTGTCCATTCCGATGCGCAGGGCCGCGTGGCCATCTTCGCAGTCGACAGTCCCGAATACCGCCGGTTGGCCGCCGATCCCGGCATCAAACAAGTCAAGGCGATGCGCTCGAAGCGTGGTTGATCTGACAGCGTAAGGCAGCCGGGAAATGAAACCCGCAGCATCGCTGTCGGACGCTATTGTTGCCGTCGAACGCGTACCGCTTTCAGGGTTCATCGCAGCCGTATCCGCGGAGCAGGCTTGCGTCGTTCGCTGGCAACCCGCGTGTCATCTTTGAGACGAGCAGGGCGGTCTCACGCTGCTGGGCTCAAGGACTACTGAGTGGTAGTTGTGGTTGAACTCCACACCACCGCAAATTAGGCTTGTCATTCCGGGGCGACGCGAAGCGCCGGTTTCACCAAGCGTTCTGAGGTCGACAAGCTTGTTTGGTTTGAAATCTACGACGATGTGACGTCGGCCATTACGCGCGAGATAGAACTCAAGAAATGGCGGCGTGACTGGAAGATCCGCTTGATCGAGTAACAAAACCCGGGGTGGATCGATCTCTATCCGGGATAGCGAATTGACATTCGTGGTTATGGATTCTCTGATGTGCGATTGCACATCATAGCTCGACGCTTCGCATCGCCCCGGAATGACGACCGGAGAACGGATGAGCTCAAGATACTTCGCATTGATGCGGACGTAGAACCTCAGTCCGCATAAGCATTGATTGACGGAGTATCGCGATCTCACTGCTCGTCATTCCGGGGCGAAGGGGAGCTTCGAGCCTGGAATCCATAACCTCGATCGGGAGTATAGATTCGCCTCTGGTCGGCAATTGCCGACCGAAGGCGCGTCCCGGAATGACGGCTGCGAGAAGACAGGCTGAGATTCGTCCGTTCGCGCGAAAACAAAAACCCCGGCATCGCTGCCGGGGTTTTGCATTTTTGTGTTCTCCTTGTCGATCATCACCTTCTTGGCGCGACCGAGCATGACGAGCGTGACGTTCTCGAGCTTGATGCCGAGATCTTCCGAGATCGCCTGGCCGCCGGTCAGGACCGCTATGTCCTGCAGCATGGCGTTCCGGCGATCGCCGAAGCCCGGAGCCTTCACGGCCGCGACCTTGAGGCCGCCGCGCAGACGTTTCACGACAAGATGTGAGCCGCATGTTGAGCGCCTAACTCGGCGGCTCTCTCCGTATGCCGTCGGTGTAGCGGCTGATCCTGGCCGTATCACAGTCCACCTTGCCTCGGCTTGGCAAGAGCCTTGCATACAAGTTTGATGTGCATTTGTGATAGGCGCTACCACCTTTGGAACAGTCGTCGCCCTCTATCGATCGCGTAATCGTCGATGCGGTCCTTGCCGGGCGCATTCGCGCTGGTATGCGGCTAGGGGAGCAAGCACTCGCAACACTGTTCCAGGTTTCCCGCACGTCCGTGCGCGAGGCGCTGATCCGCCTCGAAACACGCGGCATTGTTCAGGTTAGTCCTCGGCGCGGTTGGTTCGTTGTCGAGCCCTCCCTTGAAGAGGCGCAGGAAGCATTTCAGGCACGATGTGCCATCGAGATGGGCATTCTTCGGACGGTTGCCGCCGTCAAGCCGGGGGTGATCGACGCGCTTCGCGACCATATCCGTCAGGAGCGGGAGGCAATCGCATCCAACGACGTGGGTGCCCGCAGTTACCTGCTCGGCGATTTCCATGTCTGCATGGTGGAGGCGTTCGGCAACCGCATCCTGGCCGACATCCTGCGCGACCTGACCGCGCGCACGGTCCTGATCTCAGCTCTGTATCAGAGCACCCACGACGCGACAGAATCCTGCGACGACCATGAGCACATCACGGCCGCCCTAGCAGCTGGCGATCTCGATCGCGCGGCCAGCTTGATGACCGCGCATATCGGCAGCGTTGAGGCGGGGCTGACCAGGCGCATCGACCGCGATCCCCTGCTCGACCTTCGGCAAGCCCTTCAGTTAACCCCCAAGAACGCGGGACCGAACCCGCCCCGATAACCGACCGGCCACCCGCAAGCCCCATCAGCACAAAGGATATCCCACCGTGACACCCGAATCCACAGTCTCTACTGCTCGATCCCCGCTCTACAAATCCTTGTTCGTGCAGGTCGTCGTCGGGCTCGTGCTCGGCATCGTACTCGGCATGTTGGCGCCGGGCTTCGCGATCAGTCTGAAGTTCTTCAGCGATGCCTTCCTTAAGCTGATCCAGATGATCGTGGCGCCGATCGTGTTCTGCGTCGTGGTGCACGGCATAGCCGGCGCCGGCGACCTCAAGAAGGTGGGTCGCGTGGGCGGGAAGGCACTGCTCTATTTCGAGGTGATGACGACGGTCGCCTTGGCGGTCGGGCTGATCCTGGCGTACGTCATCCAGCCAGGCGTCGGCATGAACATCAACACCGCCACCCTCGACGCGCACGCGCTCGGCACCTACGCTGACAACGCCCACAAGCTGCAGGGCGGCGGTATCGGCAGCTTCATCCTCAACATCATCCCGACGACCTCGTTCGACGCGCTTGCCCGCAACGACGTTCTCCAGGTGCTGTGCTTCGCCATCATCTTCGGCGTCAGCCTGGCGCTGGTGGGCGAGCCGGCAAAGCCGATCACCGTCCTGGTGGATACCGTTTCCAAGGTGTTGTTCCGCGCCATGGGGTTGATCGTGCGCCTCGCGCCATTGGGCGTGCTGGGCGCGGTTGCCTACACGGTCGGTCAGTACGGGGTGCACTCACTGGAGCAACTCGCATCCCTGGTGGTGGTGTTCTGGATCTCAGTCGCATTGTTCGTGGTGGTCGTGCTCGGGACAGTGATGCGGGTAACCACCGGGCTGAACATCCTGCGCTTCCTGGCGTATTTCCGTGAGGAACTAACGATCGTGCTCGCGACCGCATCGTCCGATGCGGTGTTGCCGCAGATCATGCGCAAGCTGGAGCGCATGGGCGTGAAGTCCTCGATCGTCGGCCTGGTCGTGCCGACCGGCTATTCGTTCAACCTCGACGCGTTCTCTATCTACCTGACGCTGGCGACGGTGTTCATCGCACAGGCGACCAACACGCCGCTGTCGTTCGGGGATCTATTGCTGGTGCTGGGCATCTCGCTGGTCACGTCGAAGGGCGCGCACGGGATACCGGGTTCGGCGATCGTGATCTTGGCGGCCACGTTGAACGCCGTGCCGGCCATCCCGGCGATCGGGCTGGTGCTGGTGCTGTCGATCGACTGGTTCATCGGCATGGCGCGGGCGCTGGGCAACCTGATCGGCAACTGCGTCGCGACAGTGGTGATCGCCGCCTGGGAGAAAGACCTGAATATTTCGCTAGCCCGCGAGGTCCTTGCAGGTAATGTCACCGTGGATCTTACCGCGGACACGCTGCCTGCCATCCAGCCTGCCGAATGACGAGGCGAGCGAGGGAGCAGAAGGATGCTCCCTCGCCTGCAGCGAGTACCGAGGTTGCGATCGTCACTCACGGAATTGCAGCCACGCCAAGAAGCTTGGATTTCGTCATTGAGTGACTCCATATCGTGTCGCTGCGCCCAAGCGATTCCAATAAGCGGACGAAGCGCATTGCTGGAGTCAATTGTCTTTCCGGTTGTCGGCAATCGTGCTGAGCGAGGGGGCGCTTCTCGAGCGCGACGACCTCATTCAGCGGCAACCGCGGCGGCGCGCCTCGTTAATGCAACACTTCGAAAGGTGTTCCTAGGATTGTTGCGCCTCATTCATTTACGTGGAGGCCACTGCTCATCCTTTACCTAAGTCGGCAATCGTCCTGCCTGACTTCTTTGCAAAGTCGTTGCCGTTCTTTGGACCCATCGGAACACCCGCAAAACAAAAACCCCGGCATCGCTGCCGGGGTTTTGCATTTTTGTCTGTTCGCCGGAGGCGAGGGGACTGGATCAGAAGTCCATGCCGCCCATGCCGCCGCCGGGGGGCATGCCGCCACCGCCGCCGCCGGAGTTCTTCTTCGGCAGTTCGGCGACCATGGCTTCGGTGGTGATCAGGAGCGCGGCCACCGAGGCTGCGTTCTGGATCGCCGCGCGAACCACCTTGGTCGGGTCGATGATGCCCTTGGACACCAGGTTGCCGTATTCGCCGGTCTGGGAGTCGAAGCCGTAGGCATACTGATCCTTTTCGAGGATCTTGCCGACGATCACCGAGCCGTCTTCACCGGCATTGATCGCGATCTGGCGAGCCGGCCAGGACAGCGCCTTGCGCACGATCTCGACGCCGGTCTTCTGGTCGTCGTTCTTGGTGCGAATGCCCTTGAGCTGCTCGGAAGCACGGAGCAGGGCGACGCCGCCGCCCGGGACGATGCCTTCCTCGACAGCCGCGCGGGTCGCATGCATCGCGTCATCAACGCGATCCTTGCGCTCCTTGACCTCGACCTCGGTCGCGCCGCCGACGCGGATCACCGCGACGCCGCCCGCGAGCTTGGCCAGACGCTCCTGCAGCTTCTCACGGTCGTAGTCCGAGGTGGTTTCCTCGATCTGCGCCTTGATCTGCGCCACGCGCGCCTCGATGTCGGCCTTCTTGCCGCCGCCGTTGACGATGGTGGTGTTCTCCTTGTCGATCATCACCTTCTTGGCGCGACCGAGCATGGCGAGCGTGACGTTCTCGAGCTTGATGCCGAGATCTTCCGAGATCGCCTGGCCGCCGGTCAGGACCGCGATGTCCTGCAGCATGGCCTTGCGGCGATCGCCGAAGCCCGGAGCCTTCACGGCTGCGACCTTGAGGCCGCCGCGCAGACGGTTCACGACTAGGGTGGCGAGCGCTTCGCCTTCGACGTCTTCGGCGACGATCACGAGCGGCTTGCCGGTCTGCACCACGGCCTCTAGCAGCGGCAGCAGTTCGTTCAGCGAGGAGAGCTTCTTCTCGTTGATGAGGATGTAGGCGTCGTCCATCTCAACGCGCATCTTATCGGCGTTGGTGATGAAGTACGGCGAGATGTAGCCGCGGTCGAACTGCATGCCCTCGACGACGTCGAGTTCGGTCTCGAGCGACTTGGCTTCCTCAACCGTGATGACGCCTTCGTTGCCGACCTTCTTCATGGCATCGGCGAGGAACTTGCCGATTTCGGCATCGCCGTTGGCCGAGATGGTGCCGACCTGGGCGATTTCCTCGTTCGAGGTCACCTTCTTGGAGTTCTTGACGAGGTCGGCGACCACGGCTTCCACCGCAAGGTCGATACCGCGCTTCAGGTCCATCGGGTTCATGCCGGCGGCAACCGCCTTGGAGCCCTCGCGGACGATCGCAGCCGCAAGCACGGTTGCGGTGGTGGTGCCGTCGCCGGCCGCGTCGGCGGACTTGGAGGCGACTTCGCGCACCATCTGCGCGCCCATGTTCTCGAACTTGTCGTCGAGCTCGATTTCCTTGGCGACGGTGACGCCGTCCTTGGTGATGCGGGGAGCGCCGAACGACTTGTCGAGCACGACGTTGCGGCCCTTGGGACCGAGCGTGACCTTCACGGCGTTGGCGAGAATGTCCACGCCGCGCAGCATGCGGTCGCGGGCATCAACGCCGAATTTCACTTCTTTTGCTGACATTTATGTGTCTCCGTTGAGAGCTGGATCCTGATCCTGAGGAGCCCGCTCGCGCGGGCGTCTCGAAGGATCAGATGAGTTGATCTTCGGGCTCATCCTGCGAGACGCCGGCTGCGCCGGCTCCTCAAGGGGATGAGGGAGCGGACGCGGCTTAGGCGGCCTTCTTCTTCGAGGCGGCGTCGGTGAGAACGCCCATGATGTCGCTCTCCTTCATGATCAACAGCTCCTGGCCGTCGATCTTGACCTCGGTGCCCGACCATTTGCCGAACAGCACACGGTCGCCGACCTGGAGGTCGATCGGGATCAGCTTGCCGCTCTCGTCACGGCCGCCTGGACCGACGGCGAGGATTTCGCCCTGGGAGGGCTTTTCCTTGGCCGAGTCGGGAATGATGATGCCGCCTGCGGTCTTCTCTTCTGCGTCGATGCGCTTAACCACGACGCGGTCGTGAAGCGGACGGAATTTCATGCGGTCCTCCTAACGTATTGAAAATGTTGTCGAGTTGGGATTTTTTGGCAGTCGCAGCCGGCGAGTGCCAGTCTGCTGCGCTGGAGATAGGCGACGCTGGTCCGGCGGGCAAGAGCTTCTAGCAGAAAATTTAGCAGTCAGAACAGGTCACTGCCAAAATCGCTCATCATTCTTAATTCATCGCGGCCGGGGCTCCGCCCCCGTATTAGCACGTGCGGTAAGCTGCTGCTAACGCGAGAAATTTCAACAGACCATTAAACATTTAGGCTTGTGATGGATTGGTTAATTGCGTCACATTTCTCTCATGTGAGCGCATTTCCCGGGTGGCTCCCGGTCGCCAGCCCGGACAATGCGCCCCTTAATTGGAGGTTGGCATGGTGTCGCGGGTTGAGGTTTCCGATGACTTCCGGAAGCAGGTGCTGGGTTACGGGCTGACGACGGCGCAGATTCTCTACCGATT
>Ga0307507_10010370_pt1 | contig 12062 bp, 9 predicted proteins | sample 7_EM_MG_FD_207223 | JGI IMG/M metagenome (GOLD analysis project Ga0307507, IMG submission 207223) | Populus trichocarpa ectomycorrhiza microbial communities from riparian zone in the Pacific Northwest, United States - 7_EM | ecosystem: Host-associated > Plants > Roots > Unclassified | place... | reverse complement strand
CCCTCAACCCTAACCCTGCGTGACTCATACTCTCGTGTCACGCAACTCATGACTCATAGTGAGTCATAGTGTGAAATCCATCAGCTGACTCGTCCGAGTCAGCTGTGCCCTATCTCACAACCAATCAAAACTCATAAAACAAGTCATGTGCTCTAACAGGGTCACATGCGCGAAACCCGTGACTCATAACTATGAGTCATGTGCGAAATACATAAACCACATGACCACAACCGTGCGTCATGTCAAATATCAACCAATAACAATAAACCAATGACACGCTATTGCGTCGTCATGTGAAAACCTATGAGTCAACTGATCTCATAGTGTGAAAGATAACCAACCGATGACTAATTATTTATTAGTCCTGTGAGAGTCTGCCTTGCTTAGTCACCGTTTGTGACATGTCACTAAACAACCAATAACAACAAACCAATGACACGCTATTGCGTCGTCCGGTCAAAACCTATGAGACAATTGATCTCATAGTGTGAAGGATAACAAACTGATGACTATTAACTATTAGTCATGAGGAAATCAGTCTTGCTTAGTCACCGTTTGTGACATAACGTCAGCCGATCCACCTAGCTCTTCTGTTACTTGGTCCTACGTGGGAAGTCCACTTTCTGTTAAGCCTTTCTCCCCAGTGCAGAATCTATATCAGCCAAGAAAGAAGCGAACCCACACAAGTCTCATACCAGTCAGCATTCAACCCATTGCTGGCAGCATTGTGTTCTTGGCTGCCTCAATTCGTGAGACAAGCCAAAAGCTTGAGAGGTCATCATCGGCTGCTTCTGCTACTTCCCCACCTGGTTTTCTTATTGCTGCCAATACTGGACTAGATACTGGACTAGATCGCCTTGGACTCCCCATTCCCTTGTCACTAATGGAGCATGCAGTTCTTGTCCTAAACAGGATGCTGAAAACTGCAGCAATTACAATCAAGGAGTACTGTGAGGCATTCGGTATACTGAAGGAGAATCCTAGTGTGGTGTCATTTTTTCCCTTTGGCATTCCTGTGATGTACAAGGACTAGATTGAACAGAATGTACCCCTCATTGGCATGTAAGGTGTGTTTGATGTTTAATTTCAATTTTATGTATAAATGTATTGTTTGTCTCACTTTATTGATACATATACTAATTCGATATTGGACTTTCAGACTACAATGCTTCATAATTACAGTAATTCTCCCACATCTCTCGAGCCGTTCAGGAGTGCATTTTGTCAGCCTTTTTGTTCTGACGGCGGATTAGAGTTGACTGCGATAGGGGATCATTCTGGGACACTTGATGGCTGTTGTTGTTTGTTTGGGTTGGTTGAATGTCTTGACTTCGAATATTTTTTCGTATAAACTTTCCTGAGATAGATCATCATACCCCTCACCGGTACCTATCACTTCTTGCTGTACTGTGTTCTGTAATAGGCCTTAAATTTCCAAATAGTGGAGCTATTAGTCACCCTTATATACCTATTAACTTTCAAGTCATTAGGCAACTACTTACTTCTATCATCTGCCTCATTTTCCCTATTTTCCTCCAGTCCATTTATTGTTCCTCCAGCTCTTTTAATTAAATTATGCAAACAACACCAAGCTCTATTAAGTTTGCCTTGGGTTTCCAGATCATACTACATTGGCTTCAAGAGTATCCAAAATCGTGCTTGAAGCACTCCAAGAATTTTTTCCAGAGCATTGTGGAGAGATGCATGACGGAGGTTGAATAGTTCTTTTATATTTTGTGCCTAAATAATAATAGTAAAACCCTATATTAGCCAATTTTTCCTACTTTTCCTTTACTGTTATAATAAATCAAACATTTGTACTACTAGTTGATTAGCAATAGATAAAGGAAAACTCACCCATGATTTACTTGTACAAATTCTTTTAAATAGTAGCGAATACCATGATAAGGCACTAGAACTGGGGTTGAAGATGCATAATCAGCATCGGCAAGGTAGTACTTGCTATCAGGTATATTAAACCCCTTTTTCTTTGCATCGTCAAGAATTCGAGAATCATGAACGGATCCTGCCCAACCTGCGAGAACACCCTGGAAAGTGAAGTTGGAGGAGCAAACAACGAAGATATTTTGAGTAGTAAAGCCTTTCCGACACCACTATATTGAGCACAGCTTTGCAGATACTGTGACTGGAATGAGGGAGCCATCTGGTGCACCAATACAGTTCTTGAAATACCAATAATACTTCAGTGACTTGCTGATTTCTTGGGGGACTGGGAAATATCTATTGCCAGTGGCTGCTGGCTGCTGCATATAGGACTCCTCCAAGTGCAGAATCCCTTCAAGACCCGCATGGAAATAGCGTGAGATGGTCTCCTCTGAGTATTGGAAACACTTTTGCGCAGTTCTTTTTGAGGCATCGGTTGACATAATATACAAGAAGAGGTGTACTTGGTACTCGACTGTTGACTTCTTGGTATTCCGAAGTACACCATTTTCCCATAACTGTTCACAGTGCTCTTTGAAGACATTAAGCTCCATTCTCAAACATTGCTTTATTCTTGGAGGATTCTCGGAGCTTAAGAGCTCATTGGTGTAGGCTTGGCTATAGTATAGCATATTGACAGATCGTAATCTCTTTTCTTCGGCCTCAGGCAAGAGATTTACTGCTGAGGCTGCAGCGATTGCGGATGCTCTAGTTGCTGATGACATCATCCCGGATCGCTCATTCTGAGTGAGATGATTTTCCCTTCTACCCTCCATTTCCTCAGATTCCCTACATAATTGTCTTTGATTAGCCTCTCAAAGGATCCAAAGCTAAACTTTGATGTAAACAGTATCAGGGGAGAATAATATCTTCCACCTTTTATACAAATCTTAAATCTGGCTCCCTTGTTTGTTGTAATGTGCAGGATTTGCAGTATTTAAAGATATACAGAGATCACTAAAAATTAGTTGTATTTATTCTACTAAAGATTAGGATATAAAGATCAAATCACAAATGTACTATATAGGTTATCAATTATGAATATTCAAAGGAATTTATTATTGTATTTTTTATAAATATATTATTATGTATTATATAAGTTAAACTTCACTTGATATATACATTTTTTAAATCTGGTAGTTAAGCTAGTTACCAAGATTAAGACCTAATCAAAATCAAATCATGTAGTATTTGGCATGTCCTGATATCAAATCATGAATTCAAGTCAATCTGATTTTGTTTTAAAAAATGTGATTTCAAATTGCCAAGACCTGATCTCAAATCAGAATCAGGGATGCACCAAACACCCTCTACATTCAGTGATAGCGAATAGAGGCCTTTATGCCCGTTTATGCAATATTGCTATCATAAATTTTCACTCGTTTTCCTTTTCAAAATATTCGGTAAGCTGCCTCCCCTGGGGCACTTCGGTATGGCAACACTAAGCCTTAGTGCCATTTTGAGTATCTTCCTATAATGCCAAAAAATACACTGTGCCCTGTAATGAATCCTAACATAAATAGTAAAATATCAAAAAGTGATATCTAGATAAGGCTCCTGTGTTTATAGATGAACCACAGAACTTGGATGAAATGTAAGTGTGCTCCCTAGCAGCTTATGTCAGCCAGTCCATGCTTTGATTCGCTTCAGGTGGTTTTTACTCTACATATCTGCCTATATAATACTTGACCCACTGTAGAGGCCCTGATGTGAGAGCAGTTAATTGAAATAATGGACAGGAATAATAGCTATAGCTATATAAGTGCTATGTGGCTGTAGTTGAAGCACACACAAACCATCTTCCTTACATCTCCGGCGATTGAAATCTCAACACCATATGAATTTATCCACACCCACCACCCCCGCACTGCCAGTGAGCTGCACCCCCCCTTCCACCTTACTTCCCTTATCATGTTCTTGGGCTTTGGCGTCCTTGTTTCTAGGGGTCGTTTGGCTCTCTCACCCCCTCCTTTCCCTTGCGTCCTAGCTGCCTCACTTAGCGCTTGCACGGTCGGCAACCCCCTCTCGCCCATGTTTCAGGCGGCTGGGACCACAGTTCGCAGCAGGAGGCCGCTTTTTTACAGGCCACGGTTGATTTCTCCACTCTCTTCAATACCTTTAGAGGCTACCTAGTCAGACACGCACAGGATTACCGATACTTTCTCCAGTTATTGGGTCTACCCCTCCTCCTCCCCCACCCGGTTTCGTCCCGTTGCTTAGTTACAGCTACCATCCACTCACTTGGCTGGCACCCTACTGCCCCTTCCCCTTCCCTGCAATTTCTCAACCATTCCGCCCCTCGGTTACGCTCAGTCGTCGTATTCCACTGTCTTAGTGGCGGATGTCAACACCATGGGTCTTGAGTAATGTTTTGCACGGTTGCGTTGTTTTGTGGCCTCTCGTGCCCTCTTTGTCCCCCTTCCAGTGTTGTTGCTTTGGGTTTTATTAGTGGTTATAACAATTATTTCATATGTTGGTGTCTACGGCAAGGGTTTTCCTGTTGGCTCCTCCTCATGTGTTTATTTGATTTCCTTCTTTGCCTGCGTTAGCTAGTCAGAGTTGATTTCTTATTTGATATGGCTGGTGTGCGGTTGGTCCCAGACCAGAGGGACTTGGGTTGATGGTTTTTTCCTGGTGCCAGTTGGTTTCTTATAGGGGGTTTTCTTATGCCATATCTAGCGCTACATGCACTTTTTGTACCAGTAGACGAAACAAATCTAAGATGATAAAAATAAAAAATATAAAAAATGTAGTTGAAGCACAGAGCTTGGAGGTAGTGTGGATTCTCCTTGCTCCACTGGCTGCTTACATAAGCAAACCCGGCACTTTGGCTCCTGCTCGCTTAGGTTTTTTTTTCTGCACTCGATGTCTACATGACCCGCCGCACATGTGTGGATGAAAGTGGAAACGTGTGGTGATTCTTGGAAGGTTGTGAGATTTTCATATATACACCTGTTATTTCCCTTAGTTTAGCGAGTAAGCCAAGTACGCTGAGAATAGACCTATCTTGCTCGCTATCATTATCCTCTCTCCCGCTGTTGCTCTTTCGGTGCCGTATTTGCTCTTATTTTGTTTAAGAACCTACCCTCTTGACAGCGAATATCGACCAATATTTCAACCAACAGCACCTACAGATAGAATTTTTAAAATCCCTTTTGTACAGTAAAGCTTTCTTAATTACTTATTAGAACATATTTACAGGGATTTTCTTTTGCAAGGCTTGCTCTGTGCCTGCTTATGTTGCGGAGTGCTAAGCAGGTCACGTGATATTCTATCTAGGTTTGCCAACGACTCTAATGGGTAATTTAGTGTTTCTTTTCTTCTTCTTTGGGAGGGCTAGGAGATAGGAGGAGTCAAGGCTTTCCTTTGAACATTTTCCTCCCTTCCAGCATCGAAGAACCTTCGGAATCGAAAATCACGTGACCTACTTAGCACTCGGCAACATGGGTATAGTACGGTCGCGCGACTATCACCTCCATCGATACCACGAGCGGAAAACCCCAAGGGCAAGGCAGAGTGCTAAAATCCGAACGCCGGGAGCCGCCCCCTCGCTTAACCCAAATATTTAACCCCAGTCAATACACCCATTACCAGTATCATGTTGGATAGTGGCCTATGGCATGGGGTTTTGCAGTTGTGCGGATGGATAGATATGCAAGTTTGCGGTCATCATGCAGGTTTGCGGTTATGCAGCAAGGAGACGGAAGGGTATAGGGCATGTGGCTTTGTGGTTTCGGACGGTTCAGCACCTAGCAGTGGCTTTGTTGTTTTCACACCTTATGCCGATAGGCATAGGGTATAGGTTCCATAGATCACGGAGATATCAGGACGGTTCTAGAGTGCTGAAGATTAAGTTTAGTCAGCCGCATGTGTTTCTTTAGAGTTCGTTTGGTTTCGGGAGTGTTTGGTTTGACGGAGATATATATCTCCTATCCTGTCCTTTAGCTAGTATGGAACACGGGGGAGTCAGAGAGTATCGATCCTTCATCCTCCGCATTGCCACTCAGAGCCTATCATGATTGCACTTTTGTTCGCTCTTTCTTTTGTGTTTTCTTTAGGCTCGAACATATCATACTTAATCCACCTCGCGCAATACTATCCACCATCCCAGGACAGGAACGGGTGAAAAGTTGGTTAGGTTGTTGGTAGGAAAATTGATAAACGTGTTTATTATTCAGTAAGAAAACCTCTGGGTGAAAGAAATGCAAAATAAGAAAACCCCAAAATCAAATGTAGTGGCTGAGGGAACCCTGGTGGTCGCGCTCTCATTTCGAATACTTAATATGCCCCTGAGCACTAGCTATCGGAAAGCACGGGTGATACCACTGAAAGTCCATTCCTTGTATATCCGGGCAGTGGAATCCACCTGGGTAATATCATATATATAAATGTGCGGGCGTCACAAATTATCACCCCCCCATAGAATTCGGAACTAGACAACCTCAACCTTATAGCTTCTTCTAATGGAAATAAAAAAAACTAAGGCAATACAATCTAGTATATATACTGTCACTCTGTAGACATCTTTGCGAGACATATTCACTATTAGTCATTCACCTTGACCCAAAGGGAAATGATTGGATACCATAGGAGTTGTGCCACAACAAGCCACATCACCCCCGCTTTCTTCAGCTCTGGTTAAAGAATGTTTATGAGCCCCCTAATACCTCTAAAAATCGCTACACCATTTCTACATTCAACCAAAATTTTGGATATAATATGGACCAAACTTCAAATATGCTATCGGTCAGCCTCGGTGACGGCAACACTCAGTGCGGCAACATGAGGGATTGTTTTAACACCTATATGTCCGACGAGGATGCGCAGCTCATGCATTGGCTCTCTCCACTGGAACCGAATAAGAGACACCAGGGTGTGCGAACTGACCGATTGGACGGTGTCGGGGACTGGCTTCTAGAGACGGGCGAGTTTCGGGAGTGGAGAGGTAGTGGAGATGGAACCAGTAAGGCCGTCTTGTTTTGCTCCGGGAATCCAGGGGTGGGCAAGACATATTTGAGGTAGGGGCAAGATTGTTTGAAAAAGGCGAATACCGCTGACAGCTAGAAATATTAGTTCCCTAGTGATCGACAGTCTATACGACCGAGCGGGGGAGGAAAACATTGCGGTTGCAGACTTGTACTGTGACTTCCTTTCCCACCAAGAACAAACAGCTACCAACATCATGGGAGCTGTTCTGAAGCAGCTGGTAGGTAGAGGGGGCATCCCGGATTATCTACGGGAGGCGTTTCAAAAAGGGCAGAAGGAATACGGTGGTAGAGGACTACGACTTGCGGAACTCATGGGAATGCTGAGGACTGCTATCGCTTCACTACCCCGAGTTTTCATCTGTATTGATGCCTTAGACGAATGTTTACCGAAGTGGCTGCCAGAACTTGTCGAGTCCCTGAGAGATATTGTTCAGGAGTCCCCTAGCACGAGAATATTCCTCACCGGGAGGCCCCATGTCGGGGATGATGTTCGGAGATATTTCACCTCGACAATTGTGATACCCATCAGCCCTAACAGGGACGATATCCGTAATTATGTGGAGAGGAGGTTACAGAGAGATACCGAGCCGGAGGCGATGTGCAATGATTTACGGGCCGATATTGTGAGAGTTATCCTGGAAAATATATCTGATATGTGCGTACGACCAGTTCCCATTTTCACTCTATCAATGAAGTATACTTACCAGCGATTGCGGGTAGATTCCTCCTTGTTTCGCTAAACCTCGACGCTATTCTAGGAGAGGTGACAATTCGCCAGAGAAGGAAGAAGCTCAAGGAGGTGATACAAGGCAATGGACTGAGCGATGCCTACACAGCAACTCTATCACGACTAAAGGCACAAAAAGGATATAAGTCAGTACTCGGATTGAAGGTCCTGATGTGGGTGTTGTATTCGGACCGGCCGTTACGAGCCGAGGAGATTTGTCATGCCTTGGGAGTGGAGATAGGATCTGCGGACCTGGACCCGGAAAATGTTCCTGCATTACGGACACTCGTAGGATCTTGTGTGGGACTTGTCACGGTCGAGGCGTCTTCGTCCACTGTCCGACTGGTGCACTTTACTCTTCAGGAGCATCTCTCGAGCGATCCGACCCTATTCCATAATCCTCACTCAGCAATTACGGAGGTTTGCCTGACATACCTCAATTTTGGATCTGTCCGAGGTCTTTCCCCAACTCTTCGCTCGGCCCCCTCAACACTGCCCCTTCTGGAATACGCTTCTTTATCCTGGTGGAAGCACACAAGAATGGGGATGACGGAAAATATCAAAATACTTGCACTGAGGCTTCTTGATAGATTTGATGAACATATATCTGCCCAGCTACTGTTGCTCCATGGTCGGAATATGATCTTTGGCCGGTGGTTTCACCGGAAGGAAGTACCCAGGGGATTTACAGGACTCCACGGGGTAGCCTTTCTCGGGATCGTGGAGATAGCTGCAGCTGTATTGGATATGAAGGAATGGGACGTTAATGCAGCCGACTGTACCGGGAGCACGGCTCTCACATGGGCAGTTACAAGAGGGCATGCAGAGGTAGTAAAGATGCTTTTGGAACGAGAGGACGTCAATCCCAACCTGGCAGACACCAAATTTGGCAGGACGCCACTCTTGTGGGCGGTTAAGAATGGACATGAGGGGGTAGCTAAGATGCTTTTGGAACGAGAGGACCTCAACCCCAACGATACAGACACCAAATCTGGCAGGACGCCACTCACGTGGGCTGCGGAGAAGGGGCATGAGGGGGTAGTCAAGGTACTTTAGATCGAGATGACGTCAATCCCAATCAGGCAGACACCGGATATGGCAGGACGCCACTCTTGTGGGCGACTCACAAGGGGCATTTAGGGGTAGTAAAGATGCTTCTGGAACGAGAGGACCTCAATCCCAATCTGGCAGACACAAAATCTGGCAGGACGCCACTCGCGTGGGCATCTGAGAAGGGGTATGAGGGTGTAGTAAAGGTGCTTTTGGAACGAGAGGAGGTCAATCCCAACCAGGCAGACACTGGATATGGCAAGACGCCACTCTTGTGGGCCACTCACAAGGGGCATTCGGGGGTAGTAAAGATGCTTCTGGAACCAGAGGACATCAATCCCAACCAGACAGACACCAAATTAGGCAGGACGCCACTCACGTGGGCGGCGGAGCAGGGGCACGAAGGGTTAGCCAAGATGCTTTTAGAACGAGAGGACATCAAGCCAGAAATAGCAGAAACCGAATATGGTTGGACGCCGCTCTTGTGGGCGAGTGAGAAAGGGCATGAGGGGGTAGTCAAGATACTTTTGGAACGGGAGGACATCAATCCCAACCAGGCAGACACCATGTATGGCAAAACACCACTCTCGTGGGCGGCTGAGTTCGGGTATGAGGGGGTAGCTAAGATGCTTTTGGAGCGAGTGGACCTCGATCCCAACCAGCCAGACACGAAATATGGGAAGACGCCACTCTCATGGGCGGCTGAGTTTGGGCATGAGGGAGTAGCAAAGGTGCTTTTAGAACGAGAGGATGTCAATCCCAACCAGCCAGACACCAAATATGGGAAGACGCCACTCTCGTGGGCAGCTGAGTTTGGGCATAAGGGGGTAGTAAAGATGCTTTTAGCACGAGAGGACGTCAATCCCAACCAGCCAGGCACCAAAAATGGCAAGACGCCACTCTCGTGGGCGACTAAGAACGGGCATGAGAGAGTAGTAAAGATGCTATTGCAACGGGGGGACGTCAATCCCAACCAGCCAGACACCAAATCTGGCAAGGCACCACTCTCGTGGGCGGCTCAGTTCGGGCATGAGGGGGTAGTAAAGATACTTTTGGGACGAGAGGACGTCAATCCCAACCAGTCGGACACCAAGTATGGCGCAACACCACTCTCGTGGGCCTCTGGGTGCGGGCATAAGGGTGTTGTAAAGATACTTTTACAACGAGACGACGTAAATCCCAATCAGGCAGACATCAAATATGGCCAGACGCCACTCTCGCGGGCGATTCGAAAGGGGCATCAGGCTATAGTAGGAATCCTCCTAGAACGGAAAGATGTCTGCATCGCCACGCCGGATAACAAAGGCCAAATCCCACTATCATTGGCTCTCTCCCAAGGACACGATGGAATTGCTAAGCTCATACAAGAACAGGGCAATGCCAATTCTGCCACAGCTGATCCCGGTGGCCAGACACCCCTTCCGCCGTCTCCCGGGAATAGGAACGAGTGTGCGGTCGAGATCCAATTCCGAGGTAATGATTCTAGCGCCCACACTTTAGACCCCAATAGCCTGCCTACATCCCCATCGGCAGACCATAACGGGCGAGCAGTAGCATTAGACTCCAAGGATTCTATTTCCATGTCCGCTGATACCGACCTCTCAACCGAACTACCCAACCGGCCTCAACCCGCTTCTTCCAGTCTCCTAATGTCCCAGCACCCTTCTTTGAATACCAGCACCCATCCTAGCACCACTCAAGCAATCCTCTCATTTGCCACTGACCGGCTTTTTATCATCTCCTCTCTTGTTTGCCTTTTCGCCTTTCTCCTTTACATCCTTTCCTCTTCTTCGTCACCAGATATATTCTCGTTCCGTAAATATTTATCGGGTTAGAGATTGGTGTAGGCAATATCTAGGTAGCTTTAGATGTTGATAGACTTTCATAACGGTGTTTTCCTTATTTCCGCTCTCTACTTGCTATTTACCAAGTTTTGTGTTTTTTCCCTTCTTCCCCCCCTAGGGTTCTAGTTAGACTTGGCCCTCTCACGTTATTCTTGATCTTCTTGTCTGTTATTCTTTGAGTTGATATTTTTTTATTTTTCTGGATAGTGGTTTATAGTAATGTACAGTACGGCTAGTGAGGAAGAATATATGGTGCACTTGAAGAAGCCCGCCCTTGGTTCGTAAGCGGCTAGTTTATCTCATTCCCGTAGCTCTCACTACTATATACCGATCCCGAGCGTTTCCATATACAGGCTCTCACGCTCTGATACTAGTTCTGGTTTTGCTGTAAACCATCAGGAGGTCCCAAAATCGTCAACGATAGCCCTAACCCTAACCTACCGAATATCCTTTTAATTCCACCGAATGGTCTACCGATATCAACAAGGTCGAGGGCAGTGTTATTCTAGTGTGGGCTACTTAAGCCAGGTTCTGTAAAAGCCTGAGGCTATCAGCTGCCAGACGATGTTGGGAATCTTTGTAGACTACCATAATAAGTGTAGCCCTAATACAAGATAGAAATATTACGAAAACACAAACTTAATATTATTATCGATCCCTTGGATGTGGAAACCACAAAAAAAAGGTGCCCTAAATCCCCTCCTGATCCAGATGCACTTGATATATGATACCAGCCTGCGTATTCCATCAACGTATATGCCCGGTCAGTAGACCCCCAGCATTGTCAGCAAACCCACCCGAGGCTCTGAAAAGAGGCAAGGAATATCCAGCTATGTTACGAACACCTCTAACTTACCCCGCTCAACATTCCAAACTAATCACGGAAAAAGAAAAAAAAGAAAAAAAATCAGTGATGGGCGAAGCGTAATTCAAGCTTCTTGATCCTTGCACATATCTCCATTCCTCCATGCATCTTCTGCATACCCCCGTCAGGGCAAAGGAGAAGTTCCTCCGTAAATTACGGCAATCTCTGAGATTCGCCAGTAACGGCTACCTACAGTAGCGCTAGAATATCAAGTATATAAAAGACTATTTATCCATGACGCTTCAAGACTAAAATTTGGTATTGGAAGAAAAGTCATAGTAAATAGAAGGGACTTATTTGCGGTTGATTCCCTCGCAGCGGAAGCCATTTCCTGGTGGGGAGGTATTATAAGCCGGGATACAACCAGCCTGAAATACTTTTTTTTCTCCGACCAGTACTATTCCCGCCCCACCCCTTCAAGTTATTCTCCTCTCTTCCCATATTCCTCCTCAACACTTACCCTTATTTTACACAGATAAACTTCCTGTCACAAATTGCCTTTTTCTCCTTCATAATCTATCACTCACTCACTCACTCACTCATACCCCCCCCCCTTTTTTCTGCCAAGAAATGCTCCTTTAGGCTAAAAAACGAGAATTTCGTCTGATCTTCCTACTCACCCACTCACTATTCCGGCTATGAGG
>Ga0307507_10010369_pt1 | contig 12062 bp, 6 predicted proteins | sample 7_EM_MG_FD_207223 | JGI IMG/M metagenome (GOLD analysis project Ga0307507, IMG submission 207223) | Populus trichocarpa ectomycorrhiza microbial communities from riparian zone in the Pacific Northwest, United States - 7_EM | ecosystem: Host-associated > Plants > Roots > Unclassified | place... | reverse complement strand
ACACCGGCATCCGACACCAGCTATTAAACATATAGAAATCTGCATCGCTTCTGTGAAATGCTTCGATCATCTCAGTCTTGGTGTTGACCACCGAAGAAAACAAGTCATCATCACTTGAAATCTTTGCAGAATCTGTTACCCTCTTCCTTATTCCATCGTGAACACGATCTACAAAGTGATGAAGTTCCACTTTGTTCTCATCATCATCTGCTGTGAAACGTGCAAGTGCCGGGTTTGTAAAGTTCCCACAAGAATTATCTGGTACAGGCATTGCAGTCTTCCCTCGCAAGTTGAATGAATGTACCAAGAGGGAAGGCCTTAACCGACCATGTTTCGCTCGAGCCACCATTGTAAGAGCCTTCCACATAATTGCTGTCACGACCTCCACTCGTGTCGGCTGGCGCGATCCATTAATATTGGCACTCGCAACAGCCTTCAGTTTCGATATGGCTGCAGTGTTAAACACAAACCTCTTCTGAATCTCAACCTTTTTCTCTCCAAAGTTTGGGGTAAAAGTAGGTATATCTCTTGGTGGGAAGAAGGAGGCTAACTGGAAACTTGGGGTACGTACTTTATCAACCCCTAATCTAGCTGCAGTAGCCCAAGCATTAATGAATGCAAATACTGAACTGGCATCGGCCACCCTGTGTTTGATGCATACACCAATGGCCACCGCACCACATTCAAACATGTTGAACTGAACTAATACTATAGGGCCGTCTGCAGGTCGATGTGGAATTGGAGCCAAACGATTCCGAAGCTCGGTCTCAAGTTCTCCTCCTTCAAGAAGTTGTGAGAGGAAGCCACTTACTTGGGTTTCCACATATTCAGCTCCCTCGTCATTACAATCAATTATGAGACTGTTATCAATGTATCTTCCAGCAAAGGGGTAAAAGATTGTTAAGGCCTCCGATAATGATTTTTGCAATTGCTTGCTTCTTTCAATGTTGTCTCCACCAGTACTGGATGGGTAGTAGAAAATGTTAGGTAAATATAGAAGAGGTGACTGAAACATACTTAGCCATGAAACTTTGTAGTTTCGAAGGTGGGAAGGAGTTGGAGATGATGGAGTTATCAACTTTTTAGATAGGATTTGAACGTTCATATTGGAATTATTTTCAAGGTCTATATCAAAACAAGAAATGATCAGAAAAGAAAAGAAGAAAGGTTAAAAAATATTCGCAACTTAATTTATCTGGCGGAAGTAGAGGGATTATATATATATATATATATTTGAAATCCTTTCACCCCAAATACACAATTTACTGTAACATCTCAATATTAAATATCAATTAATGTTCAATAATGTAAATTAATTCGTCTTGGTTTTTTATTATTTAATTTTCAGTTGAGATTATATTATTACATACGTCAGTTTATTTATAAAAGGCAAGAAACTGAATAACCGAATCTATGCAATGCCGCTAGAGAATTTCCCAAGTTGTTTACGCATAACTGCCTATATAAAAAGACCAATGACTGGGACGGAAAGAGAGTGGACTGTATCGATAAGGAACGTCAGTGATGCAGTCGCCATTTAAGCAAGAGATTCCAGGAGCATTGGCCCGACCTCATAAACAATTCAGGTTATTGGATTATCAAATTAATTCAAAAATCTAATTCTTAAAAAAAAAAAAAATATTATTTTATATTTTTAAATTAATTTTATCGGGTGAGTTTAAATCAATTTTGACTAGGTAATTAATTAATTTATTATGTAACTCAAGTTTGATTAGATTAATGTTAAAATTAATTTAAATTGAAATCTTATTGAATCAGGTTCTAAATTATAAATTTACTGAATTTATATATGAAGCTGAAACCGAGTCTAATAACTATAATTAAAAGAAAGAAAGTGACTTTGTTTATAGAGACAAGTCAAGAATTGGGTATGAAAGGGGTGTTTGAGAGTTTAGTAGCGGTTATTTTTCAAAGTGCTTTTCGCTTAGAAATATATCAAAGTAATATTTTTTTAAAAAAAATTTATTTTTGACTTCAGCATATTAAAATGATAAAAAAACATCAAAAAATATTAATTTAAAACAAAATAAATAAATTTAATTTTTTTTAAATATATATTTTTTTAAAATCCAAAATATTACAACAACTCGGCAAACATGCATCCACTGCTATCATTGTCCTGTATATGGTTTATAAAAGAAAAGAAGAGAAAAATAAACTTGTGGTAGAAGTTGAAAAGTGCACGACAAAATTTGACACTAACCCGATTAATCATTAGTATGATTAGTGATCTAGTCACATGACAACTAAGAGCGCACTCTGGCTTTTTGGCTCTTTCTTAAAAAAAAAAAAAATGAAAAAAGGGTTTGGTAAAACTTTAAAAGTTATTTTGAAAAAACAAAAGTAGAAAAATACTAAACGAAGCTCTTGAGTTTTTGAATATTCTATAAAATAAAAGCATTTTTTATACTTATACCACACGCGATGTGTTTCCATAATGAATTCCTTCCAATCTAAAAAAAGGTGAGTTTTTTTAGAAAAATAAATATATTTTTTATTTTTTTTCTATTATTTATTATGATATTTTTCTAGTTTCTATTTTTCATTAGAAAATATTTTTCTTAATTTATTTTTTTCCATTCAATGTTATTAGAGATTTATAGTCTTTCCTATATTAAGAATTATAATAATTATGAAGACATGAATGAATAAAATCAAATATGTTGAGTCTGGTGTTTTAAATCTTTAAGAATTTTAACATATAACGAATCTTTATAGAGACATTAATAAATAAAATCAAATATTTTAAGCCTGGTTTTTTTTTTTTTTAAGAATTTTAACATGTAACAAATCTCTTCATCATTTGTTTTCTTCAGCATAAAAATACACCATGTTCTAATATTTTTACACTTCACTATCAAATTGTACATCAAACAAAATCAGACTTGCATTTTTTCTTGAAAGATTTACTTGAGAGAGTCAAGGCCACACTTCAAAGAAGATTACTCTGCAGAATGCATACTTGTGCAGGAGATAAACATGACAACCATAGCAATATGTTTAGCGAAAGAAAAATAAAAAAACACGGGCAATATGCACAACTGAGCTGCTCATGCTAGGCAGCAGAAAAGAAGCTCAAGCTGGCAAGGTAGCCAAAACATTGAAAAGCTTTCTGGACACTGAAATGCTGTATTGGCCTTCATTCGTTCCATTATTTTGCTGAGATATTGTTACGGTATCACCTACCTTGACACCTTTATCCTTCACAAAACTCGAGTTTAATACTAGACATGCATTACTTGAGAGAGTCAAGGCCACGCTTCAAAGAAGATTACTCTGCAGAGAGCACACTTATGCAGGTGATAGACATGACAACCATAGCAATATGTTTAGCGAAAGAAAAAGAAACGAAAAGAAACAAAAAAAAAAAAAAAAAAAACATAAGAAAAGAAAAAAAGAAAAAAAGAAAAAAAGAAAAAAACACGGGCAATATGCACAACTGAGCTGCTCATGCTAGGCAGCAGAAAAGAAGCTCAAGCTGGCAAGGTAGCCAGAACATTGAAAAGCTTTCTGGACACTGAAATGCTGTATTGGCCTTCATTCGTTCCATTATTTTGCTGAGATATTGTTACGGTATCACCTACCTTGACACCTTTATCCTTCACAAAACTAAGCCACTGCCCAGCGATAACAGGTTTAGGAGGTCCTTCAGAGCGACAGGATAGCTTAAAGGTCCACAGTTTCCCAAGAGTGTCGATTGCTTGGAACTCAATTTCTCTTACACCTTCAGGCATTGGGAAAAAGTGTAGACAACTTGCAGGAACGCTCAGTCTTTCCTCTATGTCAGTCCGAGACAAACTTTTTGAGATGACCTTAATTGATGGTTCCCTAATTGATGGTTCCGCTGTTGTGTCTGAAAGAGAATAATGCCGGTGACAAGTAGACAAGTTATGCCAAATTTCGGGAAGTTAAACTAGAATTGGAAGTTGAAAAATGCAAGATGAAACATTGTTTTTTTTTTAAAAAAAAAAAATCAAGATATTCCTGAGCATTACATTACCTGAAAAATGCCTATTTTTAATATAAAAAAAACATTTTTAACCATTCATTTTCCACCAATGAAAAAGAAAAGAAAAAAAGAAAGAGAAGCCAATAGACTTTAACATCACATTGATATTAGGACTTTCATTTCGTTGTGATAAGAACAGAAGTTCTGCACAAACAAGAATTATAGGAGAATGAGGTCTGATTAAGCTTGGCTCTAGTGATTAAATTGGTATCTCTACACGTGCATTTAGGGGGTGCTTAAATGTTATCTGACTCAACTCAACCTAATAAATATGGATATTACAAATAAAAAAAAATTAAGAATTGAATACGTTGTGCGGTGAGTCGAGATTTTTTAAACCCGATCAATCCGACCCAATACATATACCCTATATTTCTTTTGTATTTATATTTAATAGTTTGTGGATTGAATAATTATTTTTATTTTATTTAGAAATGTTTCGCCTTAAAAGTTTTTATTAGTGGACTTTCTATTAGATTTCTTTAGCGTAACAAAAATGAGCTTGTTTCTTTGTTGGAGAGGAAGGTAGAGATAACTAGAATTTAATGGTGGTGTAAAGTATGAAAATTAAAACTAACATTAAGGGTGTCATGACATCTATATTTTATGCTGTAAGTCCACTTCTAAATACGAACTAATAAAAATTAATAATATAAGCTCAACTTGTAAATATATGTAATATTCACAAGAAATTTACCCTAATGCAATATATCCAACCCACCCGGTTCCAAAACAAAACTAAATTAGTCGGGTTTAGAATTTATAAAATATAAAAAATCAGATTGGATATAATTATAAACTCAAATCCGAACTAATTATATTCCAATACACTCAAATACCATGCCAAAATTCCTCATGTGTCTTGTTAAACTATTTATCTAAAAAGAAATGAGAATAAAATTTATGTTCTAACTTCTAACACGTGATTTTAACTCAATATTGAGTAGTTTGTCACTTTAACTCAAAATGACATGTAGTTTAGTGGGTTAATAAGATTGAAAGCCCACCATGCAGCTCCACCGCTTCCCTTTTCCCACATGACAGATGACAACAAGAGGTGTCTGTAGGGATAATAACCAAATCTTATGCAAGTATGTCTTCAATTATTCAAATAAAAATGAGCATGGAGCCACTTTTTTATTCATGGAGATGGAGGTAAGTATAGGTGGATTAAATTGTTTTACTTTTAGTGTATAATAATGAATATGGTATCATTTGAATTATATATTTATTGAAAAAAAATGAATTAATTCACTTTTAAGAGATAAATGACTTACTAGCTAGATATATCGTTGTGATCAATTCAGCACAAACAAGAATTATAGGAGAATGGCCAAAACTTGCATAGAGTGAAAGCTGAAACAATAAACTCAGAATGCCGACGGGTACCCATGGACTAGGTTTCATCATATCCATTCCCAACCCATTATACAACAGTAGGAAATTTAGATATTCATACCTTATACCTTATCCATTGAGTTTCAAGCATCTAGATGAATATCTATTATTTAAGTATAATTTATTGCTTAACATAAAATAAGTGTGTGTACTATGTCAATATTAAAATATCTAAATATTATATTGTATTACGAAAATATAAATGTTCTACATGTGTGTGTGTGTATCTCGGGTTAGGTTTATGTTAGGTTTGGATCGGGTTTAATAATATCAATTACTAATCGGATAAGATAACTATCCACAAAAACTTAAACCGTTTAAAAAGACACTCCCTCTTTTGTAACCTCGGAATAAATTAAAAATAATAATATAATAGAAATTATGGTGTAATGAAATGAAAAGAATAAATTGGAGAAAAGCGGGTTAAAAAAGTAAAAGAAGAAGAGTTCATAGCTGAAAATGTGTATTTTTCCAAACCAAAAACAATCTAGCTGTTTTAAGAAACGAGTAAACTAATTTAATAAAACGGTCAAACCATTTCTCAAAATAGTGAGACTGTTTTGGCTATTGTCCCTATTATAACCCAACGATGTGCAGGAAGAGAGAGAATATCATTTTCATTTCTTCTTCCTTTCTTTCACCTTGAAAGGCTAGAAAATAAGCTTTAGGAGTGAAAAGAGAGGGTTTTGAAAGATAAAAAAACACATCATAAAAGAAAGGGAAAATTAAGATAGATAGATAGAGAGAGAGTGTGAAGAAAGAAGAGGAAAAAGAGAGAAGCCTTGGAAAATTTCAACTGGTTGATTTTCGAAATACATCTTGTAACCAAGTAAGATGTTTGGAACCCCTCTATATCAATTTGAACAAGAGTTAATTGATTTTGAGTAAAACCTAGCAAAAAATTGAATTAGGGTTCTTGAGATGAAATTGGAGGGAAAAATGGATTTCTTAGAAGTTGAGTTTCTAGGATTCTTGTAGGATATAGTAAGAGTGAAAACATGTTAGAATAACAAAGAAATTTTGATAGGTAGGGAAGCCATAGGGGTCGTCCATAAAGAGAACAAAAGGGGGAAGTTTCACATTTATGATATTGATCACGTGAATAATAATTTTGATTGAGTTGAATTAATGAAATGATGAAATATTGAATAATTGAATGGTTGGGCCTAAAAGGATGAAATTAAAAATTGTTAGAGAAAATTGTAAATTTTATGGAATTGTGTAAAATTAATCAAAGTTGAAGGAATCCTAAATTTGTTTGTAATTAATGATTAGAATGTATTGATGAAAAACCTGAATATAATAGAATTATAAAGAATAATACGATAAATAAGGAGTATGTTGTTATATGATAATAATACTTAATTGAAAAACATGTCGATGTAGAGGAGACCGTTAAGGTGATTCAAAGAGCTGGTGGAGCCACTTATAGTCAGACTGCAGGTAAGTACTTCGTACCTTATGGTACTTTTCCTTATAATTTTCCAAAAATTTTACTTATGAATTAGTTATCCATGAAAATGTGAATAGCGATATTGATAGTGTATATGGAAAGAAAGATATGTAAGTTGAGAGAATTATTTGGTATTCATTAAGGAATACTGGATTATTGGCTTCTGAATAAAAATGCTAGAATGATTGGCAATCAAGGTGGATTTGCCGGAGAAACTGGTATTCATGAGGAATATCGAATTATTGTTTTTCAAATGTGAATGCCGGATCGATTGACAATTAAGATGGATATGTTGAAATAATGAGTTCTCAAGAGAGTATTGAATTGTTGGCTTCAATAAGGAAATGTTGGAACAATTATTTGAGTTATAATATTACAAGATTTGTTTAGGGTTGATTAAATTTATGTAAAGAGAAAATTGGATGATAATAAAGAATGAATTAAAATATTGTCTAGATAAAAAGTTGATTATTTCATTTTTATGTGTTGAATGAGATATTAACTTGTGACTTAGTAAAACTTATTGACTTTGTTACAGGTAACTCAGAAGTTCGCCAGAGTAATGATTAGTTGTTGCTTTTGTGTAGATTTAGGAAATTGTGGATTATTAGTTGTAATGTGGATTGTAATTTTGGATCCTCTATTTTGAAATGTAATTTACATATCCTCAAATTAAACTACCAATTATCATTATCGTCGACTAATTAAGGTGATATAATGTATTTGTTATTTAAAACCTATATATGCTAAGGTTTTGCATGATTATTATATTTGTCATTGTAATTTGAGTAGTAACTATTTATATGTACTTAATCAAGTGTTTGTTGATGTGGAGTTTATTGTAAATGTTTTGATGTTTTTGTTATTATGATGGATGTGAAATTAATAAATGCCTTAGTGACATGAATTGAAGAGAACAAATTATGAAATGATGGATACGAAGAGATGAGATCCAGGGTAAATGAATCAGAAATGGGGTGATGAGTTTGTGGTGTTTGTGATTATAAAGAGTTATTATATGTGATATGATTTTGATATCGATACTTGGGATGACCCAAATACAAAAGAGACTCCGCTGAAATTTTAGTAGAATCTTAATCAGTTAGAAATATGGATAACTTCAGATTGATCTGGTCGACCGATTGAACTATCAAATAAACCAGTCGACCGTTTCATCAACCAGTAAAAAAAAATTACATTGTTTTCAGACTTAATATAAAGGAATTTGTACCCAAATATTGAGGATGTTACATCTTTAATCAAGAAATCAATATTTGATAGCAAAGAACCCTTTCAAATTGCAAAATTCGCACATGTTTCTAGAAAAAGAGGCCGCACAAATATATATAGAATTTATTATCAACAATAAAAGAAGAAAAAAAAAGTGGAATATTTATGTGAAAGTTGAATAGGAATCTCTTTGGTTAATCAACCTAATGAAATACCGGATTAATAAAATAAACAAATGACTTTTATTCGGACAAATCATGAACTAACAGGAAACCGGGCCAGGAAGTGGTTGCATTCAAATATGAAAATTCTCTTGAGTAACCCAAATAAGCTGCAAACAACTGACCGCTTGATAGCTTCTACAACATTTCTAGTACTGCAAGAACTCTCAACACGGGGTTCAATTTGAGAATCTAAGTCAGCATCCAAAATTACTGGATTTGATGTGAAAAGCTTCCACGGATGGTGACGCATTATGCTTTTTTTTGACAAGGAGTTGGAATTTAGGGTCGAGGTTGTCTTCTACAATGCAATGGAGGATTTGAGGACACTTTCCAATTAATTGTACTACGCGGGATGCGGCTGCCCCAGTGTTGTAAGATTTATTAAAGTACTGCATTTGGTTTGAAATGCAAATAGTCTTGCCACCGATAGGAATAGTATGTGTTGTGCAAAACCCAAGCAAACCAAATAGTAACACAAATAAAAGGGACACGAAATATAACATTGTTCGGCAAAGCCTATTCCACAAAACTTCACTATCAAAATAGAGATCGGCAAAGCCTATTCCACAAAACTTCATTATCAAAATAGAGATTACACTCACATACTTGACTACCCAAAACCCGGTTAGATCCAAGCAATCTCCACTACATGTCTGCTAGGCCTTGTAAACTTGTAAACTACTATTGTGTAAAACTAGACGAGAGGGCAACCCTTTCACAAAACCCCCCATGGGGAGCGCCAAAGAATTCTCCTATCAGGATTTGTGGTTGCCACTACACACCATAAATATTGGAGGCACACATAAACTACCCACAACACATTCTATTTATACTAGCAATAAAGCCCTTGTTTCATTAGAAAACATACTTCAAGTCCAACTTTAACAAGAAAAGTCCTTATCCTAAACAAAATATATCAACACATTACATTCTTGTTTAGGACACCACACCATGCAATTACCAATCCATCCTAAACCAACTCACCAATTTAAGCCACAACTCAAGAGTAAGATATGAGTTTAGCATAAAATTTATGACATTACTGATAACAAGGTACATAATTAAAACCCATCAGATGAAGTGTTTCAACGCAATTAAACAAATCACATGTTATACTTGCATAATGTTTGGCTGAAAATCAATATCATAGCTTGATCAACATGTCTGGTGGGAATTTTGGAAGACCATCCAGGTCTTAGAAGGTATTAAGAGTCATTGATGCATACTTAAAAAGATGATGTTGTCATAGTTCTTGCAATATATACTTATTACTTATACTTTATACCTCTATAACATAAGTAGATTGGTTGATAAAACCAGAACGTGAAGAACTCAGCTACGATTATCATCCTTTCTAAAGTTGGGTACATAGGTCACTGAAGGTTCTCTATTGTTTTCTGGCTTTCAGTCTAACAATGACTTCTAGCAGGCAAGGGGTACTAGTTTTTATTTTGTCCATTGGGCTGAGTTTGAGAATTTTGATTTGTGAGATTTACGCTTCTAATGGCTGGTATTTGTGGCTAACCTTTCGGGGCAGATGGTGCAATTCGGGATTCAATAGCATGTTGCCTCTAGTATGAATGCAAAACGATTTGGTTCAGAATAGCATTCAGTAAAATACTCTACAGCCAATTCATTTCAACACGTGCACAACTGAAAACATTACCTATGTTATGACGTGGCTCACGAACATGATTTACAGGATTGAGACTATTCAAAGAGTGCTCCTTATTCCCGGTATGCATTTGTTCTTCCTGGATTCTATCATCAAAACCCACAACTTCACCAATCAATCCCATAGATCCAGAGTCCTCTTCCATCTTGTCATCACCATGAAACGTTGCTGTCCAGAAGGGCAACCAGAATAGGGTAAATAAAACAGCTCTTAACTTTTAAGATAGCATATCCACATGTATCTAAAAGAACATCAAGTTGTGCACCATTTCATGGAATTAGAATCAAATTCAACAGGAAAATGATGACAAAGAACCTCTCGAACCAAGATTAAACACACATCTTCCTTAAATTCACTAGAAGGAGCAATTACTGCAAATCAAGATCTGCTATAAACTCATCAAAATCTCTCATCTAACTGCCTAACCCAGAACTCACAACTTGGCATCTAAGACTACAAAACTCATGCAACCCCCAGGACTGACAAAAAACCTCTTATGAATTAGTTCATAAACATCGCTGGTATAACGAAAAGGTTACGATTAAGACCATAGTTTTTTCGATTTATACCAGGGAAGTATTTTTGTAAGTCTATAATAGATAGGAACCCTAAAACAGCTTATAGAATTAACATATTCTGAATTTTTGAAACGGAAAGAGAAATTACCCAGCGTGCTGTTCTGAGAATCCGACATATCGGCAGTCTCCGATTCTTATCAGCTGGTTCTCCAATTCTGAGGTTTTTGATGTAATGATTTTGCCATTCATCTTTCCCAGTTTTAAAAATTATTTAACTTTTTTCCAAAGTGATTCCATTGTCTTTTTATGACATCATTAAAAATTGTTTTATCCAACGTGGACCTATGAATAGCTGGGAGGAAAAAAAACCGAAAAATAATAGAACTGAAAAAATAAAATAAAAAATTAACTGCAAATTTAAACTAAAAAAAACTGAATTAGCCTAAAAGAAAAAAAGATATAATTTATTTTTATTTTAAAAGTTTAAAATTAATTGAACTAAGTTAAATAGTTCAAATAAATTTAAACCAAGTTAAAAATCATGAATATAAATATTAAAAAATTTTCTATCCTTATAATTGAATCAACCGCACCCCAGCTTTTTTTTTTTTATGAATGATTAATATTGTGATAATAATTAATTTTTAAAATATTTTTTATTTTAAAATTTATTAAAATAATATTTTTTGTTTTATAATTTTTTTTTAATCAATACAATGAACAAAATAATCTAAGACAAAATAATCCAAATTTTTTAAAAAACACGGTCACATCATGACCAAACCAAACAATATCTCAATTTCCCTATCTCTCGTCTCTTCATGTAAGAAATCGGAGGTTCTAATCTTATGGCTATATTTATCATTACAGTCAATCATACTTAAAAAAAAATAGTTTTAAATTATTTTTTTATTTTTTTAAATTTTTTTAATATATTAATATTAAAAATATATTTTATAAAATAAAAAACATATTATTTTAATATTTTTTAATTGAAAATCATTTTAAAAAGATACCCTAAAACTATGGCAGAGAAAACAGATCTTTTACATAGTGTTTGATATTATGATATCGATTGTTTTTTAAAATATTTTTTTATTTGGAAATATATTAAAATAATATAATTTATAAAAGTTTTTGTTACATCAAAATAATTAAAAAAATATATTTTTTTTTTGCTAATTTGTATAAATTGCAATAAATAAAAGAAAGTGATAAATTGCAAAAAACAACTTGCAAAGAAATTGTATATATAGGCAACCCTTGTTTTTAGCGGCTAATTTGCTAAAAAACACATAACAAACAACTATTGTTCTGAATTAAACTATACATGACTGTTTATTTGTAGTATAAACATACCTTCATATCAATCTTTCTCGGAGCTTATGGTTTTACATGCACTACAAGTAATAAGTAGAAGCTCGAAAAGGATGGTATCTTTCCATCTTTCTTAGAATTTTTCTCGTGTATCTAATGATTAATTATTTTTTAAAAATTATTTTTAATATTAAAACATTAAAATATCTAAAAACAT
>Ga0307507_10010368_pt1 | contig 12063 bp, 10 predicted proteins | sample 7_EM_MG_FD_207223 | JGI IMG/M metagenome (GOLD analysis project Ga0307507, IMG submission 207223) | Populus trichocarpa ectomycorrhiza microbial communities from riparian zone in the Pacific Northwest, United States - 7_EM | ecosystem: Host-associated > Plants > Roots > Unclassified | place... | reverse complement strand
ATATACAAATACTCATTTTGAACGATAATCCCCCCCCCTGTGGATCTAGTACAAAAAGTCTCATCTATGTCGCTGTGCTCACCATCAACTCTAAGTAACAAACATATTAATTACAGTGAAAAAAAAAGTGGAAAAAGCATGGATCCACAAAATACTGGTGTGGCCAAATTGAAGCTGGATACTGGGGGTTGAAACTCCCAAAGTGTCCGGCTTTAATTCAACCGCTCTCGCCGTTCCTGAAGGGACCACGATTCCCCTCCGGACCATGATTCTGCTCTCAACTGCCATTCCCCTCCGGACTACCAGACAGGGTCTGCATACCATGGCTAGGTATTGTCGTCTCGGTCCATGAGGTGACGCACGTCATCCCCTATCGTATCCTCGTACCCAGCAGTCTCGATTCGTGTTTTCTCGTGCTGTCACCAGATATTTTGCACGCGCCTGTTTATATTTAGAATTGTCGTGTTGTTCTGCGTGTCGGACATCTAACACCGGATTGAGTTAGCATAATTGACCCGAAAGGTGTATTTCCAGAGGGGTGGTAGTCTGTGGACCCATCTTTTGATATTTTTGATAGTACCTCTTCTAGTAGTCTGTCAACCATAAGCTGCGATGTTCACCGCAAGAAGTGATTTACTGACCACTAAATACTGTCTGTGAGAAATCGCCCACCACTAAGGACTTGTACCTTATATCTTCGTACTCCATTAAGGAGTAGCGAAGAGCAGTGAACACAAGAAGAACTGTGGGTGAATGCAGAGAGTTGAAGTAGTCCAGCGTATATGGCTTGGAACTCAGACTGCGCGCCCTGGCGAAAAAGTAGGCATGCACGCATTCTAAAATCTCCTCTACCGTAAACCTGCTAGTGCGAGGACCACTTTCGAGATTCATGGTCTGGTTAGGAAAGGGCTTATCCCGGAGAAGATGTTTCACGAGCATCTGGTATGCCGCTGGGTCTGCGATCGGCAACTTATACCACTCCAGCACCATTTTCCGTGCTTCTGCCACTGGATACCCACGACGAGCCGATCCACTGCGTTTCAGCTTGCACTACCTTTAGCCACTGAATCGTAGTTATTCTTGGTTAGCTTAGGGGAATTACCAGCTCTAATCAGACTGTGTCAGGAAGAAGCAATGGTACCTCCTCCACAGGCCTCTGATCCCCTGACTGGTTGTATTCTTCTTTTTTGTGCCTTCTCTGTTCCAATGCTAGTGCCCAAGCCCTCTCGACCATATTCTCCGTTACAGCCTCGGAAGGCCAACGCTAGCCTGCACAGACTTCAGCTTGTAAATAAAGTTTTGCAGCATTGTAAATAAGACTGATCTTAGGGGGGATATACTACAGGTTCACGAACTTGCACGGTATCTTGCCCTCAGATGTCGCACTAGGGGAGTTTGATGGAGTCTACGGTTCAGATGTTGAGGATGTCTCTTTGAGAGAGTGGGGTTGTTGCCAAGCCAGCTCAGTTCACAGAGTCATGTGGAGGTTGTTCTGCGTTCTAGAGTGCTGCCTCGAGCCTGGAGACGGCCGGTTCTCGGTTGGTGAAGGTCTCCTAACAAGTGGTCTCCCATGGCTGTTTTCAGGGGCCTGACGATTGATGTGAGTCCGCGTGGGTGGGCGTGTTTCTACCACATCGGACTCAGTGGAGAGATCATCATCCACTACCAGGCTCAAGGGTTCAGGTGGACCAGGAACAACCTGTGCCTCTTGCTGCTCGAATTCGGTAACGTAAGGTTCAGTAGAGAGAAACCTCCCAAAGTATATAGGGTACCTTATTGGGAGAGAATTCAGCATAGTCTTCCCCTTCGTGGTTAGATTCGCCATGTGAACCATGAGGGGGATACTCGGGTTCGGAACGACGAGTGGCTTGCTCAGGTTCGGAATAGGAGGGGGTTGCACCGGTTTGGAACAGGAAGAGGGACGCTCAGGTTCGGAACGACGAGAGTGATGCTCAGGTTCTGAATAATAAGGGGGATGCTCGGGTGAATTGCCATGCCTGGTCCGTTCCTGGCGATTGCCAACACGCTGAGGACTGGAAGAGCGGGAAACTCGAGTTTCAGGTAAATTAGTCTGCGTATTCAGTCCTGCATGGGCCATGCCTTTGGTTTTCCGGATAGGTGTATGATGTGAAGAGTGAAGTATGAAGTGCGAGGTATGGGCCAGAAGATATAGGCAGGGTGTGAGGTCAGTGGGTGAACTTAGGGCAGCCACCGGTATGTGGCCCCAACTTGAACGCCAAGGATACCGTAAAAACCGATATAATTAGGACTGGTGCCAGGACATTGGAGTTGCCTCTCCTGGTAATGTCAGGCGAGCGCAGGAGAATCTTTCTCGCCTTGTTTTCTTCGACTAACCTAAAGGAGGAAATTCTGGAGTCCCAGGGCCAGTATTTCAAGTGATAAATATCCCGAGGAAAGTACAAAAAACATGGTCCGTGGTACCTCTCTGTGTCGCCTAGCGCTCCCAGCAGCATCAAATGACTTCTCGGTGTATTAGGGTGTTCTGTTCTTGTTTAATTTTCGCAGTTTTCAAGCTAAGTCTGCTGAGATGAAATTCCATTTTTGTTACAGCTATACATATAGCAGTTGAAAAGAGGAGAAAGATAGAAATCTTCGGGAGCTAATAAGACCGCCATTAATATCCAATCGAATGCAAAACCCTTGACTCCGCAGACTGAGAAAATGCAAACCTAAAGGCCAGTGCAAATGGCCAATGCAAATGAAAAGAAAAACCGCTACCGCTATGGGAACACTGACCTCCGAGTCGTAAGCTGTAACTCTAATGCTCTATGAGATGCGGACCCAAGACAAAAGAAAGAAACCACCCTTATGCTGCCGACCGAAAAGAAATGCTAACCCAGCAGAAAACTAAGAATACGATGAAATGAAACAAACCAATACGCTTCTGCAGACTGAAGTCAGTGAACAAGAGTCTTCAAAAGTGGACCTCAAGGGGCAAAGGCCAATATCAGATGCAACAGATTAAATGCCTTGTCTGCACTTGCCAATGTAGGCAAATGCAAATGCAAAAAACCCTCTACCGCAATGGAAAGACTGACCTCCATCAGCAAAAAACACTACTCTGCAGGGACAACCCAGTTGCGTCGGAAGGCAAGCATTCCACCCTGAGCTCGCTGGTCGTCCCGGCCTCCCACACCTTGTATTAGCATCCTGGTCCCTAGTGCCTCCGGTGCAACACAATCTCGATGTGATACACCTGTTGCATCCGGATAGTGAACTCAGTGCCAGGAATGCTGGAAGATACCCAGTGAATAAGCCCATCAGGGGAACCTATTGAGCAACTGACTACTTGTCTCCAGATATCCTCTGCCATACTCCAGGTACCCCAGTATTCAGAGAAGGTCTTCAGGGAAAGCCCTCGATCGAGTATGGGTTACTAGGAATCTATTGTCCCAGTATCCCCTCATACAATACCCACTACTTTTATTAAGTTAACAATCACCGCAGGAAATCTTCTAAGTTGCTTTATACCGCATGAACTATCACGAAAATAACTTTATCCTCAAGTTGACAGCTGCTTGTGCAGCCAGCTATCAGACCTTTACACAGGCAGAATGCAAGTGACATGTCGTGCTTTAAGGCATATACCATGTGATTTCTCACATACATCGGATTCTCATGAGATAATTCCAGACTGTAGTAGACACCTGGCTGGCTGCTATCCTTCTTGTTACTCTACTGACAGTGACAAACATGCCTCTGCATCGGGCCATATTGCATTTGATTCGTCTCCTCCACCGGATGCTAATGAGACCCTTGCAGATTGAATCCGACCAGTGGCTGTGGAATTACCTCATATTTGGGTAAGTTCTCCGAGTGGGGTAGCTACAGATCTCCCTCTACTGACTGGCACAGGCATGGCATCGCTCCGAGCCATACACCATTGGATTCGTCACGTCCACCGGATTCTAATGGGGTGCTTCCCGACCCTGGCCGACGCCTAGATGGCATGCTATCCTTCTATTTCTTCTACTGACAGCTACATCCCTGTCCAGGCTTGGAGGCATATACCATTCGATTCGTCTCGTCGGCCGGATTCTAATGGGAACCTTGCGGACTGAATCCGACACCTGGCTGTGGAGTTAGCTCATATTTTGGGGAGTTCCCAGTGTGGGCTAGCTATAGATTTCTCCCTAGTGTCTGCCACAGGCATGTTACCGCTTTGAGCCATATTCCATTCAATTTGTCTTGTCTAGCAGATTCGAATCAGATTCTTCCTGACCCTCGGGGATGCCGGGCCCTGGAGTTACCTTATCTTTTAGTAAGTTCTCCGGGTGGGGTAGCTACGGATCTCTCTCTAGTGACTGTCACAGGGATGCCACAGCAATTGTTTCTTCGGGAAAGGGATTTTCGTTGTCTATTTCCAGAAAGGATATGTCTGTTTTTAGGGAAAATGAAACCGAAGTTATCAGGGGAAAGCTTGATGGGCAAGACTATGTTGTGCAAGAAGAAAAGGAGTTGGCAAAGCAGATTACTTCCCAACACTGGCATGAAGCCCTTGGACATCCTTCATCCGACTATATCAAAAGTTAAAACTACTCTGACACTACCACTATTCCTAAAGTTCTGAAAGACTGGCAACGTGAAACATGCATCACATCCAAAAGCACCAAATGGAAGCCTACTCCAACAATTCAATAATATGACACAAATGAACCTTCCAATTGAATCCACTCCGATCTTAGCGGAAAATTCTCGAAAACCTCTTTTAGCATATCAAACTATTAGGTTACATTCATCGATCAGAGCACTAGATACGCTTGGGTTTACCCTATTCATGCCAAATCTGACACTGTCAAAATCTTTGCTAGTTTCATCCAAGGACGTTGGACCCAGGATCATGTCGTTATCACAAGATTCTGCACAGATAACCGAGGTGAATATTTCAATACTACCATGCTAACACTGTTAGACAAGCATGGTATTATACCTGATCGCACTTCTCCATACTCTGATGAATCTACTGGTATTGCCGAACAGTACAACCGTACTATAATAACTGCTGCTCGATCTATCTTATATGGCTTACCCTTGTCGTTCTGCGCTGAAGCTATCACAACGGCCGTCTATCTTTGAAATAGACTCCCTAACCGATCCATAGGAAAATTGACACCCTATAAATCTCTCTACCAGAAGAAACAGTCAATCAATCATCTTCGCCCATACGGGACGCATGTTTTTGTCCACCTACCAAAAGAGAAAACCCAACCAGGAACACAACCACTGCTCCTAGCGATCGAAGGATTGCTAATCGGCTATACCAACTCCGATAAGATTTATAGAATCTACATTCCTTCCTAACATAAAGTTTCCCAAACTCGACAGATCCATTGGATGACTATGAAGATAATATTACTTGGATTGACCACCATGGAACCACTGCTAGCTCAAGAAACTTATGTTAAGCTCAATCTACTATCCCTTTCACCAACGACAACCTTTGATGGTAAGCCTGTGAAACAGCAACCTATGGATAGGACTATTACACCATCCTTTCAAAAACAACATGCTCAGGGTGTTCAACCTGGGTAAGTCCCTCAACCATCATGAAAATCTTGAAGGATTTCAAATTGTCCGATCGTTAGCTACAAAGGACAACAAGCGAAGAATGCCATTAGCGATATGCCTGGTGAGGACCCCACTATCTACAACCAAGCTATAAAAACCTCGCTTAAGGACCAATGGAGCTTGGCTATGAATGATGAGATCAACGCACTAGAGAAGAATCAAATCTTTGATGTTGTTGATAAATTTATAGGATGGAATATTGTCTGAGTTAAGTGAGTATTCAAACCAAAAAGAATGCTGACAGTACTCGTTAGAGATTTCGCGTAAGAGCCATTGCCCCAGGATTTTCTCAAGCCCGTGGCTTCGATTTCGAAGATACCTTTGCACCAGTCATTCGGTATGACTCATTCTGATTACTTATTGCTATTTGTGCCAGGAACAAATGGTGACCATGACAATTTGATGCCAAATCTGCTTTCCTATACGGCAAACTGAAAGATGATGTTTACATGTGACCGCCAACAGGGTTTAGTGATGGAGACAAAGTATGGAAACTTAACATATATATATATGGACTTAAGCAATCTGCACCCGAATGATATGTTCTTTTCGCAAAATTCTCAAACTTCAAAGATTTCACCACATCATATCAAGACCCGTTCATGTTTATTCACGGGAAGTTTGATTGTTCCATATCACTTTATGTGGACAAAATTGCAATATACTCGACCAGCACCCCTTACCTGACGACTCTCATCAAAGACATCAAAACGGCATTTATGATCTTGGACTTTGGGGAAGCCTCATTTTTACTCGGCCTACATATCACCTATACACCAGACAGTATCACTCTTACCCAATAACTTTAAGTTGGCACGATCCTCTCTCGATTCAAAATGGAAAACTTGAATACGCTATCCGTCCGTTTACCAAAGGCCATTACACTTACGAAAGGGACAACAAAACAACCAAAAGACCAAGTTACCACATACGAATCAATGGTAGGATCCCGCATGTATCTTGTTACAGGCACAAGACCTGATCTAGCGTATATGATCTTATTTTTCACACAATTCTCCTCCTGCCCTACCAAAGAGCATATAAAGGCTGCTAAGAATGTCTTCAGATATCGTAACGGAATGTGAAAGCTTGGCCTATTCTACCCTTACACAACAATGAACGCAATAAATGTTTATGTTAACACTGACTTTGCTACCTGTCTCGATATTAGAAGATCTACCTCTGGTTACATTATTCAATTCAATAACTGTTGGATCTTCTGGCTTCCGAAGAAACAATTCTGTGTCGCTAAATCAAGCGCCGAAGCAGAATTGGTTGCCATGTCATACAGAACTTGCCATATTCGTTGACTCCTTAAAGGCCTTGCTGACCTTCGCCTCCATGCTTTAATCGTCATGGATGCTGACAACACCGGTGAAAACTTCCTCGCAGTCAACTCTTAGATTAATGTTTGTACTAAGCATATCGCCATGGACGACTTTATCACACGGGAAGTCTTAGAAGATAAACTATTTGTTCTCCTCAAAGTTGAATCCGTTAACAATCTTGCTGACATATGTACAAAAGTCTTAGCGAAAACCAGCATATCAGCGAATGGTTAACCTATTGGGCTATAGCTAATGTAGGGAAATGTTGAAATTTCGTGATATCTCCTAGTATATTTCATTACACCACCGAGTATTCCTTTACTTAGTTTGTGTTTCGGCTCCACCCGTACACCGCTTACATTACTACACCCAAGATATGTCTTATAGCGTTTTATTGTCATTTTAGGATTTAACATTTGCTCTCCTATGCGGTGTTCAGGATTTTATGCATCTCTTATGCACCATTGTTGGTCATGATATTTCTAATATTCTCATCACACCCTTATGGTTTCATGCATATTGTTATAGATTTACTTGGAAGAATCTCACGGTCAAACAGGTTCGCACTTATGTTTCTTATATTTTTTTCCATTTACCTCGCTTGCCTGTATGAGATCGCACCTTCTCATAAATAAGGTTGCTACACCCTACCTCGCTTAGAATAATAAGAACCAGAACTCCTACCAATCTGCTCTACTACTACTATCCCTCCTCGCTTAGCGTGCCCTGTCAGCACCCCTGCATCTGTCTAGTATTATCCTTATAGAATAGATCACGCTCAGAGTTCACTTATTTGAACAGTGACTGCCATAGGCATGCCACAGCTCCAAGCCATACACTATTTGATTCATCACATCCGCCGGATTATAATTAGGTCTTTGCAGACAAAATCCGACAGCTGGCTGTGCAGGTTCCTCATCTTTTAGTGAGTTTCCCGGGCCGGATAGCAACACATCTCTCTCTAGTGACTTCCAGAGATATGCCACAACTCAGAGCAATACATCATTAGATCTGTCACGTCCGCCGGAGTCTAATGAGGTGCTTCCCGACCCTGATGAACGCCTGGCGGGTATACTATCCTTTTTTGCCATCTAATGACAGCTACAGCCCTGCCCACACATCGAGCCATATACCATTCGATTCATCTCGTCCCCCAGAATCTAATAAGACCCTCGCTGATTGCATCCGACCGCTGGCTATGGAGGTACCTCATATTTGGGTAAGTTCTCCAGGTGGGCTAGCTACAGATCTCTCTCTGAGGACTGCCACAGGCATGTCACAGCTTCGAGCCATACACCATTCGATTTGTGACGTTCATCGGAATCAAATGAGGGGCATCCCGACCCGGGCAGACGCCTGACTGGCGTGCTATCCTTCACTTTTTTCTACTGACAGCTACAGCCCTTCCCAGGCTTCGAGCTATATACTATTCGATTCGTCTCGTCCGCCGGATTCTAATAAGACCCTTCTGGATTGACTCTGACTGCTGGCTGTGGAGTAACCTCATAGTTGGGTAAGTTCTGCGTGTAGGGTAGTTCCAGATCTCTCTCTACTGCCTACCATAGGGATGTCACAGCTCCGAGGCATACACCATTCGATTCGTCACGTCTGCCGGATCCTGATCCGGTGCTTCCCGACCCTGGCCCATGCCTGGCTGGCGTGCTATCCTTCTTTTCCTTCTACTGACAGGTATAGCCCTGCTCGCACTTCAAGCAATATACAATTTCATTCGTCCCGTCAGCTGGATTCTAATGAGATGCTTCCCGACCTTGCTGGTGCCTGGCTGGTGTGCTATCCCTATCTTTCCTCTACTGAAAGCTACAGCGCTCCCCAGGCTTTGAGCTATATACCATTCACTTTGTCTAGTCTGCTGGATTCTAATGAGACCCTAGCGGACTGGATCAGACCGCTGGCTATAGAGTTACCTTATCCCTTAGTGAGTTCTCCGCATCGAGCACCAGTAGTTACAGATCCCTCCCTATAGGCTGTTATTGGGATGCTACCACTTCGTGCCATATTAGTTCATATGAACCTGTATAGACTCCCCTTTTATAATTTTAATAAACCAACCCCCCCTCTCTATTCTAATAGTGTCTATTCTTCTCTTTGTGAAACCTCAGGCTATAAAATACCCGCTGAGATCCTTGTAATGATGCCTCTTCTACTGCCTCGGATCTCTTCCAGATATCGTCCCTCCCTTTAAAAAGTGTTCCAATATAGTCTGAGACCTTCAGATATCTCCCAATTTGTAATGAATATTTCCAAGGGCTTTCAGAGTCTAGGGGTAGTACACTGGAGTACATTAGAAGGGGTTGGTTTCATCCAGTCCCTGCTGGTTACGCCCTGTGCATTTGGTTGCGCTCTGAGGCTCTCGGACCATGGGGTTTCCACCGGGCCCAACCAGGTAACAAGCCTATCACCCAGAATTGGAGTTTATGTCCTTTGCACCCTCCTCTTCTGATGCATGGGACGGTCAGGATGTATCAGAGTGTAACCAATTTCTTCTGCTGATGTCGTAAGTTCTAACTCTAATGCTGTATGAGACACGGACACAAGACAAATGAGAGAAACCACGCTATGCTGCATACTGAAAAGAAATGCTAACCCAGCAGAAGACTAAAGAAAAATGACCAAATGAAACAAACCAATACGCTTCTGCAGACTGAAGCCAGGTAACAAGAGGCTTCAAACGCGGACCCCAAGAGGGTAAGGCCAATATCAGAGGCAAAAGATTAAGTGCCTCATCTGCCCTTGGCAATCTGATTGCGTGTGAAAGGATCAACAGAAAGATGACGATGTCGTTCATGAAATCCAAGGTGTTGGTGTTAGTCCTCAACAATAGCTCACTTGTACCCACTCTATCGTTAACGCACGATAAAAATCTAACCACAATTGGATCCACCAGGACCTAATCGTTCAACTCAAAAACCCAAAGATTCTGGAAAATTGTAGTTATGCATCCAAGCTTATTCGACACCTGTTCCAGTTCATGTTCCAAGGACCTAAACCGCGCAACATTAATAAGTCTCACCCTCTCATTTTGACAGGGCCAGAGTCAAAAACAAAAGCAAAAGAAACAAATGAATACCAGGGACAAGAGCCTTTGGCCGGGAAATCAGGAATTCGTATTAGTAGTGGTAAGGCGGAGGAGGAGGATTAGGAGGGCTTCGATCAGTGGCCCAACCCCGAGGGGGACTGAGAGTGCCATCATTACTTCCCTGGGTTCCAGAAGGACCGGGGGCACCATTATTACCACCCTGAGCATAATCCTCACTTCCCTGGGTTCCAGAAGGACTGGGGGTCTTATAATCATCACCACCCAGAGTGCCAGAAGGACACGGGATAACAGCACTGCCTTGTGCAGCAGACTCCAGCAGCAAAATGTAAAAACCAGTCCGGGTCCACCAAGGGGGGTCATGGTCCCCCTGGTCCTCCTGGTCCAACCTGATCCACCCTGGTCTACATTTTTGTTAAAATTTGAAAAAGTGTGGATCAGAATGGATCGGAGTGGATCAGGTGGACCACGGGGACCACGACCCCCCTTGGTGGACCAGGAGCGTTCAGGACCACCTTGGACCACGCTCTAACATTTCCCTGATGCCCTCCGCCTCAACCTCATGAATTCTAGTTACCCTAGTGTCTATTAACTCCATATAGGAAAATGTCTACCCAATCAAGCCATGCATGACCCGGGCCTCACAATTACCACAGCTCTGGTGAAGTTCTCTGGTCCTATCATGAACCTCTCCCTGACAATGTAGGATCCATGCCTGGGAGGTCTGACTTTGGCCAATACAGTGGATAGGTGAAACTGCTTGACGTTGCTCATTCAGTTTCCAGAATTATTGCATGATTATGAGATGGTTCGCTGCATCTATGGTCAGCCCGGTGCCACTGAGGGCTAGAGGGAGGATCAGCACCGCGGGTCTATCCACCGAAACAAACTCTGGTAGTCGCTAGTCCCAGTCTCTGGACCTAACCCTAGATTGACACAAGATGAAATGAATACCGGCATGAAAGGTCTGGAGGAACCAATTGAGATAAGACCCTTGGCCCAGGAACAGGGCAATACTCACCGGCTTATTTGGTATCCCACCCTCAGGTGCGCCCAACAACCAGTGAACCCAAACATCCGAAAGTCATCTGACTGCAGGCACCCCACGGAATCTATCGCTGTCTGAGATTTGGCCATAGGACACTCGGAGTCCTCTACCCATGGTTTTTGACTCTTCTGAGCTCACATCGTTGTCTGAAAGGTCCATGGTGAGACACGCAAGACGTTACTCATGCGGAACAGTCAGGCTGCCATTCCACTTGGCGCTCCAGCCGTCCTCAATCCAATCATTCATTGCAGATGGTGAAGCATCAGTATAGTGGAGGTGTACGTCATGCGCAATGAGCTCGGGAATGTGGGCTAGGGGATCCCCGTTCAAGTGTTTAGTCCCCCCCCAGCGCTGGATGGTTCATGGCTACATGATATCTGTAATATGCTTTTATGCCTCCTCCAAGGTAATATCTTCACGCTTCGCATCCCATATTATTGAGTTAACTGGGCAAGGACCGTGGTCTTCCAGCTCATTCTCATCTGTGACCTGAGCCAACAGCCACTTGGTCTGCACAACCCAATCACCCACTGTATGGTGCATTGGGGTTCCCATGAGCTGGATCTGGCATGAGACATCAATTTTCATTAAGGAGTCGAAGGTTGGTGTTGCTCGAGATATTATCATATGAGATTTATCGAAGATCAAAACCCCCCACTGGCAGCCCAGCCGGCTGTCCGGATTTCTATAGCGGGTTCGATAGATACTATAGGATATCAGATAGATGGTTCTGCCGGGCTCCGGGTAGTCAGAACGGTAGTTGGGTTGGTTGCGAGTAAAGCTTCATTTCGAATCGAGGTTCATTAGGATTAGCCCAGTCCCTACAATCAAACTCTGGACTGCTCGCTCCCAGGCATGGACCAGGTTAGCAGGGACGATGATGATTGCTAATTCTCTGTAGATCTCATTCTCAGCGCCAAAGATCCGTGGAACTGGTTCAAATTGTGCCACTAATTTCCTATCTAAACATGGCACGTGTAACTGGTACAAGTTACTGTTTGGTTTCGAGTATCGTTGATACTCAGTATGTTTTACTGTTTGGT